>Ga0233437_1000866_pt1 | contig 62017 bp, 43 predicted proteins | sample SI_122_August201_FD_182714 | JGI IMG/M metagenome (GOLD analysis project Ga0233437, IMG submission 182714) | Seawater microbial communities from Saanich Inlet, British Columbia, Canada - SI_122_August2016_200_MG | ecosystem: Environmental > Aquatic > Marine > Inlet | place: Canada: British...
ATTTTCTTCTAAAACGGATTGGGTTTCCTGCATCCCGGGCAACAAATAATCCATAACATGATTGTTTGCAAGCGTAACGATATCTATTCCGGCATAGGTTAAACCCTGGACATTTGCCGGTGAACCTTTAAAATAATATGGTTTTGTAGGATGATGCCAGAAATAAGTAGTTAAAGGGCATTCGAGATTGGCAACTGTGATATCGGCAGCTTCTCCGAGATATGGCTTAGTCGGTTCAAATATTGCTTCAACTCCCTGGGTGGGAATAATTCCGCCATTGTACTCGTATTTTCGGGCTAACATTATATCACCGACAAAATTTATTGTTACCGGAAAGGAACTACTTCCCGGATCGACTTCTATGTTGCAACTTGCTTGTCCCCACATATTTGTAGAATCAACAACTTCGAGTAAAACTTTATAGGAATGATCGTCGGCGATTAGAAATGTATGCAGAGGATTTTGTTCTATGCTTGTTGAATCATCTCCAAAATTCCAGAAAAAATCATGTTCATCGCTATCGGGGTCAACTACTTCACTAAAAAATTGAACATCAACAACTTTGTTGCCGCCTCCATCGGTATAAACATCCCCGATAGAGTAATCAATTGATACTTGGGGAACACAGGGTAAATCTTCGGTGATATTAACAATATAATCAAAATAAACCACACCCTGTGAGGTCACGTCCTTATCATTTATATAAACTATGGAGGTTATTTTCGGAAGATAATCAAAAAAAGCGAGCCAATCGTCCGCAAGCGGAAGTTGATATTCATTCCATTGGTCTTCGGGTAAACATCCCTGATAGACAGGTATCCATCCTTCAAGATGCAATTCTTCAGAACCTGCAAAAGAATAGAAAAGTACATTTGCAGAATCCATTATCCCGAATCCCTGAATTTCCGCTTTCGAAGCTATGTAAGCAGAAACCTGCCAAACATCACCGGTATCAATAACTACGGGTTGAATGTTTTGAAGTTTCCAGGTATTTCCATACAATTTTAGGGACCAGGGCGAGTTTTCATAAGTAATTTCCGAATTGAGTTCCCAATCCATGGGATCTTCATCTTCACCAGGATAGGATTTCAGGTTTACTATACCGCTATCAAAATCTTCAATTATTTGTAATCTGTATTTTAGTGTTTCTCCGGTTAATCCTTCCGAGGCAATATAATATTCAGGCGGTATCTGACCGGTTAAATTATTAATAATAAAACAAAAAAACAATATTAAGGGAATAAGTTTTTTCATGGGTTTATATTTTTTTCCCGCAGATTACGCAGATTTTCACTGATTTTTTCTGCGTCATCTGTAGGAGAAAAACGGATTTTTATCATCAAGTACATAGTTTATTGACAAACTAAATTGCAAAATAGTTTCAGCCTAAAGATACAAAATAAAATTTGATAGAAAAATGGATTTATTTCTACTCTTATTCCTGGGGAATTTTAACTAAAAATAGTCATCGGATGAGTTGTTTATTAAATTTGTCGGACTTTATAATACATTTCCTAAACTTACTGGTAAACTCATCCGATGACTTGGAAATATGGATTTGAGTCAAGGCTTGACTAAGCAAACTTGCTTTTTATTGAATCATAATCTTTTTAACCCGAGTAAAGTCTTTGCCACTAAAACTTATAAAATAAACTCCGGCAGGTAATTTATTAAGGTCAAGTTTTTCTGTTGTCATGTTTCTTGTTCCGTTAATTTCAAAGAAGCGATAATTATTTCCATGAACATCAAACACTTTTATCTGAACTTTTCCACTCACACCTTCGAATGAGATATTAAATATTCCTTTAGAAGGGTTAGGATAAATTAAAACGTTTTCATCAGCAAGATTTTCAATACCGTTACTTCCTTTCAGAATATTAACAATACTATATTCTCCATCTTTAACAGGGAAATAATTTTCAGTATAAGCATCACCATAAGGATTTTTCATTTCAAAACTTACAGTAACTTCCTCTTTGGTTTTGCCATCAAATACTTTTATTGAAATGATATTACCTGCTTTATATCCTTGACCGTTATTAAGTATGCTGAAAACCGGAATGGAATTTTCAAGAACATTTTCCGAATGGATAACACTTGCTCCAACAATTTTTTCATTATCAAAAACAGCAATTTCATCACCAATTTCTAAACCAGAAACATAAATTGTATAAACAGGATCGGCTGGATTACCACCATTGAAAACAAAGTGAGTTGGTTTGATATCCGAAATTTTCGTATCTGACAAATCATAAACCCGAATTTTTTCTCTATTAGATAGATTGTCAAGTATAGAATTATCACGCACACAACGAACTGAAAAACCATAATACTTATTGTAGTAACTACGGCTCATGTTATTGGCGTAACAAATCATGCGTCTCATCCATGCTCGATATATATTGTGTTCACTCGACGACCAAAAGAGGGTATAATTACCCATATTGTCGAAATTACCGTTTGATTGCCGGTAACCGCCACCAAGAGCATTGAATCCAAAGATATTAATACCCGGATTTTTGCTCCAGGTTTTTAAAGACTTAAGGTTTCTTGCTACATCAAACCCACGATATCCTGTACGATCCCATTCAGGATCTCCGACAGGATATTGGCTGTCAGCAGTACCTTCCAGTATTTTCCATTCATAATCAGTTGGGATATGCCAGTCTTGCGGACAGATACCTTGTATTGCTGAGTCGGTTACATATTGCATAGTTTCGTTCCAGGTATATAATCCACCGTATTCATTACACTTATCAGTATCATCTTCATAACAGTACTTTTCGAACTCATTGTTATCGGTCATTTCTTCCATACCGTTTATCATTGTTCCGAGGTTAAGATTTTCTGCCATCCAGCATTGCTCACCTATTTGCACAGTGTTGTAAGTTTGTCCATCGCGTAAATCGGTAAATGGCTCCCCACAAGTAAATGCTAAAGAATTGGGATAAGTTAATATATCATCGGTAAACATTTTAATTAAATAACCTTCGCCCGGAATTGCATCACCAATTCCATTAACCCAGTTAGGACCAATTTTACGTATCATTTGACCGGATGAATTTCTTATATAATCAAGATTTTCATTTAAAATATTTTCAAAAGCCAGCAGGGCATTTATTGAAATTTCCGGCAAATAACTAACAAACTGATAACCTTCGCTAAGGTTAATTACTGATAAAGGATCAATAATCTCACCTTGAAAACTTAGCTGATCAGCAGTGTTCATTTTAAACAAGTAACCTTCGGTTGTTATCCAATCGCCTATTCCATTTACCCAGTTCGGGCCGATTTTACGTAAGGTCTGACCGAGTGAATTTCTTACAAAATCAAGATTATCGTTTAATACATCAGACATAACAATTAGCATATCAGGGTTATCGGGAATAATTCGTGATGACACAAAACTATAACCCGGTGAAAGAGATATTTGCTGTGTATTTTGAGTTGTATCATTAACTGTTTGGTAAATTGTATTCAAGAGAGCCTCATACTTATCGCCACTGAACTCCCAAAACATTACACCACCGAGGTTCATTGATTTAATATAATTTACTTTTATCTCCATCGACTGTGGATTATCGTAACTTATCATGTTTTGCGTATTGGGATTATAAATCCAGGGAACTTTTGCAACATCATTCCAATACGAAACATATCCGTTCATATCAATATAATTTTGGGCTAAATCCCAATAGTCGAACACACCATTTTCCCAGGTTCCTGCATTTGCCGGCCCTATATAGGTGGCGAAAAGTCCATTATTCACATTGGGTACGCCACCAAATCCTCTTCCATAAAATGCCAGTGAGGCATGGAGCTTTTCCATAGGAACACCTTGGCCGAGATAGCCTTCTACCGCAGCCGACATATTGAAAGAAGAATGATATGGTTCCGGAGTAGGATCCTCAGGTACCACATAAAGTGGAGTATTGAAATTAGTTACAGGATCGGGTACTCCACCCCATGGCCCATGAAAATCGTAAGTCATTATATTTATCCAATCTAAATATTGATGAATCAGATCAATTTCGATATTTTCTTGAATTAAGGGTGATGCCGGAGCTGCAATAGTAAGAAGATAATCACCGGCCTGATCAAGTTGGCTTCGCAATTCAGCCAACAAAAGCGTAAAATTCTGTTTATCTTCCGGACGATATATATTACTCCCTAATCCTCCGCTAACAGGATATTCCCAGTCAATATCAACTCCGTCAAATTCATATTCCTGAATGAAGTCCACACATGAGGCGGCAAATATTTCACGGGATTGTTGGGTTAAGGCTATGTTGGAAAAATAGGTTGACCATGTCCAGCCACCTATTGAAATGAATGTTTTTACATGTGGATTATTTGCTTTTAATATTTGAAGCTGGTGGAAACAACCTCGCAAACTATCAGGATGCCAACTGTCTCCGGGATACCATTTATCGACATCTGCATAATAATCACCTAACTTTATAGTTCCTGTTGCATTGTCGATATTTGCAAAAGCATAATTGATGTAGTTAATCTTATCAGCTGGAATATCAGGAACATGATAATTACGAACATATACCGACCATGAAGTGTAATATCCAATGATCTTTTTATTGAATTGCTGTCCGTTAGTGCTTTGTGCGAAGGAAAATAAAATCGAAATTACAAATGAAAATAATATAGTTTTTCTCATGACAACATCCTTTTTTTATAACTAATTATATTCTATGAATTTAATCTTTATTTAAGAATAACAATTTTCTTATAAGTTATTTTATTATTCAAATTGACCAACATCAAGTATGTTCCGTTTTTTAGGTCGGAAATATCCAATCTGTAACTTTCACGGGTGATTCTGATGTCTTTTAAAGGTATGCCTCCAAGCCCTGTAATTGTTATTTCAGCCCCAACACAACCAGAAATTACCAGGTAATCACTTGCCGGGTTTGGATAGATAGTTACATCTGTTAAAATTGTACTTTCTGCTCCAATAGTTCCTTTGGTTACATTTACAACACTGAATTCACCATCAATTGTTGGAAATTCTGTTTTAGTATAAGCTTGCAAATATTCTTCGTCAAATGTATAAGTAGCTGATACTATTGCCTGACTTTGTGCATCCCAAATTTTCAGAGTAATTTCATTCCCACTTTCATAACCCTGACCGGTTGAAATTGTACTAAATACAGGAATACTGTTTTCAAGTGCATTGGTTGAAATAATAACATTTGCTCCAACAATTTTATCATTATCAAAAACAGCAACTTCATCACCAATTTCCAATCCGGACACATAAATTGTATAAACAGGATCGGCTGCATTTCCGCCTTTAAAAGTAAAATAAGAAAGTTGTTTTTCAGGAGTTGAATTTTTTATATTTTCAGCCGGAATATTATAAATTAGTTCATCATCGGCGAACATTTTAATTAAATATCCTTGTCCGGGATAAGCATTTCCAATGCCATTTACCCAATTCGGGCCTATCTTTCTCAACATATTTCCTTCCGAGTCCCTGATATAAACTAAATTATCATTTAAAATATTTTCAAAAGCAACTAAAGCATCAATTGAAACGGTCGGTAAATAGCTAACAAATTGATAACCTGTAAAAAGATCAATTGGAGTTAGAGGATCAATGGTTGATCCTTCGAAAGCTAACTGATCCGCAGCGTTCATTTTAAAAAGATATCCTTCGGTTGTGATCCAGTCACCTATTCCATTTACCCAGTTCGGACCAATTTTTCGAAGCATTTCGCCATTGGAATTCCTGACATAAACAAGGTTCTCATTTAAGTTATTTTCCAAAACAATCATCATATCGGCTTCATCCAACAAAATTCTTGTTGATACAAACTGAAAACCTTCTGAAAGTTCAACTTCCTGATTTAATTGGTCAAGGTTAAGCTTATAACATGAAATTCCATAAGAACCAATCAAAAGCGTTCTTGTATTGTTATCTATTTCCATGCAGGTAATAGAAACGTTAGGTAAACCCTGATTCAGGCTTTCCCAGCTTTCACCACCGTTTGAAGTAAAGAAAACTCCGGCATCGGTTCCTATGAAATATCTTCCCGGGTGCTCAGGGTCAATTTTAATAATATTTACTGGTATATCGGGGAGATTACTACTAATGTCTATCCAATTTTGGCCAAGATCAATAGACTTAAAAACATGGGCTTGTGGCTCATCCCATCTAAAACCGGAAACTGTAGCATAAATCGTATTTACATCCTGTGGATCGCATTCTACCCTTGTGATCCACCTATCGGGAAGACCCTCGGAAATATCATTCCAATCACCTCCACCTGTGGTTGAAATATGTACCTTGGCATCTCCGCTTCCTGCGATTACAATTTCCGGATCAATTGGAGAAATTTCGAGAGTAGTTAGAGTGTGAAAAGTATTTGATCCACCTTGAGTAAGGTCAGAACTTACCGAATTCCAGGAAGAACCACCATTAGTAGTTTTCCAAACTCTATAAGTTCCGAAATAAAGAATTTCAGGATCTATAGGATGCATTACAAGAGGTGATGACCAATTTGTACGATCATTCGACATTGGGCCTGCAATGTAATCAAAATCGTATCCCCCATCTTCTGATTTAAATAGAGAGCCATTTTGCATTTCTGCAAAAACATTATTATTATTTTCATAATCAACAAGACAATACATTCCGTCACCACCAAGAATGGCTTCCCAATCATCAACATTCCCGGTCATAGTGCGAATTGTATTGTTATCTTGTGTTCCACCGTAAATTCTATCAGGATGTGTAAAATCAAATGTGATATAATAAAACTGAGTTAAGGGAATATTATTTATTTTGTTCCAATTACTTCCGTTAGTACTTTTATACAAGCCACCATCATTTCCTTCAATTATCAGGCCTGTATTCTCGTCAATGTACATGGCATGATGATCAACATGCATAGAGTAACCTGTTTCTGACCACGAAGAGCCACCATTCGTTGTTTTGTAGGCCCAAACACCCATTACAAATACATTGTTTTCATTATTGGGATCAACCCTCACCTGGCCAAAATACCAGCCAAATGAGCTACACATTCCGCTTAAACTGCCATCATTAGTTTGCTGCCATGAGTTTCCTCCGTTTGTGGATTTATATACTCTGACATCCTGGCTTGGCATATCATAAAAAGTATAAATCACATCAGGATTTGACTTACAAAGGTCTATACCTATCCTTCCTACATTGCTTCCTGTCGGAAGTCCGTTAGTAAGTTCTGTCCAGGTGTCACCACCATCCATAGTTTTCCAAACTCCGGATCCGTCTCCAAATGATCTTCTGTAAGTCAGGCCCCGCATTCTTTCCCACATTGTTGCATAAATAATATCGGGATTTGTAGGATGTTGAACAAGGTCAACGGCAGAAGTAGAATCATTTACATAAAGAACCTTTTCCCAACTGCTGCCACCGTTAATACTACGATAGACACCACGATTGGGGTCTGAAGTAAACAAGTCACCACAAGCTGCTGAAAAAACTCGTTCTGAATTATTATAATCTACAATGATGCGGCCAATATAAGCAGAGTTTTCCAGCCCTGAGAATTCCCAGGTATCTCCCGCATTTGTTGATTTATAAATACCTGCACCTAAAAAACTATAGCTTGATGCATTTGCTTCACCTGTACCGGCGTAAATTACCTGATCATCATTCGGATCAATACATAAGTCGCCGATGGAAATAACAGGAACATCCATAAAAATATTTTCCCAGCTTTGTCCGGCATCCATAGTCTTGAGTATTCCGCCACTTGCAGCACCAACATACCATGTATCAAGATCATCAGGATGAATGGCAAGATCGGTGATTCGGCCACCAATATTTGTCGGGCCGGCAAATTCCCACTCACCTCTATCCGTATTAGCAGTTTTTTTATGCATTTCGTTTGCTTGTTTCATTGATAAAAGATATGATTCAAGCTTAATTTTATTATGTGGGTATGCTCTTTGGTATGCCATCCAGTCGTTGGGTAAGGCATGAGGATCATGAATTTTGACTTTTGAATCTTTTTCGTTTTTGGCAAGTTTGCCGGGTAAATCAGTAAAAATCGCTAAGGATAAAACACCCAGGATCACTGTCAAAGAAAGTAGATAATATTTTTTCATCTTTTTAAAAAATTAGTTTATATGACTTTATTAATTTCTGTTATATTTAAACGCATCCATACGGACTTACTGCGTTTCGTAAACTTTGCAATTGAAGTTAATATAAAAGTTCTGATACTTTTTTAGTTATGTCGTAATTTTTTTTGCATTATTGTTCCGTGTCAGTTTAAAATTGTTACATGCATTTTATTAGACAGAATAAGCCAAGAATAAGTTGCACTACCTAAGGAGCAATTAAAACTGAAGAAAATGCAGGGCAAATTCAGGAAATGATTTGTGACTCTAAGTTGTTTGTAATGCGTATAAAATGCCAACTCATTATACCGATTAAACATTCAACACTCAACATACAATATTCATTATTTTTACATATTCGACTTTCTTTTAATTCTTTTAGAATTATTTATTTTATTATAAAGTGGATTTTTAAAATAAATAATGTATTTTTGAACACAATTAATAAAATCACACAAAGGTTGTATGCTGTTGATAATAAAACTAATATATGTTATCGGAATCAGTTAAAACGATTTAGCAAATTTATATATTTTTCATAAAAAAAATACCTAATTATGTCAAACACAGAACAAAGTAAAAGAACACAAAAACGCAAAGGCTACATAATATCAATTACAATTATCGGGATACTGTTTTTTATCTTCGGATTTGTAACATGGTTGAATGGAATTTTAATTCCTTACCTGCAAATTGCTTGCGAACTTACAACCTTCCAGGCTTTGTTTGTGGCATTTGCATTTTATATTTCATATACCGTGATGGCTTTGCCCTCGTCATGGGTATTGAAGAAAACCGGATTTAAAAACGGAATGATGGTGGGATTACTTGTAATGGCCGTTGGAACCCTGTTATTTATCCCTGCAGCAATGACACGTACTTATGGAGTATTTTTGATTGGATTGTTTATTATGGGTACTGGTCTTGCAGTTCTTCAAACAGCTTCCAATCCGTACATTACAATTATCGGCCCAATTGAATCCGCAGCCAAAAGAATAAGCATAATGGGTATCTGCAATAAAGTTGCCGGAGCTGTAGCACCCTTAATTCTTGCTTATTTCATTTTAAGCGATGGCGATGCTTTTGTTGAAAGTTTAAAAACAATGGATGAAGCAGCCAAAACTATCGCACTCGACGGGCTGGCAGCAAGGGTTATTGCCCCCTACATTGTAATGAGTGTGATCCTGGTTATACTGGGTTTAATGATCCGTTTTTCTCCCTTACCGGAAATTGAAGACGAACCGGACGAAAATATAGATGAAACAGTTTCCTCGAAAAAATATATTATCCAATTCCCACATTTAATATTAGGGGTAGTGGCATTATTCTTTTATGTTGGAGCTGAAGTAATTGCCGGCGACACAATTATTCGTTACGGTATTTCATTGGGAATCCCGATCAGCACGGCAAAAGTATTTACCTCATTGACACTTGCAGCAATGATCATTGGTTATGTGCTTGGTATTCTTCTTATTCCAAAAATTATTAGCCAACGCACAGCCTTGAAAATCTCTGCAGTATTGGGGGTTGTATTTTCAATAGCTGCAATATACACTCCTCCAATGGTTTCTGTGTCTTTGATCGCATTATTGGGTTTTGCTAATGCTTTGGTCTGGCCTGCAATCTGGCCTCTGGCATTGCATAATTTGGGTAAATTTATCAAAACCGGTTCCGCATTGTTGATCATGGCTATTGCCGGTGGTGCAATCCTTCCTTTGGCATGGGGAAAACTTGCCGATATTTATGACTCTCAATTAGCCTATTGTGTACTAATTCCTTGTTATTTGTTTATTTTACTTTTTGCTACTAAATGGTATAAACTGAAATCATGGAAAAAGTAAATAACAATTCATGAATCAATCATCAAATTTTGATATTTTTTTTCATCGAATTACACTAATTAAACGAATTAATATTAGTGTAATTCATTAAATTTGATAATTAAGTTTAAATTAAATCTTAGATGATGTTTTGTTTAAAAGCAATACTTTTTTAGCATAAGCTGCTGAAAAAAAAGAAAAATATTCATGCAAAGTCATACAAAAATAAATCAGTGAAAATTTGCGTAATCCCTGCCCGACTTTGTCATTCAGACGGGTGCGGGAAATAAAATATAAACATATGAAAAATCAACCCATTCTCACATTAATAATTCTTAGCTTTTTTTGCCAATTTTCTTATGCCCAGCAAGTGGATTGGCAAAATCAACACATTTTCAACATCAATAAAGAAAAATCGCATGTAAATGTCGTTCCTTATTCAAATATGGAGGTAGCTCGAAAAGGAGACTTTAAAAAATCAAAATTCTATAAAAGCCTCAATGGAAAATGGAAATTTAAGTATTCTGCAAAAGTTGACGAACGCCCTGTTGAATTTTATAAACCGGATTTTGATGTTTCCGGATGGGATGAAATTCCTGTTCCCTCAAACTGGGAGATCGAAGGTTACGGAACGCCAATTTATGTAAACACCGAATATCCTTTCGATAAAAATCCCGAACCACCTTTTATAAAAATTGATAACCCTGTGGGTTCGTATCGTTATGATTTTACTATTCCGGAGAATTGGGATGGAAAAAATATTTTTCTGCATTTCGGGGCCGTAAAATCAGCAGCTTATCTTTGGATTAATGGTGAAATGGTTGGCTATACACAAGGTGCAAAAACCCCGTCGGAATGGGATATTACAAAATACTTACAAAAAGGTAACAACACTCTGGCGCTTGAAGTTTACCGCTGGAGTGATGGTTCTTATCTTGAATGCCAGGATTTTTGGCGAATAAGTGGAATTGAAAGAGACGTTTTTTTATATGCAAAAAATAAAATTTCTATTAGCGATTTCTTTGTAAAATCATTACTTACAAATAACTACACCGATGGATATTTCAATTTGGATGTGGAAATTATTAATCATGAACATAACAAGCAAAAAACCAAATTATTTATTCATACTCAGGTTTTTGATAGCAAAGGAGAATTAATTTTTGATGAAAAAAATAAAATTACTATCAGAAAACCAAATCAAATTTTATCAAATGATTTTAAAACGGTTTTTCCTGATATAAAAAAATGGTCTGCCGAAAATCCAAACCTTTATAAGTTGTTGATCAGCCTTGAAACAAAAGAGGGTGAAATTATTGACTTAGTTTCCGCTTCAATAGGTTTTCGTAGCTCCGAGATCATTGACGGGCAGTTTTGTATTAATGGAAAACCGGTTTTGATAAAAGGAGTAAATCGTCACGAACATGATGAATTTAAAGGCCATGTTGTTGATGAAAAAACAATGCTTGAAGATATTTCTTTGATGAAGCTTAACAATATTAACACGGTTCGGACCTGCCATTATCCCGATGATCCGCGCTGGTATGAATTATGTGATATTTACGGGCTTTATGTGATTGACGAAGCAAATATCGAATCGCATGGAATGGGTTATGGTAAAAGAAGTCTCGGAAAAGATTCAAGCTGGATGGCAGCCCATCTCGACCGGACCCAACGAATGTTCGAACGCGACAAAAACCATCCTTGCATTATTACCTGGTCGCTTGGAAATGAGGCCGGAAACGGAATTAATTTTGAAAAAACCTATAAATGGCTAAAAGATAACGATAACACTCGTCCTGTTCAATACGAAAGGGCTTTACGCGAATATAATACAGATATTTATTGCCCAATGTATTCCTCAATAAAATCTTTGGAAGAGTATGCCAAAAATAATACTGATCGCCCGTTAATTATGTGTGAATATGCTCATGCTATGGGAAATAGTGTTGGAGGATTGCAAGATTATTGGAATACAATTGAGAAATACAAAATGCTGCAGGGAGGTTGTATTTGGGACTGGGTTGACCAGGGTTTAGCAGAATTTGATGAAAAAGGTATAAAATACTGGAATTATGGTGGTGATTACGGACCGGATACTATCCCAAGTTCCGGTGATTTTTGTCTCAACGGTTTGGTCAGAGCCGATAGAATTCCGAATCCTCATCTTAATGAAGTAAAAAAAGTTTATCAAAATATAAAAATCAAAGCTATTGACATCGAAAATGGTGAATTTGAAATCTTTAACAATTTCGATTTTACGAATCTTAATGAATACATCATTCACTACGCAGTAAAAAGTAACAGCCAAATGATTTCACAAGGGAAATTAGATAAGCTTGAAATTCAGCCCGAGAATTCAAAAGTGATTTCAATTGATATTCCTGACGAATTATTTGAAGATAAAGAGGCAGAATATTTTGCTTTCTTTTCGGTCCGTTCAAAAAACAGAAAAAGCTTAGTTCCGGCGGGCCATGAGATTGCTTACGAACAATTTAAAATCCCTTCTGAAAAGATATTGTTTAAACCGGATAATACTGAACTTTATCCAATAGATGTTGCTGAATATGATACAAGTATTGAAATTTACGGAGATTTATTTACCTTGAGATTTAACAAAAGCACCGGTAATCCCGATTATTTAAGTTTTGGTGATAAATTGATTTTTGACAATGAAATAAAATTAAATTTTTGGAGAGTACCAACATTAAATGATGAAAGGGATGGAAATGGAAAACGACTTTGGGAACAGGCCGGATTAGATAATCTTAAAGAAATTCCGATTGAAATTTTTGTAGAAAAACGCGATAATGGTGTTGCAAAAATTTATATTTATAAATCGTTTGAAAATCAAAATAATGAAATTGTTTTTGATGTTTATCAATCATACACAGTCTTTAGTAATGGAATTATTGATGTTTTTACACAAATACTTCCTCACGAAATTGTAAAAACCTTGCCGAAAATAGGGCTTCAATTGAAACTCCCGGGAGATTTCAATCAGGTCAGTTGGTTTGGCCGTGGCCCTTTCGAAACTTACCCCGATCGTTGTTCTGCCGGAACAATTGCCGAGTTTTCAATGAAAGTTGAGGATTTGCATTTCGATTATATCGTTCCCCAGGAAAACGGGAACAGATCAGAGGTCAGGTGGTTGGTTTTGTCAACTCAAAACAATAATTCCCTGGTAATAACTTCAGATACTTTGTTTAATTTCAGTGTTCATAACTACAGCGATGAAAGACTTGAAAAAGCTAAACATATAAATGAATTGGAGTTTGAGAATTATACTTATGTAAATATTGATTATTTGCAAAATGGATTAGGAACAGCAACCTGCGGCCCCGGCTACCTCGAAAAATATATTATAAATGCGCGCCCAATGTCTTTTAACTTTCTGATTACACCACAATTTACTTCAGGTTTAAATCCCTATAATATAGCTTATATTGATTTGCCAAAATTTAAGGAGAAAGAAATTCCACTTGTAAGTATTCATTCGACGGAAATGGAATTACTAGATGGCTTAGTAATTTTATTACAATCGAATAATGAGAATGGAAGAATTTTCTATACAACTGATGGTAGTATTCCAAATAGCAAATCAAATTATTACTCAAAGCCTTTTATTATAACTAAATCATGCACGATTGCTGCTTGTGTAATTTCTGACAGTAATTTTCAAAGTTTTACAAGTTTTAAAAAATGTCATATTCCCTTATTTAATGAAGTGGTTTATCAAACCGGGCCATCAAAAAAATATCCCGGAAAAAATAGCCTAAGCCTTGTGGATGGATTGGAAGGGATTGCTTGTGACTGGAATAAAAACTGGGTAGGTTTTCAGGGCGAAGAATTCGAACTGACTGCAAGGCTTATTAAGCCTATGTTAATAAAGCAACTTAAAGCGGGTTTTATGCAATGCCAGCCTTCCTGGATATTTTTGCCTTACAGCATTGATTTACTTACCTCAACCGATGGAATAAATTTTTCGTTGCAAGGAAATTATACTAATCCTGTTAATCCCGATCTAAAGAATTATGACAAAAAGCGTGTTGAGTATTCAATTGATCTCGATAAGACTGTTGAGGCCAGGTATATAAAGTTAATAATAAAACCACTACAACAATGCCCGAAATGGCATCCCGGTGCCGGCAGTAATGCCTGGATGTTTGTGGATGAAATTTTTGTTGAGTAGTTTCGAGAAAATATTTAAAAGGATCTGAAGATAATTATATTAAAACAATCATTTCCCCAACTCCAACTTCCCATCCAGCAGTACTGCCAAAACAGTCATATTTTTATCAAGAACTTTTTCGGGTACATCAATAAAAATCAAACCGGGTTTATTGCTCCAGTACGGTTTAAGATAAACCTTATGTTCAAGTTTTGTTCCATTACCAACAACCCAAATACGATTGATCTTGTTTTTTATTCCTTTCAGCATTACTTGTCCATCAGGTTTATAAGGTAAGAACAAGTATAAGATTGTGCTGTCGTTTGAAATAGTGCTCGGGCCGTAGAAATATCCCGGAGGTAATCCGGCATGAGTCCCAAAAATAGCCTTCTCGTGTTTTGTTGTCCATCTGCCAAGGCCTTTCAAAACTTCTACCTGCTTTTCGGGAATGCTGCCATCAGGTTTAGGGCCGATATCCAGCAACAGGTTTCCTCCCATACCTAAGCATTCTGAAAAAATCTTTATTATCTGATCTGTCGATTTATAATCATTATCGTTATGCTGATATCCCCATGAATCGTTTATGGTCATACACAATTCCCAATATTTGTCCTTTGGTTTTGTAACAGGCAATCCTTGTTCAGGTGTTGCATAATCACCGTAACCCTGCAACCTTGAATTGATGATCACATGATCGTTTGCATCAAACAAAATCTCCCTGATTTCAGGGGCTTTCCATTTTTCAGCACTTTGTTCCCAGTCTCCGTCAAACCAAACCAGATCAGGTTTGAATTTTTTTGAAAACTCTCTGATCTGACCCATATTAAACCTTGTGAATGATTCCCATCTAACACTATCTTCGATGTATCTTTTATTATTTCTTGTAAAATTCGGATAATCGGGATGAGACCAGTCGAGCAAGGAATAGTAAAGACCCACCTTCAGTTTGTTCTTTCGCAAAGCTTTGCAGAAAGGCCCAACAAGATCGCGTTCGGCAGGTGTTTTTTCAACCACATTCAGATCGCCGAATTTGGTTTTCCATAAAGCAACTCCATCGTGGTGTTTAGTTGTAAGAACGGCATATCTGGCGCCACTTTCCTTGATTAAATCAGTCCAATAATCAGGCTTATAATTGGTAGCTGTAAATCCTTCCAATTGTTTCATGTATTCGTTGTATGGAATATACTCATTAAAAAATGACCATGATTCATCAATACCGTTTACGGCATAAATACCCCAATGAATAAAAATTCCCAAACGTGCATCTTTAAACCATTGCATGCGTTTTGTTTTTTGTTCGGGGGTTTCAGTATTTTGGGCTATTGAGAACATTGTCCCTGTCAGAATTAAAAGCGTTAAAAATAATCTTTTAGCAAAACTCATATTTATAATAATTTAATTAAAATTAGAATTGCAAAGTAAGAAAATTTTGAGAAATGGAAGGAAAAATTTGACGCAGATTTTCGCAGATAAACGCTGATAATAATTTAGTGTCCATCTATAAAGTCGTTTAGAAAAGATATTTGGATGTGCTAGATTTTTAGGGGCAACGCCCCGACACGTAATAGCACAGGGTGTAGTGCAACGAAATCTTGTGAGATGGAATTAATATATTGAATTAAAGCCCTGTAAGGGCGACACCTCTTGGCATTAGACAAATTAACCCCAAGCATAGCGTTCATCATATTCATGTGATAAACCGCAAAAGCACGAAGACAGTAAGAATAAACCTCTGCGATTTTGCGTCTCTGCGTTGAAAAAACATGATAACCATTTATTCGTAAAAAAACAAATAAAATTTCTCTGCGTCTTCGCAACTCTGCGTTGAAAAATTAAAAATGCACGGTAGTTTATTTGTATTATTGCATACAGAAATGTTATTGAAGAAATTCGAATGAATAAACCAACAGATAAACAAAGTATTTTAAGAGCATTTCTTTTGCACATTCATCCAAAGCAAGTTGATGAGCAGTCTATTAAATTTACAAGAACATTCGGTTTGGGAGGCATCAATGCCTTATTGTTTGTGATACTTGCTTTTACCGGACTGCTTTTACGATTTGCATACATTCCCACACAAACGGATGCTTATGATTCTATTGTCTCTCTGCAAAACAATTTAGCCTTTGGAAAATTGCTGCGAAATATTCATCATTGGTCAGCTATGATAATGTTGATTACGGCATTCCTTCATTTGTTAAGGGTATTTTATTCACAATCCATTTATGGCGAAAGAAGAAAAAACTGGTTTCTTGGATTAGGTTTGATATTTTTTGTGCTTTTCTCAAATTTTACCGGTTATCTATTACCCTGGGATCAATTATCCTATTGGGCAGTAACGATAATGACAAATATACTGGAATATATTCCACTTATAGGCCACAGCCTTGCCAATTTATTCAGAGGTGGTGAAGTGGTTAACGAGAATACTTTGCTCAATTTTTACACGCTTCATACCGGTTTACTTCCACTGCTGTTTATTGTTTTTATGGCTCTTCATTTCTGGCAAGTTCGAAAAGCTAAGGGTGTAACTGTGACTAATAAAGAAGCTAAATCATTTGTGCCGGCCTGGCCCAATTTAGTATTGAAAGAAATTGTTATAGCTTTATCATTAATTTCTTTGATTATATTGATCAGTGTGTTTTTTGATGCACCGCTGCTTGAGAAAGCAAACCCGTCTATTAGTCCAAATCCCAGTAAAGCACCCTGGTATTTTATGGGTTTTCAGGAAATGTTAATGCACATACATCCTGTTTTTGCAGCTACGGTGATCCCTGTTTTATTATTGTTTTTCTTTTTCTATTTACCATATTTTAAATGCCCACAATTAAATATTGGCATTTGGTTTTATTCGGAAAAAGGCAAAATGTTTGTTGTAATTTCATCTGTTTTTTCAATCGTTTTAATCCTATGCCTTATTTTAATATCAGATTATTTTTCAGGATTTCAAAATTGCTTGCCTGGCGTTCCATCAATAATTAGTACAGGTTTCTTGCCATTTAGTTTGTATTTTATTCCATTATTATCCTTTTTATTTTTTCTCAGGATAGTAAAAAAAGCGGATATTATCGAAGTTGTAATATCTTTGTTCACTGTTGTAATTACTTCTTATTTAGTGATGATGATTGTTGGTATTTGTTTGAGAGGTAAAAATATGGAATTAATTTTGTTTTAGATGTGAAAATGGGTTTTACAAAAAATAAAAAAATAACAAGGAGAAACTTTTTCAAAGGTTTAATAATTTCTCTTGTCGGTTTTGAATTGATTTATGTAATACTCGGCTTATCAAAAAACAAAACGGCTGGTAAGAAAAAAGCATCATTATTTTTTGCAGGTAAAATATCTTCTTTTCAAAATGATCAAATTTACCCATTTAGCTCTCAAAAGTTTTATTTGTCAAAATTTAAAGATAGTGGCTTACTTGCTATTTCTACTAAATGCACACATTTAGGCTGCATGATTCAGGCAAACAGTAATGGTTTTGTTTGTCCTTGCCACGCTTCGTCCTTTAATAAGTATGGTGAAGTTTTATCTCCACCTGCAACAAGGCCGCTTGATATTTTTCCAATTGAAATTAAAAACGGATTAATTATGGTTAATTTAAATTCACCGATAAAAAGAAAAATATTTGATAAATCACAGCTAACCTATTCGTAAGTTACTGTAACATACAAGTAAATTAATGAAAACAAAAAAATGAATATCGAATATTAATATTCAAAAAAGTTAAAAAAATGAAACATGAATGGAGAAAGCATGAAAAAGGATTTTATCTTCCCTCAAAGAAACCTGAGAAGATTATAATTCCTGAGTTTAAATTTTACTCTATTGAAGGAAAAGGAAACCCTAACGATGATTTCTTTTCTGAATACATAGGAGTCTTATACTCTCTTTCTTATGCGATAAAAATGAGTCATAAGAAAGGAATTGTCCCTCAAGATTATTTTGATTATACCGTTTACCCATTGGAAGGTGTGTGGGATATTAGTGATGACGCAAAGATGAATTATAACGGAATATTAGACAAAGAAAGCTTAATATTTAAGTTAATGATACGTCAGCCTGATTTTGTTAATGAGGATTTTGCAGCAATGATTCTTGAACAAACAAGAAAGAAAAAACCACATAACTTATTAGATAAAGTTAGATTTGAAAAAATTGAAGAAGGCGTATGTATTCAAATGTTGCATATTGGTAGTTATGATAATGAACCTGTGAGTTTTAAACAGATGGAAGACTTTGCAGAAAGTGAAAAATCAGTACGAAAATCAAAGGTTCATAGAGAAATTTATTTATCAGATGCACGAAAAGTAGCTCCTGAGAAATTGAAAACGGTTTTACGATTCAAGATTAATGAAGAATAAAATATTATATAACAAAAATTTAAGGCATTTGGCAGATAGTACTAAAAATGAATAACAAACAAAAATACCGAAATATAAGTATTGCACTTGCTTTAGGCATATTGTTGTTTTTGCCTTTGTATATCTTTGTAGAACTTAATTTCCGAACTGATAATAATAACAATGGTGCTACCGCCCAATATGTTGGCCGAACAACATGCTTAAGCTGCCATGAGGAAGAATGCAGGCAGTGGAAAGGTTCCCATCATGACAGATCAATGGACCTTGCTGCCGACTCCACCGTATTGGGCAATTTTGATCATGCCGAACTTAAATCTAATGGCCGGACACATAAATTTTATAAAAAAGATGATAGATTTTATGTGTTTACGGATGGTGAGAACGGAGAAATGCAGGAATTTGAAATCAAATATGTTTTTGGTTTTACACCTTTACAACAATACCTTGTTGAATTCGACCACGGGCGATTCCAAGTGCTGCCACTGACTTGGAATACAATAAATAAAAACTGGTATCACATGGCTGATTCTATTTATAGTGGCCAGGATATTGATCATGAAAACTGGCTGCACTGGACCAATCAGGCTCAAAACTGGAACAGCATGTGTGCCGACTGCCATTCAACGAATCTGAAAAAAGGATATCAACATGAAACCGGGGAGTATAATACCACGTGGTCTGAAATTGATGTAAACTGTGAGGCTTGTCACGGACCATCCTCCAAACATCTCGAATGGGCCAACTTAGCTGAATATGCAAGAACGGAATTTGTAAATTATGGCCTGCCTGTTAAAACAAGCAATATTGATAATTTTCAATACGTGGATCAATGTGCTCGCTGTCATTCCCGCCGAACAACATTTACCGATTATAATCCCGGAAATGGCAGTATTTATAATCATATCAATCCCAATTTGCCGGTAGAACCCAACTATTACATTGACGGGCAGATCAGGGAAGAAGATTATGTGTATGGTTCATTTATTCAAAGCAAAATGTATATGCATGATGTTCAATGCAACGATTGTCATAATGTGCATAGTTGTGAATTATTGTTTGATGGAAATGCACTTTGCCTTCAATGTCATAAAGCAGATCATTATGATACACGGGAGCATCATTTTCATAAAAGTGTGGGTGAAGAAGGTGAAGCTGTTATTTCAGAATCCGGAGTTCTTTTTGAAGTTGGTGATGGAAGCAAATGCATCAATTGCCACATGCATGGCCGGTATTTTATGGGCGTGGATTATCGTTCCGACCACAGTTTCAGGATTCCCCGCCCGGATTTATCTGAAATTCTAAGTACACCAAATGCCTGTAATCAATGCCATACAAGCGAAACAAATCAATGGTCGCAGTCGTATATTGAAAAATGGTATGGCACAAGCCGTCATAAGCAATACGGCGAAGTATTTGCCAGGTCGCAACAAAATGACATCAACGCAAGCAAAGCCTTGAAAAGAATCATTTCCGATGATTTGTATTCATCAATCATAAGAAGTACTGCGATAGAATATCTCGGTGATTTACCACAGAATAATGACTCTCTTTTTTATCGTGAATTACAAAACATCTATCCTGAAATCCGGCTATCAGCTTTAAGAGCACTCCCATTAAATTCAATGGAGAATGTAAACAAACTGCTTCTTTTGCTTTCAGATGAAACCCTTGCAATACGAATGGAGACAGCCAATAAATTGTCAGGACTTAATCAAAATCAAATCCCTGAATCCTATAAAGAAGCATTTAGACTAACTATTCAGGAATACATCAAGGCACTCGAATATAATGCCGATTTCCCGTTAGGAAAATTTAGTCTTGGAAATATTTATTACAATTTGCAGCAATACGATAAAGCTGAGAAATATTATTTGGAAGCCCTTGACCAGGATAAAGAATTGCATCTGATAAAAGTAAATCTGGCTTATTTATACAATAGCATTGGCAAGCCGATTAAAGCCGAAAAAATGTTTATCGACTATTTGTCTCATAATCCCGGGGATGGAAATATTTTATTTTCTTATGGGCTTTTATTGTCTGAACTTGGCAAATATCGGGAATCACTGAAATATATGTTAGAAGCACGCACTAAGGAAGCATTAAATGCCCGAATTGATTATAATATTGCTATGATGTACGATTTTTTTAAAGATAACAAAATGACCGAAAAATATTTAAAATCAGCTATCTCGAAAGATGGAAATAATATCGACTATTTTTCAGCAATACTTGATTTTTATATGAAAAACAATGATAAGATAAATACAAAGTTGATGGCCAGGGAAGTGCTCATGAAATTTCCTGAAACCAAAGGGAATAGCGAAATAATAAAATTGGCGGAATAATTAGAGACGGAGTAACGGAGAGATGGAGGAATGGAGAGATGGAGGTAACCTGAAACCTGCCTGTCCACCGTAGCTTTAGCGAAGGAGGAAAACATAAAACATGAAACAAGAAATGAGGAACAAGGAACAAGGAGAACCCGAAACTTGCCTGTCCGCCGTAGTTTTAGCGAAGGAAGAAAACAAGGAAGCAGGAGCGAGGAACTTTCTTTCTTTTGAAAATTGTATTAAAACCTTCTCTTTAAAAAAAATTAAATAAAGTTTTGCAGTTTCATTCTAAAATAATCTCATCAACAAAAATCCATGACGGCCTGCCGAAACCCCGGTGCCATTCCGGGCAGGTTTTTATAGAATTGGCTGCAATTCTCAGATACCTTGCTTTAGTTTGATCAAACTCCAAAACAAAAGGAATGGATTTTACGAGATAAGAACGGTTGGAATTATCCCCATTCAGTGAAGAAACTTCAGTGAAATTATCACCATCGGACGATACTTCCATCTTAACTACCTCAGGAAGAAATATCCATGAGTTGACATCTTTCAGGAAGTTCATTTGCAGCCGGCTGAACTCTATCTCTTCATCCAGTTCAATATCCAGGATCATATCTTCGCCTTCATATCCCAACCAGTTGAATCGAAAATCCAGGCCGCCAAGCAATCCGTCATTAATGGCATCTTCACCGCCAACCTGGTATTTCGGGCTGTATTTGGTAATGCTTTTAATTTTCGATTTTTTTAATTTATTTTCCTTGATCTGCCATTGCAATTTACGATGTGTAAAAGTCCTGTAATCTTCAGGTTTCAGGCTGCGTTCATTAATTCGTTCAATGCCTGTTAAGTCACACAATTCAACAAAGCGATCAAGTTTAGCCAGCAAATTTTCATCAATTTCATTCTTTCCATTCAGTTTCCCAATCCACTTAATTTTCTCATTATCCCTGTTTAGGGCAATGTCAAGGAATGCAAAATCGGCAGGGATACGTACACGAAGGATTCTCATCAGATAGATGCTGTCGGAAGAAACAGCAGCTTCTGCCTTATCCATCAAATCCTGATATTGGAGCAATAATTCCGGCTTGAGATGGGCATCATAATAAAACACCGGGAAACCATAAATATCAAGGTTTTGTGTTTGTTGTTTTTCGATAAGATTTTGATGGGCCAGGTCATAATATTCCCGGATATAAGGGGCAGCTTTTCCATAATATTTTTTAATAAAATGATTTATTATAGAGTCGTTGTTCAATTCAGGGTTCCATAAAAGCTTCGCTATCAGGTATTGTTTCACATCCGAAAGATCGGACCATGAACCGCCACTGCCCTGCTGAAACATCATGTTAACACCATTATCACGAAAAAATCTGATATTGGGTTGAAGCACATGAAAATTAGGAAAAGGGGTGAGGTAGTTCTTAAATTGTACCACGTAATCCCATGCAAAAATATTATCCGTTAATTTATTCCAGTCTTTCATGTCCTTCACAAATCCGGCACTTCGGGTATCATCTGCCAATGGCATCGAACGATTACATTCGATAGAGCAAAACATGATATTTACATTATCAAGAGGCCTGATATTTTCAGGAGCGGAACGGGTAAACTGGTATGCCAAAGTAGATATTTGCTTATCAGGCCAGACTTTTGCTATTTCATTTGACATCAGGACATAAGCACCGGAAATATTGCCGTATTTATCATACAATGCCTGACAATTTTCACATTCGCAATAATTATAGCAATCGTTTTGTGAAACCGACCAATACGTTTTCTCGGGATGTTTGGCAATCTCTTTCCCAAGATTTTCGATCAATAAATTTATCAAAGCGGGATTGGAAAGGCATAGTTGCCCATCTTTTAATCTCCGGCTATCCACCATAGCAAAATATTCGGGATATTCATCAAAATATTTTTCGGGGGGAACCAGGCGATGAAAAGTATGCACAAACATCCCCCAATCATCGAATGAACTGATCTTATGCCAATCACTAAAATTCTTGTTCCACCTACCCGGGAAGTGAGGCACACGGAAAGGAAAAGCCGGATTATAAACCTTTCGCACTGTTAGGAGAATAACAATATCTTGTTTTGGGATATATTCCTCCTCTATTGTGAATTTCATAAAACCCAGGTATTCTTCGAGCAGGGTATAAACTGCATACAGATTTCCCTGCGGGTTTTTACCTGCCAGAAATAGCTCCTTTTTGTTTCCAAGGATTACAAATGCATCCTCCTGTAAATCTCCGGAAAACAGTTTTTTATTTTTTCCTTTCAGGAATTCTTTCCCAATGAAGATATGATAATCTGTTTTGCTTTTTTTCTTACCCACCTCAACTTTTACCCCTGTCATCTCACGCAGGTAGTGTTGTAAAACCCCTGCCGATTTCAATGTCAGGCTGTCGGCATTGGCAGGTATTATGATATCAGTTTTGGCTTTCCCATTGGCAATGATGATTGACTGTGCTTTAAGTTGCACAAAAACGATCATTAACAAAAAAATCAGCAGCGTAGTTTTTTTCATCTTTTTTGTTTTGCGATTATTGAGTCCTGTATAAAAAGCCGCGAATACGCGTATTTATAAAATTAGCAATGTTGAAATCCAACAATATATAATTTCTAAATTATTGTTTTATATCTTTTTAGTTTGGACTCATTATTAATTTTTTCTCTCTTTGAGGTTGTAAACATAATGAAATTTTATTTACAAGTATCCTTAAATTATATTAAAGTTACCCGTTAGATTTTCTCTCAACCAGTCATCATTCACTAATGAAATCAAAAATAGTCTAAAACAGATACCTGTTTCATCTTATCAATTCAAAACCGGTAAGTGCTATGAAAATTAAAACTCCCGAATAACTTCTATTTCACAGTATTCGGGAGATTGAGCGGAAAAAGAGGGGCAAACTACGCTAAAGCTTCGATTGCTAAAATTCGTTTGTTCAAAACCGCTTTACCACTACCGGTTTTAAAATATTTCTCCAAATTTCTTGCTTTTTTTTCAGTTTTAACTGCAATATATGCTTCTAATTCAAAAGGAGAATACGGTTTTGTGGCTTTCGAATGACCTTTATTATATTCAGTAAATCTGCGTTTTAGATCATTCGTTGATCCAATATAAATGAAGTCATTTTTGATTGTACTTCTTATGATGTAAACATACCACATTTCAAGAATACTTAATTATTGAATAGTACAAAAATAAAAAAACTTCGTCCGATTTCCCTGGAAATCAAACGAAGTTCTTAAAATAATTTTACTAAAGCTAGGCGAAACTTTAATATTAGTTTGGCCAAAGCCAAACGAAGCTTTAGCGTAGTTTGGCGGAAAAAGAGGGATTCGAACCCCCGGAGGTGTGACCCTCAACGGTTTTCAAGACCGCCGCATTCGACCACTCTGCCATTTTTCCGCTGCAAAAATACAATTATTTTAAAATTTATAGGTTTTTTTTAAAAAATTAGTAAAAATTTATATTTGATGTAATCTTTCATAGGTTTTCAAATTTGCCACAGACCTGTCCGCCGTAATAATACTATGGAAGGCGGGTTTACAGATTAAACTCACAATTAATATTATATTTCAGATTTAATGGAAGATTTAAGTCGGATGTCAGGAGTTGAATCATCGGTCTTCTGACTTCCGACCTAAAAAAGATACATAGAATATTAAACTTAGTTTTAAAATAACCGAAAACTGCAATTTTTTAACCGCTAACTGATTTATTCTTGTTGAAGTTCTGAAATTAACTTACTTTTGTTAAAAAATTAAGTAAGTGAAGAAAGCTAAAAACTAAAACATTAAAAAAAACTCATTATGAAAAAACTATTTATACAAACATTAGTAATTTTCTTATTTTTCTTTTCTTATTTTTCTGAAGCAAAGGACTTAAATGGATTCTTGTCATATTCAACATTTTTATCGCCTGTTGATGGGCCTTATATTGAAACATATCTTTCAATTGTTGGTAGTAGCGTTAATTATGTAAAACAGGAAAATGGAAAGTTTCAGGGAACTGTTGAAGTAACTATGATTTTTAGAAATGATGATGAAATTGTTGATTTTTCAAAATACGAAGTTTATAGTCCTGAGGTTGAAGACACCACAAATATAAATTTTAGTTTTATCGACCAACAACGTTTCTTGTTACCTAATGGCGATTATGATTTTGAAATAATTATCTCTGATAAAAACGAGGAAAAAGAACCCTATATTACAACCGAACCAATTATAGTTGATTTTCCGGCTGATAGTGTTTCTTTGTCGGACATTCAATTGATTAAATCGTTTACCAAAACCGAGGAATCAAATATTTTAACAAAAAGCGGTTATGATCTGGTTCCTAATGTTTATAATTTTTATCCTTCTTCTATAAATGAAATTACTTTTTATTCGGAGGTCTATAATGCAGATAAATTATTTGGAGAAAATGGTCCTTTTTTAGTTTCCTATTTTATTGAATCCTTTAATACAGGAGCAAAAATCAATTTTTTACAAAAATTTAAAAGAGAAAAAGCATCAACTGTAAACGTAGTGTTTAATAAATTTGATATTTCACGATTGCCGAGTGGTGACTATTCACTGGTTGTGGAGGTTAGAGATAGAGAAAATGAGTTACATGCATCAAAAAAGATATTTTTCCAACGAAGTAATCCAAATATTAAGTTTGAAGTAAATGATATAAATGACATTATTGTTCAAAACACTTTTGCTGCGAGAATTTCTAAGAAAGATACACTTGCTGAGTACATTAGGTCATTAAATCCAATTGCTTCGCAACTTGAAGTCTCTTTTGCAGAAAATCTCATGAAGGATGCTGAGTTAAAAACAATGCAACAATTTTTTTATAATTTTTGGCTCTTAAGAAATGAAAAAAAACCGGAAGATGCATGGAAAAAATATGCCATTGAAGTTAGAAAAGTAAATCAGGCTTTTTCAACTCAAATCCATAAAGGATATGAAACAGACAGAGGACGGGTGTATTTAAGATATGGGCCTCCAAATCATATTGCCGACAGCCATCACGAACCCAGTGCCTATCCTTACGAAATCTGGCATTATTATGTTTTGGGTACTCAAAGAAATAAAAAGTTTGTGTTTGCTACCCATGATTTGGTGACAAATAATTTTATTTTAATTCATTCTGATGCTTTAGGTGAGTTATCCAATTATCGATGGCGAGTTGAAATTCACAAGCGAGATTCCGAACCATACGATTTTGATTTTTTCAATTCTCCATCGCATTGGGGAAGCAATACAGATGATTATTACAATAATCCAAGATAAATAAAAGATTTTTGATTTTCGATTGATGATTCCCATACGGGCTTGCGTTGCTTCGTTTGATTTAGGATTGAGTCCAATCTAAAAAGTCATCGGATGACTATAAACATTATTTGTTTTAGAAATTAGCGTATTCGCGGCTTTTTATACCGGACTGAATAATATTTATCTAATTTATTTTCATAATATAAATATTGAATGTATTTTTGCATCTAATATATTAATTTTTTTTTCTTATTATATTTTATGAATATTTTGTATTGGTTTTTAAGGTTTTTTGGATATTTATTGTCGCTTCTTCCTTATAAACTGATTTTTTTGATTTCTGATTTTTTGTATATTATTGTTTATTATTTGGTTGGATACAGAAAAGCAATTGTTTTTAATAATATCAGAAATTCTTTTCCCGAAAAAAACGATAAAGAAATAAAAATTATTGCAAAAAAATTCTATCATAACTTATGCGACTTAATATTTGAATTAATTAAGGCGAATTATTTATCATTCAATCGTTTACAAAAAACATTTGAATTTACAAATGTTGATTTATTAAATAAATACTACGAACAGGGCAGGAGTGTTTTATATGTTTGTGGACATACACCCAACTGGGAAATTGCCGGAATGCTTTTGCCGAGATTTGTAAAACATGAAGTAAATGCCGTATATTTACCCCTTTCAAATAATGTGTTTGATAAAATTATGATTAACCTAAGATCAAGATTTGGCGTAAAAATGGTTTCTTCATCACAGTCGTTGAGGAAATTTGTCGAAAACAAAAATAAGCTCACTCTGAATCTTATGGTTGCCGATCAATCACCTATCGAAAGCGAAATACATTTTTGGACAAATTTTTTAAATCAGGATACGCCTGTTTTTCTTGGTGTCGAACGAATTGCAAAAAAAATGGATTACGTTGTAGTTTTTACAAGAATTAACAGAGTAAAACGTGGAAATTATGAAGTTAGTTTTATTCCCGTAACTGAAAATCCAAAAGAAACTAAGGAATTTGAAATAACCGAAAAACATACTAAAATATTAGAGGAAACAATTAAAATGTACCCTGACAACTATTTATGGTCGCACAGAAGATGGAAACATAAAAGAACTCAATATTGAATATGATAAAAGTTGCCGTTGTAATATTAAACTGGAACGGGCAAAAATTTCTTGAGAGGTTTTTACCTGAGGTTGTTCAACATAGTGCAGCTTATGCCAAAGTTTTTGTTGCCGACAATGCTTCCACCGATGATTCTGTTTCCTTTTTGAAGAAGAATTTTCCTGAAGTTGAAGTTATTGAAAATTCTGTAAATGGCGGTTTTGCAAAAGGTTATAATGATGCTTTCTTAAAAATTGATGCTGAGTATTATGTTCTTTTAAATTCAGATATTAAAGTTACTGAAAATTGGATACAACCGGTGGTTGAACTTATGGATAGTGACGAATCAATAGCAGCTTGTCAACCAAAAATATGTTCCTTTCACGAGCCGGCAAAATTTGAATATGCTGGTGCTTCAGGTGGTTACATCGACAAACTTGGCTATCCGTTTTGCCGTGGCAGGCTTTTCCAATCAATCGAAGAAGACAAAGGGCAATATGATGATATTACTGAGATATTTTGGGCAACAGGTGCTTGTATGTTTGTGAGAGCTAAGGTTTTTCATGATCTCGGCGGACTCGATTCCGATTTTTTTGCTCACATGGAAGAAATTGATTTCTGTTGGAGAGCAAAAAATAATGCTTATAAAATCATGGTTTGTCCTAAATCGGTAGTTTATCATGTTGGCGGAGGAACCTTACCAAAAAGTTCTTCAAGAAAAACTTATTTGAATTTCAGGAATGATTTGATCCTTTTGTATAAAAATTTGCCTTCAAATAAACTTTTTTATGTGTTTATAATCCGTCTTTTTCTTGATTATATTGCCGCATTCAAATTTCTTGCCGAAGGTGGTTTAATGGATTTTATTGCAGTAGTTCGTGCTCATTTAAGTTTTTATAAATCCATTTTGAAAAACACAAAAAAACGACAAGGAACAAAACATAGGCCTGTTACTGAGGTTTATAATGGGAGCATAGTAATAGAATATTTTGTTAAACGAAAGAAGCGTTTTTCTCAACTGAAATTCCCCAGATAGTATTTTGAATTAATTGCATAACTGTTTAGTTTCAATTTATAAATTTCCAAAAGATATTAAAAACCGTATTCTTACACATAAAAAATTCAAAAAGAAAATTATCATTTTTCCTTTTGTTATATTTTTCATTTGAAGTAACTTTGACGTTTTAAAAAATCAAAAAATGTAAATACAAAATAAATTTTACAATGTTTTGTTATCCAGTAAAATGAATGTTTCCATAGCTGTAGAATCAACAACATTGACAATTTAATTTAAATGTGATTAAGTAAAAATAATTAAAATAATGAATAAAAAAATCGGGAAAATAATAAGTACGGGAAATAAAGGAAAAGGAATTCGTTCCGATTGTTTTGTGAGCCTTGAGTTAAAAAACGAAGGTGGAATTGATATTCAACTTGAAAGCAAAGTAAAGGTTCTTTTCGGAAAATCAATAATTGAATTGGTTAAAGAAATCCTCAACTATTTTGAGATTGATAATGCTAAAATTATTATCGAGGACTCGGGAGCTTTACCTTTTGTTATCGCCGCCAGAATCGAAGCTGCAATTAAAAAACTTATTGATACGGATAAAGAGTATCTTCTGGAATTAATTCCTGAAAATATGTACGATACACAAAAAAATTGTAATCGTTTTTCAAGATTATACCTGCCTGGAAATTCCCCGAGCTTAATGATAAATGCCGGAATTCATAATCCAAATGGTATCATCCTTGATCTTGAAGATTCAGTTGCTGTCGATAAAAAACATGAAGCCAGATTTATGGTAAGAAATGCCTTGCGTCAAGTTAATTTTTATGGTGCAGAACGTATGGTTAGAATAAACCAGATACCGCAAGGATTGGATGATTTGGATTATCTTATCCCTCATAATGTGCATTTGCTTTTGATACCAAAATGTGAAAGTGCTTCACAGATTGAGCAGGTAAATAAAAAAATTGATGAGATAAGGAATAAATATAATATCGAAAAAGATATTTGGCTGATGCCGATAATTGAAAGTGCAAAGGGTGTTATTAAAGCTTATGAAATAGCCTGCGCTGCCGATAATGTTGTTTCACTCGCTATCGGACTTGAAGATTACACCGCCGACATTGGAACAAGAAGAACCAACGAAGCTACTGAATCATTTTTCGCCCGTAGTATGCTTGTTAATGCAGCACGTGCAGCAGGTATCCAACCTATTGATTCTGTTTTTTCTGATGTTGGTGATATGGAGGGCCTTAAGCAAAATGTATTAAAATCAAAAGCTCTTGGATTTGATGGAATGGGCTGCATACACCCGCGCCAGATAGAGGTTATTCATGAAAATTTTGCTCCAGATGAAGCAGAAATTACCAAAGCTAAAAAAATTGTTAACGCTTTTGTAGAAGCCACCGAAAAAGGTCTGGGAGTTGTATCTCTTGGAACTAAAATGATTGATCCGCCGGTTGTGAAAAGAGCACAAAACACAATAGAATTGGCTGTAAATATGGGAAAATTAAATAAAAATTGGAGAAAGGAAAATGTTGAATAGTTCTTTAACAAACCTTTGAAATGGTTTTCGTAATCGCATACATTTAGCAACCCACGACTTAAGTCGTGGGCTACTAATGAAATACGAAAACATTTAACCGTTTTAACGGTTTTATAAAAAAAATAATCATAAATGAAACATCCATGGCAAGGCAAATTTGACACACGGAAGATTGATTAAAGAAATTTCTTTGCGTCTTTGCGTCTTTGCGTGAAAATTTAAACAAATGAAAAAATACGATAATCTAATCAGAAATGCAGTTGGCAGAATGGTTCCGACTGAGATAAACGGAGAAAAACAAGTACCTTTCCTGGGAGTTGGAAAGTTTATTCCTACCGGAAGGAAATATGCTCCAAGAATTGAATCATGTGCCAATTATCCTGCCGATGGCAATAAATTGGTTCCGAATTTAAAAGAAGCATTAATCAAAGCAGGTTTAACAGATGGAATGACAATATCCACACACCACCATTTCAGAAATGGTGATGTGATTGCAAATCAAATATTTGATATTGCTCATGAATTGGGAGTGAAAAACCTGAGATGGTTTCCTTCGGCATCCTTTCCGTGTCAGGCGCATTTAATAAAATATCTTGAAGATGGTACAATTCATCATATCGAAGGTAGTATGAACGGAGCTTTGGGTAGATTTTGCTCACAAGGCAAAATGGCTGGAATAGGAATTTTGCGTTCACACGGAGGTAGATATCAGGCTGTTCAGGATGGTGATGTTAAAATTGACATTGCTGTAATTGCGGCTCCCACAGCCGATGCTTTCGGAAATGCAAATGGTGTGAATGGGTCAGCAGCTTGCGGACTATTGGGTTTTGCACTTGCCGATTCACAATATGCTGATAAAGTTTTTGTTGTAACCGATAATCTTGTGCCTTTTCCTTGTATTCCCTGGCAAATTCATGGAAACTTAGTTGATTATACTGTTTTAGTTGATCAGGTTGGTATTCCTGAAAAAATTATTTCCGGAACAACACGAATTACCAAAAGTCCCGACCGGCTTTTAATTGCCGAAATGACAGCACAATTTTGTGACGAGGCAGGCATTGTAAAAGATGGATTTTCATATCAGGCAGGTGCAGGTGGAACAGCTTTATCTATTGGAATATACTTTGCAAATATGATGAAAGAAAGAGGAATAAAAGCAAGATTTATCAGAGCCGGCAGTAATAAATATCCTGTTCAAATGCTCGAAAATGGCCTTGTTGATTATATTCTCGACGGACAAACTTTCGATCTTGAAGGTGTACGTTCGATGCGTGAAAATCCTGGTCATATTAATACCAGCCCGTTCACAAGTTATAATTATCACGGAAAAGGAAACTTCTCTACAATGGTTGATGTTACGATACTTGGAGCTACCGAGGTTGATGTGAATTTCAATGCAAATGTTGTAACTCATTCCGATGGATATCTTCTTCACGGCATTGGGGGTTGGCAAAACTGCCTTTTCTCAAAATGCACAATTCTTCCTATTCCTTTGTTCCGAGACAGAATTCCGGTTATCAAAGATGAGGTTACTACAATTTGTGGCCCCGGCGAATTAATTGATGTTATTGCAACCGAAAGAGGCATAGCAATTAATCCACGTAGAACCGATTTAATTGAAAAATTAAAAAATTCTGATCTGCCAATAAAAACAATAGAAGAATTAAAAGATGAAGCGGAAAAGATTTGTGGAAAACCTACCAAAGCCAATCTTAGTGATGAAATTGTTGCAGCAATAAAATGGGTTGACGGGACAATTATTGATGTAGTCAGGAAAGTGAATGAGTGAATGTGAGAATGAATGAATGCGTGAATGGATTGAATAAACAACAATTCAGCATTTAATCAATTCCACTAAAATAACAGTAGAACCAAAATAAATTTAACTTTACAGTAAAAAAGTAAAAGACACGTTCGTAAAATTTATTTACTGATGAAAGTACTAATTATCGAAGATGAGAAACCTGCTGTCGAAAAATTGGAAAATTATCTGAAAAGATATGATTCGGGTATTGTAATTGCAGGAAAAACCGATAGTATTGAGGCTTCGGTGAAATGGTTGAAAAATACTGAAAACAAGGTGGATTTGATTTTTTCAGACATTCAATTAACCGATGGCTTGAGTTTCGAGATATTCGAATATATTAAAATTAATAAACCTATAATATTTACGACAGCTTACAATGAATATGCAATCAGGGCTTTTAAAACCAATAGTATAGATTATTTGCTTAAACCGATAACTTACAATGATTTCTATAATAGTATGCAAAAGCTCGAATCACTTCGCGAAAATCTGCAAACTAATAAACAAAGGTTACAAATTGAGGAAATTGGGGAAATCATTTCTCAATATCAGAAAAAATATAAATCAAGATTTTTAGTTAAAATCGGTGATCACATCCGTTCGATCACATCTGAAAATATTTTATTGTTTTTTGCCGAAGGAAGAAATGTGTTTCTTGTCTCCAATTCAGGTAAACGATTTTTTATTGAATATAAACTTGAAGAGCTTGAAAGCATGCTTGATCCTCAAACTTTTTTTCGGGTTAACAGGAGCTTTATATTAAACATAAATTCAATTCAAGATGTTTTGGTTTATTCGGGCAGCCGATTGAAAATCAGTCTGATTACAGATTTTGATAAAGAAATTATTGTTAGTCGTGATAAAGTTAATCCATTTAAAAACTGGTTTAGTGGTGTTGATTAAAGGAATAAAAATTCAGGGTATGCCTGAGATTTTAATTACAAAAGGGAAAATAGATTTAAAAATTTACCACAATATTAACACACAACTTCATGAATTTTATCTAAAATATTCTCGAAACATTCCTGTTAAACATTTTATCAAGAACCTGTGCCGAATTTTCAAAACGGTTTGTAAGCATCATTGCAGCAATGATATAAGGTTTGTAACCTGCCTCCAGATAAGTTTGAATTCTATATTTTTCAAAAACACTATCCTGCACTTCGCCTTCTTTACACGAAACTCCGCTGATATCTGCCGGAAGACAGTGCATATACAAAGCTTCACCGTTTTTGGTCAATTTCATTTTTTCTTCGGTACATTCCCAGTCTTTGAAATTTGCATTTTGCAAAAGACATTTTTCTTCGAGTTTTTTCAAGCCGGACATATCTTTGTTTTCAAGTAATTTTGTGCGTTCTTCCATAACTTTAAAAGGTGCCCAGCTTTTCGGGTAAACAATATCTGCATCCTTAAAAGCATCTGTCATACTATGGGATAAGCTAAATTTCCCACCGCTTTTCGCAGCATTTTTCTCTGCAATTTCAACTACTTCAGAAATTAAATCGTAACCTTCCGGATATGCAAGTTGAACATCCATTCCAAAACGTGTCATCAGCCCGATTATTCCCTGAGGTACAGACAAAGGTTTCCCATAACTTGGTGAATAAGCCCAGGTCATAGCAATTTTTTTTCCTTTCAAATTTTCAAGTGAACCGAAGTATTTTTTCAAATGCAAAAGGTCTGCCATCGACTGAGTCGGATGATCAATGTCGCATTGTAAGTTTACAATTCCGGGGCGTTGAGGTAAGACCCCTTCAATAAATCCATCGTCAAGTGCTTCCCCGACTTCACGCATATAAGTATTTCCTGCACCGAGATACATATCATCGCGTATCCCGATTATATCAGTCAAAAAAGAGATCATATTTGAAGTTTCCCTGACCGTTTCACCGTGAGCTATTTGTGATTTTTCTTCGTCAAGGTCTTGAACTTCCAACCCTAAAAGATTTGCTGCAGAGGCAAAAGAAAATCTTGTCCTGGTCGATTGGTCGCGAAATTGTGAAACTGCCAGGCCGCTTTCAAAACATTTTGTCGAAATATTATTATCGCGTAAGTGTTTCAATACTTCGGCAACAAGTAAAATTTCTTTTAATTCATCAATGTTTTTTTCCCAGGTAATCAAAAAATCATTTTTGTAAAGATTTGTTTTTAAGGCCTCTATTTTAGAGATTATTTTCTGAAATTCTTTTTTCATAAGGAATTATTATTATTTTGATAATGGATAAAAAAGTACGCAAAATTACAACATTTTTTCAGAATCTGTAAACGAAGGGTCTAAGCCCCGTTGAAAAACTACAACTTATTTTAAGAAAATCTTTCTCCCATTGTTTTATTCATCTTTGTATATTTGCATAAGGATTTAATATAGTTTTTGATATAATATTGAATATATTTTGAGGTTTGAATTAGATTTTCCGGTTTTTAAAATTATCTCGCAAGTAGCTGATGATTTGGGTAATGAAACCTACGTCATAGGTGGATATGTTAGGGATTTATTATTAAAAAGGCCTTCAAAAGATATCGATATTGTTGTGGTCGGGAGTGGAATTGAACTTGCTCAAAAAGTTGCAGAAAAAATTGGTGAAAACACTAAAGTTAAAGTTTTTAAGAATTTTGGAACTGCGATGTTACGTTTCAAAGAGTGGGAGATTGAATTTGTTGGAGCAAGAAAAGAATCCTATCGCAGAAATTCCCGTAAACCAATTGTTGAAAACGGCAGCCTCGAAGATGACCAAAAAAGAAGAGATTTCACAATAAATGCACTGGCTCTAAGCTTGGAAAAAAATAATTACGGGCATTTGACTGATCCATTTAACGGACTTAATGATCTTAAAAATAAGTTGATAAAAACACCGCTTGATCCAGATATTACTTTTTCTGATGATCCCCTGCGAATGATGAGGGCGATTAGGTTTGCAACAAAACTGCAATTTAGGATTGATCCCACCTCTTATGATGCCATCAAACGTAATAAAGAGAGAATAAAAATTGTTTCCAAAGAACGCATCGCTGATGAATTAACCGGGATTATTCTTGCCGATAAACCTTCCATAGGTTTTATGCTTTTGTTAGACACGGGATTGCTTGAGATTATTTTTCCGCAAATGCTTGAGTTAAAGGGTGCTGAATTTATTGAAGGTAAAGGACATAAAGATGTTTTTCTTCACACTCTTGAAGTTTTGGATAATGTTGCCGGGAATTCAAAAAATCTCTGGCTTAGGTGGGCGGCAATTTTGCACGATATTGCAAAACCAAAAACAAAGCGTTTTGTCGAAGATACAGGTTGGACTTTTCACTCGCATGAATTTCAGGGAGCGAAAATGGTTCCTAATATTTTCAGAAAATTGAAACTTCCTTTGAATGAGAAAATGGGATATGTAAAAAAACTTGTTTTATTACATCTTCGCCCGATTGCATTGGTCGAAAGCATTGTAAGCGATTCGGCAATAAGAAGATTGTTGTTTGAAGCAGGTGATGATATTGATGATTTGATGACTCTTTGTTCGGCCGATATTACTTCTAAAAATCCAAAAAGAGTAAGAAAATATTTGAATAATTTTGAGCTTGTTAAGAAAAAACTGATAGAAATTGAAGAAAAAGACCGTTTGAGAAACTGGCAGCCTCCTATTTCGGGCGATATCATCATGGAAACTTTTGATATTTTGCCGGGAAGAGATGTCGGAATAATTAAAAATACTATCAGAGAGGCGATTTTAGATGGCGAAATTTCTAACAATTTTGATGAGGCTTACGCATATATGCTTAAACAGGGAAAGAAATTAGGACTTGCAAAAAAAATAGAAGAAAAATGAAAAATTATAGGTAGTTAGATTTTTTTATTAATTTAGTCATCTAAAATTAAATCGTTTTTATTTAAATAATTAGTAGCACATAAATTTAAAATAGTAGAAAAAACAATGAATATATACAGATTAGTAGTTTTAAATGAAGAAAATGATGAGTTCATAAGAGAAATTGAAATAAAGGAAGATCAAAATTTCGAAGACTTGCACAATTTTTTGAAAAAATCGGTAAATTTAGAAGATAATGAGCTATCGTCATTTTTTTTATGTGACGAAAATTGGGAAAAACAGGAAGAAATTGTTTTAATAGATATGAATCCCGGGGAAAAGAAAGACGTATTAATGCCAATACATTTAATGAAAAATTCGATTATTAAAGATTTTATTACAGAAGAAAATCAACGATTTATTTACGAGTACGATTATCTTAATCTTAATACTTTTTTTATTGAATGTTCATTGGTTCTGCATGGTTTTGATCCCAAGAAAAAGTATCCTTATTGTAAATATAGCAAAGGGCAGGTGTTTAGCTCATCTGAAATTTTAAATAAGGATGATTCGGATAAGCTTAGAGATGAGTTATTAAAAGATTTTAAGAACTTGCTTATTGATAATGACAATGATGATGAATTTTAATTAATGTTTGATAAGAAAACGCCAATAACTGCGTTATGCTCATCTTAAAACACAGTCATTTTCATTAGTAAACTTCTGTGTTTTAAGATTTCACAAGCCTTGTTCTTGACGTTTTCTTATCAAACATTGAGTTTGCGTGTATGGATTAATTAGTACCTATCTGTAAAGTAGTTTAGAAAAAATGGTTGCTTACTAATTTTAATTTGTGTAAATTTGTGAAATTCGTGTCTCTCTATATGTTTATGGATGAATACTAATTAACAGAAATCACTTATGTATGACAGGTTTAAAAATTAAAAAATCTCAAAAACCTGTTTTGATTGTCATTTCAGGCCCGACAGCTGTTGGTAAAACCGATACAGGAATTAAATTAGCCAAAGTATTAAATTCGGAAATTATTTCTGCGGATTCGCGTCAGTTTTACAAAGAGTTACAAATAGGAACGGCTGTACCATTGCATGAGGAAATGCAGGGTATAAAGCATCATTTCATCGGGAATCTTTCAATTCACGATTATTATAATGTCTCAAAATTTGAAATAGAGGTGCTTGAATTATTGAAGCAGCTTTTTAAAAAAAATGAATATGCAATTTTGCTTGGAGGCTCCGGTTTCTATATTAATGCAGTTTGTAAAGGCATCGATGAACTTCCTGATGCTGATGAAAGTGTAAGAGATAAACTTAATTTTGAGTTCAGTAAAAATGGAATTGAATATTTACAAAACAAACTAAAACGCTTAGACCCTGAATTTTATACAATTGTTGATAAATCAAATCATAAACGATTAATGCGGGCAATTGAGGTTTGCGTTACAACCGGAAAAACTTTTTCTTCGTTGCGGGTTAACAAAATTACATTGAGAGATTTTGATATTATTAAAATCGGACTTAATCGCGATCGGCCCGAATTATTTGATCGAATTAACAATAGAGTTGATATTATGATCAACAATGGCCTTGTTGAAGAAGCCCGGAGTTTATTCCCGTTTCGTAAATTAAATGCACTAAATACAGTCGGATATAAAGAGCTTTTTGAATATTTTGAAAACAAAGTAAGTCTCGAACAAACCATTACAAATATTAAAACCAACACAAGGCGTTATGCAAAACGCCAACTTACATGGTTTAAAAAAGATGAGTCAATAAAATGGTTTCACCCTGACGATATCGGGAAAATAGTTCAAGTTATTTTATAGAAATCTAAATGATTATTAATTGAAATTAATTCTAACAGGTTTTTTACCACAAAAACCGGCTATGTAATAAATTCCAGATAGTTATCATGTGAAACGACATCAAATGTTGAACCTTTATAAGTTTCTAAAAACTCTTTAGGGATTTTCGTCTTTTTTATTTTCCATTTGAATTCAAAGCCTGAAAGTTGTCCACCGGATTCTTCAATCAAGTCAATTTCCTTTTGATCGTATGTTCTCCAAAAATAATAATTTACCGGTCGTTGACGATAATGGTTCATTTTTTTCGTTCGGCAATGCAATAGTTCTCCCAAAGCTGCCCAATATCGTCACGCAAATTTAAACTGTTAAAATTTAAAATAACAGCATTCCTGATACCATTATCCCAAAAATAATACCTTGAAGATTTCGTGAACTCCTTTCTAAGATTCCTGCTGAAACCATAATGAACGAAAATTATATAACATTTTTCCAGCAATTCGAGATATCTAACCACGGTTTTACGGTTTACCTGTAAAGATTTAGCCAATTCAGATAAAGAAACATCGTTACCAATTTGAAAAGTCAACAAACGCAATAAGTTCAAAACAAACAATGAGTTTTTTAGGTTATCAAGTTCAAGGATATCACGAAGCAAATAACCATTCTTTATGGATTCCAGTACCTTTATCTTTTTCGCTGAGGTTTTTGCCAAAACAACTTGCGGATAAGAGCCAAAAACAAGACGGTTTTCAAGGTTTTCTTTTGTTTGCAGATAATCTTCTTTTAACTCTGTTTGGGCAAAAGGGTAAAGCATATAATTCTGCCCCCTTCCTGTTAAAAGGCTCACCTATCTTTCGATTTAAATCAAATGCAGATGAACCCGTAACAAAAACAGTTGTTTCAGGTATGGTATCTACAATTAGTTTGAGATTAGCTCCAATATTTGGTATCTTTTGTGCTTCATCAACAAACAGGAAATCGTAACCCGACAGGAATTTTCTTAATACACCGGTGCGTTGACTCGAAAGAACTTCGGCCACATCAAGGTTTTCCCCATTCACCAATAGTATTTTTTCGTCAGATAATTCTTTCTATCATTGTATCTGTATTTTTATAAATACCGACACCAAAGGTACACTAATTTCTCTAAAAATGAAATAAATTTTTTCCATTATCATTTCATCAGGTATTGAAACTAATTTATTTTCTGCTGTCATGTTTTGTTATTTTAAGAATACAAATCTAATATTTTAACTTGAGGTGCCAAAAAGTAACTTCAAAAACTTATTCCTGTTGACCCCAAAATGAAGCAAGTGTTAAACGATAGAGACATTTATGCCCTAAAAATATAGCGAATTTTTTGATATGCTTGCTACGGAGTATAATAAAAAGATATTTATTAAAGACGTTTCATTTTGTATTTTTCAGTACATTGCCTTGAAAAACAATAAACAATATTTAAGCATTAAATTATTATATCATTTACACTATAATAACAATAGATACTATTTGTAAACAGGATAAATCAACACATCTCCCTGATTCATTTTTATCAGATAACCTTCGGTAGGATTTGCATTACCAATTCCGTTAACCCAGTTTGGTCCTATTTTCCGTATCATATTTCCTGAGGAGTTTCTAATGAAATTCAGGTTTTCGTTTAAAATAGTTTGAAAAGCTGTTAAAGCATTCATTGAATTTGCGGGCAAATAGCTGACAAATTGATAACCTTCGTTCAATTGAATAGGAGTTTGAGGATAAATATTGTTTCCTTCAATTGTTAAGGGGTCGGAATTATTCATTCTGACGAGGTAAGCCTCAGTTGTGACCCAATCACCAATTCCGTTCACCCAAATCGGCCCAATTTTTCTTAACATCAAACCATCCGTATTTCTGACAAAATCCAAATTATCGTTTAAGTTATTTTCAAATACAAGCATAAGATCAGGGTTGAGAGGAGTTAAATTTGAAGATATTATTTGATATCCGGAATTCAGAGTTATTGTTTGTGTGCTTAAAGTATTAAAAGTAAGAGAACTAATACTGTAATCGCTATCTCCATCAGGAAAAACATTTCCTGAGTAAGCATCCCCATAAGGATTGAAAAATTCAATTTCAAAATTTGAAACTTCAATTTCTTCACTTGCATCCCAGCATTTTATCGAATAAGAATTACCGGATGTATATCCTTGTCCATTGGTCAGTTCACTCCATGAAATTAAAGTGTTATCCCATTGGTTTTCCGGGCTTAAAACTTCATCAAGCATAAAAGCACCGACCAAAATATCATTATCGAAAATTGCAATTTCATCACCAGGCTGAAGATTTTCACCATCAATTGTTCCTCCCGAGAGATATATCGTCCAGATTGGCATCGCAGGATTTCCTCCGGCAAATTCAAAATGGGGTATAATTTCATTAGACTCAATCATCAAATCAATATAAACAGGTAAATGATCAGACATATAATATAAAGCTTCAATAATATTTTCGGGCGCACTATTATTTTGAGGATAGTTTATAGATTGGTTTAAATGCAAACCATCTTGCCCGAGTGAAGTATATGAGCCTGAAATAAATTCGATATTTTCCTGAAAATTCATGATCCTTTCCGATAATAATATAAAATCAAATCTGTCGTCCATACCACCGCTGGCGCTACATCCGTTTGAAGTTAAATGGGTTGATTGGGTGTGTGTAAAAGCATAAGATTGATTTGAATGCCAGTTTCCCGGTGTATTAATCGGATCAAAGAATCTAATATCGGTGCTGAAATTTTGCGTAAGATTTTGATATGCTTCCTCGTCACTGTAATAAACGTTTAAGTCGCCCATGAAAATAGTATTACCAATAAGATTCTGATTATTAATATAATTCATCACGGCAAGTGTCATGTTCGCCCTTTGCTCACGGCTGGAGGAAGTGTTACCGCTTTTCAAATGTGCCGTGATACAATTTAAAAATATCGTATCCGAAATCGGATATCCATTTTGGAATTTATAAAATAAACGATATAAATTAATATCTCTAAGATCGGTTTCAATAACATCCTGAAAAGACAAACTTAATTTGTTGGAATTATAATAAAGCATATTCACGATTGAAGAACCTGCAATATTTGTTCCCTGTGCTTTTTGATAATAGTTGATCCCGTTAATATTTAAAACAGCATCAAGCAAATATTGTTGATAATATGAGTTTTCACTAATTTCATTAACTGAAAAAATATCAGGCTTAACATAATCAATAAGGCTAATAAGATATTCATCCTTATCATCTATATTGTTATTGCTTGGGGTACAGTATGAAGTGTAATTGCCATAATTCAATAAATTATATTGCATTACTCTTAAAGTGTCATTATCGGCATAAAGACAAAGTGATAAAAAAATCAAGAGAATTATTATTGTTGTTTTCATCTGTTTATATTTTCGTTATTCGTTTAGAACATTTGTTTGATTGAACGCTGAGATGCTGAGATGCAGAGATTTTAGTTTCAGTTATTTGAGAATTAAACATTTTTTTCTCTGCGCCTTTGCGACTCTGCGTTTAAAATATTTATTTGATTGAAGTTCCGACATTGTATCATATAATCATACTCCTTTGTGTTTAATATTAACCATGTTCGTTTCATGTGTTTTATTAAGCTACAAATATCTGTATAATAAAAGTAATATGCAAGAAAAAAATCAAAAATCAATATTATTCTGCACTACTATTTCACTGCTATTTAGTTCGTAAGCCACCAAATTTCCAAAGCCTTCATGATTTATTAGACAGCAACCATTATCCAAATCCATAAAATGATAATTTTGCTTTTTGTTCATCAAATAAATAAATTCAAGGCTAACCGGAGCATGTCCGTGAATGATCTTTCTGTAATTGATCTTTTCGGGAATAATCTCATAATCACGGATCCATAACATCGAAATCTTATCATCCAAAGGGTTTTCAATGCTGAAATTCAGTCCGGCATGAACCAGGAAATATTTTTCAAGTTCAATATATAATTCAAGTTTTTTCATCCATTCGATATATTTTTCAGGAATATCTTTAATATTTTTCACACCAAAACTATCGAAAGTCGCCTGCCCATACATTTCAAACCAGTCATTTTTTATGGAATTAGGGAATTTTATTCCAAAAAATTTCTTTTTCCGGAACTCCGCTTCATAAGCTCTGATAAAAACATCTTCATGATTTCCTATCAAAAACCTTGAATTATATTCTTCTTCCTGCAAATACATCAGGTAATCAATCACACCTTTCGAGTCAGGGCCACGGTCGATATAATCACCAAGAAAATAAAGCCAATCGTATTTTGAGGGCTTTATCATATCTTCAATTAGAGCTTTTAATGTTTTTGAACATCCGTGAATATCAGGTATTACCCAAGTCTTCCGCATAATTTCAATTATTATTTCACCGAATTTTTCCGCTTCCGGGCAAATATACAATAAAACAATGCTATTTTTGCTTTGAAAAATAAACCTTATATTTTCTTATATGCCTTATATGGTTCAATTTTAAAACACATGAAAGCTATATTAATAATTTTAGATGGTTGGGGAATTGGAGATAAAACCAAGTCAGATGCAATCCATCACGGAGACACCCCTTACATTGACGGTCTTATGAAGAAATATCCGCATTCACAATTATATACTTCCGGTGAAAAAGTAGGTTTGCCAGACGGACAAATGGGTAATTCGGAAGTCGGGCATCTAAATATTGGTGCCGGCAGAGTTGTTTATCAAGACCTCGTGAAAATAAATAAAGCTATTGAAGATAACACCATAGAAAAAAATCCGAAGCTCATCGAAGCTTTTACTTATGCAAAAAATAATAATAAAAATGTCCATTTTATCGGGCTTGTTTCCGATGGTGGAGTTCATTCGTTAAGCACTCATTTGTACAAGCTTTGCGATATAACAAAAGATTTTGGCCTGAAGAATGTTTTTATTCATGCTTTAACAGATGGCCGGGATACAGACCCAAAAAACGGATTAAAATTTGTTGAAGAACTTCAGGATCACCTGAAGCATTCAAACGGTGAAATAGCTTCATTGACAGGAAGATATTATACAATGGATCGTGATAAACGCTGGGAACGAATAAAAATGGGCTACGATTTAATGGTGAATGGAAAAGGAAAAAAAACTAAAAATATTTTATCGGCAATTAAAGAATCATACAATGAAGGCATTACAGATGAATTTATTAAACCAATAGTAGTTGTTGATGAAAACGATCAGCCGATAGGCAAAATTCAGGAAGGTGATGTTGTGATTTGTTTTAATTTTCGAACCGACCGATTAAGACAAATAACTGTTGCCTTAACACAAAATAATTTACATGAATATGGAATGCACACCCTGAATTTGCATTATTATACGATGACATCCTACGATCAATCTTTCAAAGGAATTAATGTTATTTATGATAAAGAAAACGTTAAAGATACAATTGGTGAAGTAATTGCCCGGGCAGGGAAAAAACAAATCAGGATTGCCGAAACCGAGAAATATGCTCATGTTACTTTTTTCTTTTCAGGGGGACGTGAACAGGAATTTCAAAACGAAAACAGAATTTTAATACCATCACCTAAAGTAGCTACTTACGACCTTCAACCCGAAATGAGTGCCTTTTTAGTTAAGGATGCCATCGTGAAAGAATTAAAGAAAGAAAGTGCTGATTTTGTTTGCCTTAATTTTGCAAATGGTGATATGGTTGGGCATACAGGAATTTATCCGGCTATTTTAAAAGCAGTCAATGTTGTCGATTCTTGTGTTCGTGAAGTTGTCGAAACAGCTAAGAAAAATAATTATACGGTTTTAATAATCGCCGATCATGGAAATGCCGATTACACCAAAAATGCCGACGGTTCACCAAACACGGCTCACTCATTAAATCCTGTGCCTTGTATTTTGGTTTCTGATGAATATAAAAAAATCAACAATGGAATTCTTGCCGATGTAGCCCCTACCATACTAAAGATAATGGATATTGAAATCCCTTCAGAAATGACTGGGAAAATATTAATTTAACAATTAAGAGTCAATATCATTCAGTTTTTAGGAAGTTCAAAACAATATCTACCTTTGCCATGATTTTTGTATTTATAAAATGAAACATACTTGGAAAGGCAAATTTAATACACAGGAGTATAGTTAAGAAAGTTTCTTTGCGTCTTTGCGAGAAAATTTTAAACAATGGAAAGATATGATGTTATAATAATTGGTGCCGGAGCTGCGGGTTTGCTTGCTGCCGGTAAACTCGGAGAATCGGGATTGAAGGTTTTGTTGCTTGAAAAAATGGAACGGGCAGGACGCAAGTTACGAATCACCGGAAAAGGGAGATGCAACATAACTAACGATGCTTCTATGTCTGATTTCATTAAAAAAATTCATCCTAACGGCAGGTTTCTTAAAAACGCTTTTTCAAACTTTTTTTCAAAAGACATTGTTGAGTTATTAAATAATCTTGGCGTGAAAACTAATATTGAAAGAGGTGGAAGAATCTTTCCTGCCAGCGAAAAAGCAGGGGATGTTGTTAATGCATTAATTCGTTTTACGAAGAAAAATCATGTTATTACAAAATATAAAACAAAAGTATCTTCATTATTAGTTGAAAATAATGAACTTATTGGTGTAGAGGCAAAAAGCATAACTTCCGAGGATAGAATGTTTTATTATTCCGATAATGTAATACTTGCAAGCGGTGGAATGGCTTATCCTGCAACAGGCTCAAGCGGTGATGGATATAAATTTGCAAAAGATGTCGGACATACAATTATTCCTGCCAGGCCTGCTTTAGTTCCTCTGGAAACAAAAGGAAATATTGCTCAAATGCTTCAGGGATTAAGCCTGAAAAATTCCAAAGCTATTGTTTGGGTAAACGGAAAAAAAATCAAAGAAGATTTTGGTGAACTTTTGTTTACGCATTTTGGTTTGTCAGGGCCAATAATTTTAAGCTTGAGCCGGATTGTTGTCGATGAATTAGATAAAAAAAATAAAGTAGAAATTTCTATTGACTTAAAACCTGCTTTAGACGATAAAAAATTAGATAATCGATTATTGAGAGATATTGACGAGCATGGAAAGATGAAAATCAAATCCCTGTTCCGAAAATGGTTGCCCGGGAAAATGATAGAAGCATTTTTAGAAATAACCGGAATTGGCGGAGAAAAAGAAGCTCATCAGATAAGTGCAAAGGATAGAAAAAAGATCAGGTTGCTGATGAAGGATCTGAGGTTTGAAATTGAAAACTACAGGCCTTTCAAAGAAGCAATAATTACTGCCGGAGGAATTCCAACTTTAGAAATTAATTCAAAAACTATGGAATCAAAAACTATTGATAATCTTTACTTTGCAGGAGAAATTATTGATCTTGACGGAGACACCGGAGGATATAATCTACAAATTGCATTTTCCACTGGATACCTGACTGCAACAAGTATTATAAATAAATTACTATAAACGCAGAGACGCAAAGACGCAGAGAAAATATAAGAAAAGGTTTTGGTTTTCCTCCTACGCTAAAGCTACGGCGGACAGGCACGTTTCAGCACCCAGTATTCAGTATCTTGTATCCAGTTTTCTTATTCTCTGCATCTCAGCGTTCAATCAAACAAATATTCTAAACTCATAGATTAATTTTACAATTTTACCTAACTTGCAGGTTTTTATTATTAATAATTGAAACAGAATTTTTATGAAAACAAAAACACTTCTTCTTATCTCACTTCTTTTTTCTAGCATGTTTTCTATTGCACAGATTACAATCGATCGTAACGATATGCCTAATGAAAACGACACTATTCGTATAAGTACATCATTAACCGCAAACGGTATTGATTATACACTTACGGGCGAAGATTATACCTGGGATTTTTCATCTCTAATCTCAATAAATCAAAGAGTTGATACATTTTGTTCTGTGTTGTCAACACCTTTTATTTATCAATTGGTATTTCTCTATCCTTTTGTATCAACTATAGCTTCGCCTCGTGGTGGTTTTGATCTGATACCCAATTTGCAGGTGAGCGATTATTATCAATATTACAAGGAAAGCAATTCATCATTTAAGGATGTTGGTTTTGGTGTTACTTTCAATGAAATCCCAATTCCAATTAAATATGACGAAGCTGATGTTTTATATAATTTTCCAATGCAATTTGGAAATACAAATACTTCAAATTCAGGATTTGAAATTAATATTCCTTCGCTAATTTATCTCTCAATAGAAAAACAAAGGACAAATTTTGTGGATGGTTGGGGTACTTTAATTACTCCCTATGGTTCATTTGAGGTTTTAAGATTAAAATCGGAAATTGTTGAACACGATAGTATTTATATCGACTCACTTGGGTTTGGCTTTCCTATTGATCGTACTTACATTGAATATAAATGGCTTGGAAAGGAACAGGGTTTGCCTTTGTTATCAATTACCCAAGAAGGTTTGTTAACGACAGTTGAATATATAGATTCAATTAATTCAGGAAGTCAGGGAGAAATAACGCAAAGCATTTCATTGAACCAGGGCTATCAATTTGCTTCCGTTAGAGTTGAACCGGAAGATCCGGATATGATTAACTTATTGGCAAACAACTTGAATGATAATCTTGATTTTGTAAGAAATTCGGCGGGAGAAACCTTAAGAAAAATAGGCCCGAATTGGGTTAACGGAATAGGTGATTGGATTACGACCGAAGGCTATTTATTTAAAATGAATGATCAGGATGTTTTGGAAATTACAGGAAATGAAATTTTAGCCCAAACCCCGATCTCACTTGAAGCAGGATATCAATTTGTAAGTTATTTACCTGCTGATACTATTAATGCAATGGATGCTTTCGCTTCAATATTAAATGAAAATTTAGTATTTATAAGAAATTCACAGGGTAGTTCACTTCGTAAAATAGGCCCCAACTGGGTTAATGGCCTCGGTGATTGTGTTCCAGGCGAAGCATATTTAATAAAAATGATATCGGGTGGGGTTTTGGTTTATCCGTAATGTTTCTTACCATGCATACTATTGATACACACAGACGAAACATTCATACAGAGAGAGAAACAAGGAATACGGTTGAATTGCTTAACTTGTTGCGGGATTAGTGTAAACATATTTTGTAACAATTCACAGAATACTGAAATTAGAAATTAGAAATTCAGGAGAAGTCCAAATTTCCAATTTCCAATTTCCAATTTCATTACAAATTATTCCAAATCACCAATCCAAATATTGTTCGCGGTTGTTTAGGGCCAAAAATATAGTACTATTTATGAGTTCTGATCTATAATTTTGGGCATCTCTATTCTGTTAGTGAACTTTCATAAGGTGTTCGATTAATAATTGAGCGTCCAAGAGTAATTTCATCTGCATATTCCAACTCGTCACCAATTGAAATTCCGCGTGCAATTGTGGTGATTTTTATATTGAACTGAGATAATTTTTTAAAAATATAATAATTGGTTGTATCGCCTTCAATAGTTGTGGAAAGAGCCATAATAACCTCATTTGTGTTATTTTCTGAAACTTTTTTTATCAATGATTGAATATTTAGGTCATTGGGGCCAATTCCATCCATTGGCGAAATAATTCCTCCCAAAATATGATAAACTCCTGTGAACTGGCCGGTATTTTCAATCGCCATCACATCTCTCACATCTTCAACAACACAAACCGTTGATTGGTCACGTTTTGGATTTGAGCAAATTTCACAAGTTTCGGAATCAGAAATATTATGACAAGTTTTGCAGTATTGAATTTTATTTCGCAGTTCAATAATTGAATTACCGAGGGACTCAGCATAATTGTTGTTTTCTTTTAAAATATGTAAGGCGAGACGTAAAGCCGTTTTCTTCCCGATTCCCGGTAATTTCGATAATTCATTAACTGAATTTTCAAGCAATTTTGACGAAAAGGTATTCAATTTTGTGTAATTTTTTTAATAAATGGTTCTATATGAAACATAATGAGTAATGAAATTTGCCACAGATTTACAGATTAATTAATAAATTCAGCCTAAAAAGGTTAAAAGCCCTGTTTTGTCATTATATAATTTGCAGAATAGCAGTAATTTAAATTTCTTAATTTGTGAATTTGTGGCTTTATATTTTCTTTATCTACATAAATCATTTTGAGACAAAATTAGGTTACTGATTGTAATTATAATTAAAACCAAGCGTTAATATCATAAATATTTTTATTATATGAATAAAATTATCCATAAAATTTTTTCAAAATTACAACTAAATTCTGCATATCAAATGAGAGATTTATTTTTATTTCTGATTCTAATATTCCTTGTATCGAATTTGTCAGCACAGAATAATTCTGAAATTAACCGTAAAGATGAACAGGGAAGAAAGCAAGGTGTTTGGAAGAAAAAAAATGTTTATGGAGGATTGATTTATGAAGGAGCATTTTTAAATGACAAGCCTTTTGGTGAGTTTAAATATTATTATAATGATAGAGGTTTGAAGGCTGTTTCAAGATTTCAAAATGATGGAACTATTTCATACACGTTTTTTTATCATCCGAATGGAAAAATGATGGCGAGAGGCAAATTCATAAATGAAAAAAAAGATAGTGTTTGGAATTATTATCGCGAAAGTGATGAGTTGCTTGTTTCAAAAGAGAATTATTTTGATGGGAAAATACATGGTGAATCAATATCTTATTATCCTAACGGAGATGTTGCCGAGATAATTAATTATGATAAAGGAGTAAAACAAGGTGTTTGGCAAAAATATTTTCAGGATGGAGATATTCAGTTGGAAGGAAATTATTCTAATGATGATATTGAAGGGAAGTTTGATATTTATTACCCCGGAAAAATTTTAAAAACTTCAGGAGAGTATAAAAAATCTTTAAAACATAGTGAATGGAAGTATTATTCAATTTTGGAAGAGCTTGAAAAGGTTGAGATTTATGAGGATGGGAAACTTGTAGAGACGAAGTAAATCATATCGCAGCTTCGCTGCAAACAAAAAATAGGACACTGATTTATCCATGCGGACTTGCTTCGCTTTGTTAGATAATTATGATTTTACTGATTTTTTACAATATTGCTAATATTATGACTACCAATGACAATTGAATGACCCTCCAGCGCTAAAGCTTCGGAGGGTGTACCATCTAATGACAATCAAATGACTAATTTCCGCAAATCCGGTTTACATATTATTCCTTTTGAAAAGGACAGGAATAGTTTTAAAGATAATTTTAATATCACCAAAAAATGATGAATTAAGAGCATATTTATTGTCAAGTTCTTTACGATCATCTTCTGAAACTATGCTGCTGTCCGAAACACTTGTTTGCCAGAGTCCTGTAATTCCGGCAGGAGCTAAAAACCGCATTGCCCATTGGTCGTTTGTAAGCATTTCAGCTTCATAAAGAGGCAGTGGCCTGTTTCCGACTATCGACATATCACCATTTATAACATTCACTAATTGTGGTAATTCGTCCAAATTTGTATTACGTAAAAATTTTCCGACTTTAGTCATTCGAGGATCATTTTTAATCTTATAAAAAGTAGCTTTTTTTGAGTGTAATTTTTTTTGTTTTAAATAAAAATTTTCACAAATCTGTAAACCGCTTATGTATAAAATTGGTGAACAAGGGTAAGAAAGTTTTTCGCATTCGGGGCAGGAAGATTCCTTGATGCTTCCTATGTTTTTTTTGCATTCGTCTATCAAATATTGATTAAACTTTGAAACTTCAATAAATCTTTTTTCCGAACCATCATACATTGAACGAAATTTGAAAAATCTGAAAATGTCGTATCCCGTACCTACACGATCAGAAATATATAAGATAGAGCCTTTTGACTCAAGGCGGATTAAAATGATAATAATTATAAATATGGGCGAAAAGATTATAAGTCCTAGAGATGCAAAAACAATATCGAATACTCTTTTTGTAAGATTTATCCTATAATCTTCAAATTTTTCAGATTCTTCAACCTTGAATTTTTTTTTCATACATGCGAAAATAATATAATTATTGCATATATGGATAAATATAATATTTTTTTATAAAAAACTAGATTAGGTTTCGGGTTTTCCTCCTTCGCTAAAGCTACGGAGGACAGGCAGGTTTCGGGTTACCTCCACCACTCCATTACTCCATCACTATATATCTCTTTTCTTCAATAATAGAGATGTTAAAAAAATAAACAAAATTGTATAAGCAATAACAATAGCGATGTCGGGAAAGCTCACAAAATTTCGAAAATTTATCCCGAAAATCTTCATTAATGCGGTGTTCGGGACATCAATTAATTTCCCGATCATTCTAATTGGGAAGTATTCTGAAATTTCTTCAGGTATTTTATACCACAAAATCCTTTCAATTATATAGCTGTAAAGCAATAATATACCTATTGCAAAACCGGATTTTTTTACTAAAAACCCAACTAACATTGCAAAACTGAGAAACGAAAACAACTCGAGTAAATAGACAAACAGAAAATAAGAATTATTGAAAACTTTTGAAAAGCTAATGTATGTTGTATGAGTTAAACCCAGAATTAATCCAGAAATAAAAAGAAATAAAGTTGAAGCAAGGCTGATTGAAAAGATGAACAAAAGTTTGGATTTCAGAAATTCCGATTTACTCATTCCGTTAATTATATTTTGCCGGATAGTGCGGAAAGAAAATTCGTTAGAAACGAGAATTACAATTAGTACGGCAAGGAAAATTTTGAAATACCCGCCGAGATATGTAATATTTTGCCAAACATCCGGAAAATTATATAAGGAAACCGTTGGTATTGGAATTGGTGAGTTCTTTCTTACATCGACAAAAAACTCATTAATAAAACTTTGTGTGCCAAAAATTATAATTCCCAATACAGCGAAATACAAACCAAATAAAACCCAGAATGTTTTATAAGGAGCAATTTTTTGATATTCTATTTTTAGTAATTTAATCATTTTTTATCAGATAATAATTCAAGGAAATATGATTCTAAGCTTTTCTTTTTCGCGGCAAGATGTGTTAAAATTATTCCTTTATTAAAAAGAAAACTATTTAAGTCGCGGCCATTTGTTTTACCTTTCACTCTAACCGTAAGTTTATCTCCATCTTTTGTTACAGAATGCAAATTCGGAAAATCATTAAGGGTTTTTTGTAGTTCTTCAAGATTATCGGAGGCAATTTCAATTGTGAAAGTATCTGTAAGTACCTCATCAACATCGCCTGAAAATAATTTTTTCCCTTTGTTCAGGACTGCGACATGAGTACAAACTTTTTGAACTTCATCCAATAAATGACTTGCAAGGAAAATAGTTGTACCCTCGGAAGCAATACGTTTTATTAAATCTCTTGTATCGGCGATTCCTTGTGGGTCAAGTCCATTTGTCGGTTCATCAAGTATCATCATTTCAGGATTTCCAAGCATGGCTGCGGCAAGAGCAAGGCGTTGTTTCATCCCAAGTGAGTAGGTTTTGAATACGTCGTTTTTTCGCTCGAAAAGATCAACGGTTTTTAGCACATTTTCAATGCTTTCATATCCTAAACCTTTGATATCGGCAATAATTTTCAAATTACGGATAGCAGTAAGATATGGATAAAAAAGCGGTGTCTCAATTATTGAACCGATACGCTTGCGGTCATTGTTAGTCGGCTCATTACCGAACCATTTATATGATCCTGAATTTGCATTAATTACTCCAAGAATAATTCCGATTGTTGTTGTTTTCCCACTTCCGTTTGGGCCTAATATTCCGTAAACATTTCCTCTTTCGATATCCAACGAAAGATTGTCAACGGCCCTAATTCGCCCATAATGTTTTGAGAGTTGGTTGATTGATAATATTGTTTCTTTCAAATTGTTATTTTTAAAAGTACATCTTTAATTTTTCTTTCTATTAAGCTTTAATAAACCTCATAGATTAATAAAAGACGATTTAATTTGAGAAATATTACAAAGTAAAGAAAAATATTTAGTCTCAATTTGTTGAACCCTTTCAGGATTCTTTCTAAATGCTGTTTTCTTTTCCCTGCACTTTGTACAGGGCTATTCATGTTCAATCCTTTCAGGATTATGTAATAAATCTCATACATGAGCAAACCACGAAGTGGTTAAACGTGAATAACCATAGGTTTACCCTGTGGAATAATAGCTTTGCTATTCCACGGGGTGAACCTATGGTCAAAAAGTAAAAATCACATTACAAAACCCTGAAAGGATTCAACAATAAAAATTAGAGTCCTTTTATTTAATTTACATAAATACGCATCAATTTCTACCAATATCAATAAATCTTTATTTATGCTTAAATATATTTTTATTTTCTTTAATTTTGACGTTTTATTTCAATTCAATGATTATTAACAATTATAAAGATAAATTAAGATGGCAAAAAGAACAATCGTAGTACTTCCCGGAGATGGAATTGGGAAGGTAGTTTTAGAAGAAACCATAAGAGTATTGGATGCAGCCGGTTTTGAAGCCGATTATGTTGAAGGCGACATTGGCTGGGAATTTTGGAAAACCGAAGGTAATCCATTACCTCAAAGGACATTAGATCTGCTTGAAAAGCATAAGATCGGATTATTCGGAGCAATTACATCAAAACCTAAAGATGCAGCATTTGCTGCGCTTTCGCCCGAATTACAGAAAAAAGGACTGGTTTATTCCAGTCCGATAGTTGGACTGCGTCAACATTTTGGCCTTGATATTTGCATGCGTCCCTGCAGATCGTATAAAGGTAATCCTTTGAATTTTATCAAAAGAGGTGTTGGTGATGAAATTATTGAACCTATGGTTGATGTTGTTATTTTCCGACAAAACACAGAAGGACTTTATGGTGGAGTTGAATGGTCGAATCCTCCCGAAAAAGTTTATGAAGCCTTGATGACACACCCGAAATTTGTTAAAAATTTCTCTAAAGTTCCTAAGGATGAATTATCGGTTTCAACGCGAATTTTTACAAAAAATGCGACCGAGAGAATTCTTCGGGCAGCATTTGAACATGCCAAAAAATATGGATATAAATCGGTTACAGTTTGTGAAAAACCAAATGTAATTCGTGAAACTTCGGGAATGATGTATAAGATGGCTCAGGAAATTCAAAAAACCGATTATCCGGAAATCGAATTATGGAATACAAATATTGATGCCCAAATGATGTGGTTAACAAAAAATCCTGAAAATTACGGAGTAATAGTTGCCGGAAATATGTTTGGAGATATTGTTTCCGATGGATTTGCAGGTTTAATTGGCGGACTTGGTTTTGCATGCTCGGCTCAGTTCAACCCTGGTTCAGGTATTGGTGTTTTTGAACCTACTCATGGTTCAGCTCCGAAATACGCTGATTACGATGTTTCTATCGTTAATCCAATTGCAATGGTTGAATCAGCTTGTATGATGCTCGATTTTATTAATGAAAATGATATTGCAGCCAAACTTAGAAAAGCAATTACCGAAGTCATCGCCGAAGGTAAAGTTCGAACTTACGATATGGCGAAAATGCCCGGCAAAGCTGATGTAATTGAAAAAGGAGCCGCTTCGACTCAGGAAATGGCGGATGCTTTAATTGAGAAACTTTAAATTAGAAAAATGAAAAAAGAAACTCTAATCCTCTGGCCTGAAATAGACTGGATACATGATGATGACCTTAGGGAAAAGACAGCAAAAACATGGGAATTAGCACTCGAAAGAAGTGTTTTAACACCCAAAGATTTAAACACAATTCCGTTCACACTGCTTTGTGGCCCGGATTTGAAAGTAACTTTTATGGATCATAAACGATCGGTTGTTCACATTGCACGTGATGCCGGACGAACAATTAATGATTTCTACAAAGGCGAATTACCTTGCGATATGGATATTTTGATTTCAGGTGCAATTCTCGCTGATGTTGGTAAGTTGCTTGAATATGAGCTTGATGAAAATGGAAAAGCTATTCAGGGCCCTTATGGAAAACATTTACGACATCCATTCTCAGGTGTTTCAATAGCTGAAGAATGTGGAATTCCTGTCGAAGTTTGTCATATTATTGCTACTCATGCCGGCGAAGGCCATCTTGTAAAAAGAACCACAGAAGCCTATGTTGTGCATCATGCTGATTTTATGACATTTCTTCCGTTTAAGGAAAGATTGATTGTTGAGAAATAATAATTTCTTTATATAATTACTTTATTTTCAAGTTAGCACTGTCCTGATCCAACAGCGGTAATGGCTCTTAGATTGTAGTATTTTGTGTTGTAGGTTTTACCATCATCGGCAGTGTGTGCAAAATTTGCACATACTGAATTTTCAGTTAACTCGCCCTCATTGAAAATATTCTTTAGATGTTTGGTTATTACACTCCTGTCTTTCTCAAAAAGCTCCGCCATTTTCTTTTGGGTAAGCCATAAAGTATCGTTCTGAAAAAAGACATCTATATTTACTTTGCCTGTAGATGTCTGGAAAATGACAAAGTTTGAAAATTTTTCTAATTGTTTGTTTTTACTCATCACCACCTCCGTTCTTCAAATTTGAAATCATCTCCATAGCTTCCATATCCATTTTAGAGAAAGCAAACCATTTTTTACCTAAATCTTTCAGACTTGCACCAATGTGGTAAACGATGTTGTCGTCAATAATTAAAAAGCGGTCATGAGCTTTGGTAAATTTTTCTATCGCTATTATTGGGTGTTGGCTGTTGTGTTTTGCTAAATCTTGCTTTAAAATTTTTGTAATGTTTTTGGTGTAGATGGTTACAGATACATTTTTCTTTCGTTTGGTAAAGAGTTGTAAAACGGTTTCATCAATATAATTATCAATAAGCAGAATTGATTTTTCAGCAGATTTAATAAGGTCGGCAACAAAGATGTATGCATCAAAAACTTGTCCATCGTAAAAAATGCCTTGTTTGGGTTTAACTTCTCTGGCTTCAATGGCATCTAAAATAGCATCAATTTTATTGTCGGTTTTCAGTTGTTTAATATTGCTGGCAATCTGTTTTTGTTCAAGATTATTTATCCTCTGAAAAAGGTTTGCATTTTGAGAGATGAATTTTCTCATTTCCACAAAGGCATCAATAATTTGAATGCTCACTTTTATTGCTGTTTCACTACGCAAAGCAGCAGAAAGCATTGAAACGCCTTGTTCTGTAAAAACAAAAGGTAACTTTCTTTTTCCACCATGTTTTGAACTTGAAGTCGCAAATTGCGACTTCAAGATTTCAAACTCTTGTTTTGTAAGTTGAAACCTAAACTTTTCAGGAAATCTATCAATATTTCTTTTCACCTGTTCATTTAGTCTTTTAACATCAACTTGGTACATTTCCGCTAAATCATTATCAAGCATTACTTGAACACCACGAATAGTAAAAATCCGATTTTGAATATTATCTATTGTTGATATTTGGTTTTTATCACTCATAATAATTTCCATTTTAAACCGGTCGAATTCGACCGGTTATTTCTAATTCCCACAAATTCGGGGGAATTAGAACTACTCATATTTCAATTTACGATAAAGTAGTGACGAGCTGCAAACTTTGAATTTAGCACTATCTCGCCTATTTTTTTATACATTGTTACCTGCTGGGCTTTATTCGTTTTGTTTATATAATTACTTTATTTTTAAGTTAACACTATCATGATTTTGTTTTTTCAGGGCGGCAAAAAGCGTTAGCAGGCGGACAAGCTCTTTTATAATTTTTGGCTTTAGCGTTGGCTTGTGTGAATTGCAAATGTGTATGGCTTTACGAGTTTGGTTCAATTTCAATTATTTCCCATGTGTTTCTATTAATTTCAGACAATACGTTATCAAATCTATCTTTATGAACAGCGATACAAAGTAAATGTGTCGGTCTTGAAAATCCGACATAAGCCATTTTTGCTGATTGTTTGACTTTGTCTTTACCACTTATATTTTTATTCAATGTGTCAATAATATTTTCTTCTAAAAATTGATTCCTTAATCTTTCTGATTCGTAACTTCCATAGCCCCTGTTATAAAATGTTTCTAAATACAAAGTTGCTGTATGAGTTTGTCCTTTTGCAGAGTGAATTGTTCCAATCTCAATTTTAATACCATTTGATTCAAAAATATTGGATTGATCTATTATCTCTATTTCATCTATATTAATTTCAGATACTCCATTGAGAAAAGCAGTGGATTTATCTATTTCTTTTTGAAATATTTCTAAAAACACTGGAACATATTCTTTTACGGATAAAAATGAGTCTTCTGTTTTACCCTGAATAATAGCAATTGACCATCTATAAATATGCAATTTAAAGTTTTCATAGACATTTATATTATTTTCTTTTATGAAGTTGAGTAATTTTCTTTTTGAATAAACTCTACTTTCTTCATCAAGTATATTTTCTAATCGCAATATTTTTAAAAATGCGTTTAGAATATTTTTCCTAACTGATTCTAATGTCTTTTTTTCTTTGTCAAAAAATAATAAGTAATCTTTTAAAACTTTGAAATCAATTTGAGACTTATGCCCTACAATTGAATAATTATCCCAATAATCTGAAAGACCTATTTTATCTGCATCTGGGTGATTTTTTCTCCAAGCAATAGCCATAAATTTATGAGCCGATGGATTTGGAATTTTCCCCATAACTTGTAGGTCATTTATTATTTCTGCATATGTTTTTATGACTTCCGTTTTTGTTTCGTTATTAAAAAGTATAATATGAGATTTAATGTCAATTTCTGTTCCATCATCATTTTTATTCCGTCCTTCAATTTCATTTGGTGTCAAAGCAAGTCTTTCAATTAATGGTGCTAAATTTGAATTTATTCTATGACTACCATTTAAATAAAAAATATTATCTCTATGACTCCAAATAGCATCTATATGAATTGAACTGCCATTATAAATTGCTTGATTCTTGTCTCCGATTCTTTGAAAAATGGATGTACTATCCCCGTCATCATAGAATATTTTTTCTACCAAATCATGTTGATGTGTATCCATATCCTGCATTTCATCTACAAAAACATACTTAAATCTTTTTTGAAGCAGAGTTTTGTAATGTGGTATAGTTGCCAACTGAAATTCAGCCAAAGTATAGGCATCATCAAAATGCAAGTATCCTTTTCGTATTAAGTTGAGTTTAAGTTTTAAAAGTGACTTATATGTGGGCTTTGTTGGGTCTTTTAGCTTAAAGTTTTCTGGTTTTCCATTTAAGTAGGTTATTAATTTCCCTTGAGTTGTAATTCTAATAGCTTTTAGAAAGGATAAACCATCATCTAGCCTATCTAAATAAGCTTTTAATCCAAAATTATTTGTATTGACATAAAAACTCTTGACTTGTTCATCATAAATTTCATTATCAATTCTATAAGGCTTTGTTTTAAATTTATTTACATAGTACGGGATAGCAAGAAAAGTATCAACAAAACTTTGAATTGTTCCGATAAAATTGGGATAACGAAAAAGTTTAGGACAATATTTACCTATCCTATCTCGTATTTCATCAACTGCTGCATTTGTATGAGATATTACGAGAACACCATTATTGCTACTTAATGGCATATACTTTTCAAGTATTAAAAGTTTAGCTAAAAGTGCAGTTGTTTTACCACTTCCAGGAACGGCTTGTAAGTCGATTGTCTCTAAGTTTTTTATAAACACTCTTCTTTCTTCATCAAAATGCTGATTGTTTTTCAACAATACTTTCTCAGCATAGATTATATCTTCATCTGAAATGTTAATCATTGCACACATATTTTAGTGCATCGATTAAATATTTAATAGCAATATCATTTTCGTCTATTTCAATATCATCGCTATTTTCAATTTCTTGTGCAAGTTTATAGGCAATCTCGGTTTTTTTCAGTCCTTTATTAATGAGTTTTTCCCCTAATTCTTCTTCATAAACATCTTCATCAATTTGAGGGTGAACTATTTTAAATATTTTACAGAATTTTGAACTCAAAGATGCGGATTTAAAAAGAGAGTATTCAAGTGTCCAATTAGGGGCTACAAAGACATCAACTTTTTGCTTTTTCCAATCCAAAATAATTTTGTCTTTTTTTTCTTCTGATTCTCTTATTACAGTTGCTGTATCTCTTTTTAGATATTCGTATTCAGTTTTACCATTATCGTTTTTAATAATATTTCCATCATCATCTTTTTTAGCTTTTCTCTCATAATCTCTAATATCTACATCTGTTATAATTGAAACGGGTATATTTAATTCCTTATTTTCTTTCCTGAGAAAAATCCGTGAGTATCTTAAAAATGCTGTGTTTCCAATATTTACAACTGAAATACCTGCTTCTGTTAAGTTTTTGGAAATAATATTTTGCGATTTTAGTTTCTTTGCAAGAGAAGGTATTAATATTTCTTCTGCCCAACCTTCAACAAATATTACACCTTTGGAAAAGAATAGATTTGCTTTTGTTGTATCTAAAAACCTTTCTAAAAAGATATAATCATCTTGTTCTAATTCTGTGTAGTCTGAACCAAAAGGGAAAGCAGAATCATTATTGCAAAGAATTAAATTTTCAAGTCTTATTTTTGAACCCAAATTGGGGCTGTGTGTAGTTAAGATTAATTGGATATTTTTTTCGTTTTGTAATACTTCGATGATTTGCATTTGTGCCTGTGGATGAAGATGAGCTTCTAATTCTTCAATTAATCCAAGTCTTAATCCATCCCAATTCTTCTTTTGTAAATGCAGTAACTCAGATGACATAAACAACCTGTTTAATGTACCTAATCCCGGATTAATTTCATCTTTTAATGACAGCTCTAATTTTTCCAAGATGTTTTTAAGAGAACCGCCAACTACTCCAAAATTTGATTCTTTTTCTTTACTGTAAAATGCTTGTATGAATTTATCTATTTCGTCTTTTAATTCTTTTCCTTTTCTATTTTCACCGTCTAAATCAACTCCATTTTTATCTTTTCCATTAAAGTATTCTTCTACTGATGTATTAAACTCTCGGAATAATTCTACTAAAATATGAGTTTCATCTTTCCCTTTAAAAGCTTCATGACCTTGCAGAATTTGTGATAACCTTGAATTCCTACGAGGAACTAATTCACCATGTGCATCGCGAAGTGGTTTAAGATAAGTGACTTTGAGATATTCTCGGGCTTCAGCATTGAGTTGGTATCCACTTTCATCAACACCAGCTCTTACATCAGTTGGGAAAATATAAAAATCTTCAATATTTCTACTAACATCGTAGATTAGTCTTAAATATGGTTTGGCTTCATCCCCACCACCAACCCATCCTAACCATTCTGTAAAGTTTTTAGCTTCATTATCAGAAAGGTCTGTAAAGTTCAATTCAATTCTTAAACGAGATGAATTTAAATAAAAATCATCATGATTAATTCTTAACCAATCATAGCTATGTGTCTTTAATACTAATTTGATAGCATCAATTATTGCAGTCTTACCAGAGTCATTTTCTCCAATAAGAACATTCAGTCCATTTGTAATATTTAAATCTAAATTAGGTTTCTCAATATCAAATTCTAATTCAGTGCCAAATTTTCTAAAATTCCAAAGTTTTATATTTGATAGATACATTTCAATTTATTTTAGCGTTGGTGAAAAATAACTCTTTTGGCAACAGAAGCGTTACCTTGTGTGTTTGAACTGTCAAATGTGTTGTTTGTACGTGAGATTCCCCAATTGCCCTGAAGGGCAAAAGTAGGTCGGCAAAAACAATATTTTTCCAGAGAGTCAATTTTCTAATTATATGTTTTAAATCTCATTTCATTTTTTCCTCCCATCAAAACCAAGTCGTAAAACATTTAAAAATTAAATGCCCAACAAAATAACACAATAATTTTCATATTAACAAATGAAAAATAAAAAAATATTTCTCCTTGAATATTTGCCAATAGGGGATAATTTGGCTTTTCTTACTTTGATTGTTACCAACAACAGCTCATGGCTTAAATCTAAGACTATTTGCTAAAGCCGGATAGTATCAATATTTTTACTATTATTTTCCATCTTTTATAACAATATTATAAGGATTAACCTGATGATACCGATATGAATAGTAGTTTTTTAAGTGCGAGAACGTTTTCAAGTCATCAGATGAGTTATTCAAAATGTAAGGGAAATATGCAAGCTGTCTTACAACTTCATAAACGATTCATCTGATGAAGTGAAACAAGCGATACGAAGTTCGCCCGTATGGGTCCGTATGGATGACTACTCAAAATATTCTAAACTCCGGTTTTGCTCAATATCCAAAGGAAGTAGCATTTTTTGAGCTTCATTAATGCTGCTGATATTGTTTACAATCAAAGCAAGTTTATCTTTGGTTTCTTTAAATCTGTAATTTTCGTCCTGATTTTAATACAAGTTTTTCAAAACCCAATTTTTTTGCCAGCCAAGTTTGTTAAATTTCCGATGTTCAGGAATTTTCCCAATCCAATCAAAACCGCTGTCTTTGTATTTTTCGTATCTTTCCATTACTCTTTCCCTTTAAGCTTGTTTTCGAGGGATTTTAATTCTTCCAAATCTTGTTTATCTGCTTGTTCGGCTTCGTAAGTTTTTCGTTTTTTGTCAAATAGTAAGAATATTTCCCTTACTTTTTCTTCCATTGCTTTATTGCTGATGCTTCCTTTGTTTGTAAGTAATGGTTTGTTATTAAAATCGAGAATTTTATCCACATTTTCTGTCCAGAATTTCATTGTAATATCAATGCGTTCTTTCACTCGTAGTTCGGCAGTTTCTAAAAAGATTACAACAAGGCGGTTTAATGTATCTATTTCGTCTTTGTTTAAATAATTTTTTGCAATAAATATATCTTGTTTTCTTACTTTACTGCCTTTCCACGATGTTAAAGCCATATTTGATCTTTCTGCATCTGCTCTTGAAAGAATAATTTCGGCTGCGGTTTTAGTAGTAACGGCATAAAGTAATTTGTTTTGTGTTTCGGCAAAAAACATTTGTGTTGCTTTATCGGTTTTATCATAGTCGCTACTTAAAGCAAAAAGGTCTCTAACTTTTTGATAAAATCGTTTTTCTGATGCCCTAATTTCTCTGATACGCTCCAGTAACTCATCAAAATAATCTGGTCTGCCATCTGGATTTTTCAAACGCTCATCATCCATTACAAAACCTTTTACAAGGTATTCTTTTAGATGTTTATTTGCCCAAATCCTAAATTGCGTTCCCCTTTTACTTCTTACCCTAAAACCAATAGCCAAAATCATATCTAATGAGTAAAAAGTAACATTATAATCTTTGCCGTCAGAGGCAGTTGTTAAGTAATCCTTAACAACTGAAATTTGCTCCAACTCCTGTTCTTTCAATATGTTAGACGTGTGCATGCTAATATTAGGAACAGAGGTGTCAAAAAGTTCTGCCAACTGGTTTTGGTTCATCCATATCATTCCATCTTTGGCATAAAGCGAAACAGATGTTTTGCCGTCAACGGTATTATAAATGATAATTTTTTGTTCGTTATTTTCCATTATTAGCAAACGTAAAGATTTTTAAACTTACTCAACTATAATTTTCTTAACTATTTGCTCATTATTATAAGAAATCTTTAGCAGGTAAATACCGGAAGACAAATGTGAAATATCTAATAATAAGCTGACTGGTTCAAATTCTATGATTTGTTGACCCATAAGATCATGCAATGCAATAGATTCAATTTTTATACTTTCAGGGCTGATAATAGTTAAATTATTCTTCGCTGGGTTTGGATAAATTTGAATTTGTTCTTTTGTTATTTCAGTAATGTTGGAGGTGAGCAAATAACAAACATTATAATCCGGGTTCATGTAAATCAACTCGTCATTTTGATGCACGCAAAGTAAATAAGTCCACCCTCCAATAAGTAAGGCAGATCCGCTCCAAATAATTCCCTTATCACTTCCCAGCCCTTCAATCCATGTTTCCCGGTAATCAGTTAATCCAGTATATGACATCCAATACTTTTTCCTCAATGAGCTATTTATCATTATGGATGAAATTGAATCAACATGCAAATATATTGGCTCGAAATATCCCACTTGAATACTATCCCCTTGGACAACTGAGAAATCGTACAGCAGAAATTCATCTTCGTTACTAAGTCCTCTAAGCCAAATTCTTTTGTTTGTGTCTTCTCTTATCAAATATGACAAATTCCAGGAAGTAGGAATTTGTTCGTTTGACATATATAGTTTTTTAAAGAACAGGGAATTAATGTTTGTGTCACCGATTACTTTAAAATTTTGCGTTGTATAAAAAGATGGGTCAGGAGGAATATGAAAAACCTCATTGAGTACACTCCATTCTTTATCTTCTTCTATTAAAGGAAAATAATTCTGACCGTACATATATATTGTCAAAAAAGCCCCAATAATTAATAGTATAATCCTTTTCATGATTTTATATTTTTAATGATTAGAAAATTATTGATTAAAAATCATTTCATAATTCTATGTTTATTTTTAAAAACTTCCATTTTATTTCTTTCCCTTCATTTTTCCCTCCCTCAAAACTAATCCGTAAACCGTTTAAAATTAAACTGCCCAACAAAGTAACACAAAAATTTTCATATTAACAAATAAAATATAAAAAAATATTCCCAGGTCATCCGATGAGTTATTCAAAATGAAAGGAAAATGTGCAAGTTTTCTAATAACTCCATAAGTGACTCATCTGATGAAGTGAAACAAGTCCGTATGGATGACTACTCAAAATTTTCTAAACCCCGGTTTTGCTCATTTTCTAAAGGAAGTAATATTTTTTGAGCTTCGTTAATGCTGCTGATGTTGTTTACAATCAAAGCAAGTTTATCTTTGGTTTCTTTAAACCTATAATTTTCGGGCTTATTTTGAACATGTTTTAAAATACCCTTAAATGTTTCCGACTGAAAATACATTGAATCGGAATTACTAAAAAAT
>Ga0233437_1000872_pt1 | contig 61821 bp, 69 predicted proteins | sample SI_122_August201_FD_182714 | JGI IMG/M metagenome (GOLD analysis project Ga0233437, IMG submission 182714) | Seawater microbial communities from Saanich Inlet, British Columbia, Canada - SI_122_August2016_200_MG | ecosystem: Environmental > Aquatic > Marine > Inlet | place: Canada: British...
CTGATTAATCCGATCCTAGGTCTCGCACTCGGTGCAGTGGGCAATCTCCAGGATGCCTACTTCTCAATCGGATCAGCTCAAGTCATGTGGGGGAGTTTTGTCGCTACCATCATTGACTTCATTGTCATCGCCGCTGTAGTTTATTTTGGCGTCAAAGGTCTCGGTCTGGACAAGCTGGACAAAAAGAAGAAATAATAATTTTGCCAAATCCAACTACCCGGAAATTCCGGATAGTTCAACTTGAGGGAATTTTCAGGGAAAGTGCAAAATATGCACATTCCAATTACCCAACTGTTGCATTTTTTGCAACAGTTCAACCTCGATATTTACATAACACATAATTATTGTGAAAACTTTGATAATAACTTGCGAATGTGTATTGAGTTGTCAAGAAATACTTGACAACTGAAACGAATAATTAGGTTAGAATAACCTTATGAACCGATCCCTTCGCACCCTTATTTTTATCAATAGCATCTTCATTGTAGGCGCCAATCTCCTGGGCCCTCTCTATGCCGTCTTTGTCGAGAGTATTGGTGGAGGAGTAATCGAAGTCAGTTTTACGTGGAGTACTTTTCTCGTCGCTACCACCCTCACAACATATATTCTCTCTCGGTACGGTGATCAAATTAGAGAAACTGAATATCTCTTGATAGCTGGCTTCTTCCTTCGCGCCCTCGCTTGGTTTTCACTGATTTTTGTCTCTAGTCTTCCCCAACTTATTCTCGTACAGATTGTCATTGGCATCGGCGAGGGGCTTGGTACCCCAGCCTTTGACGTTATCTTTGCCGAACATCTAGATCGCGGTAAGCATGTCAGAGAATATTCTACCTGGAAGATCTACAGCAACCTTCTTGGAGCTCTTGCTGTGGGAGTAGGGGGGATTATCGTTGCTAACTATAGTTTTTCGACTCTGTTCGTTTTAATGGGAATATCTGCAACTATTGCTGGTTTCATTGCGCTTACCCAACCACGTAAGCTTTTATAGCAATTTCACTTTAATTTACAAAACTGCGTTTCATACAGTTTCTTCGCTGTACTGAGTGTTGACATCAGTATTATCACAAACCCAATCAGCGCAAACTCAACTCCATGCCATGGCAATCTTGATAGCACCACGCCAGATACTCCTAGTCCCAAGAAGCTAGTGAGTATTACCGAGCCACATGACGCACAGCCCACTCCCAGCAGACTACTCACAACTCCCATGATTCCCATCCCCGCTTCTTTCCCTACTCCGATTTTTTGCCTCATATAGTAGATCACGAGTGCAACTTGGATTCCCGCTAGCAAGGAGCTAGCAATGATCATCGCGATCGCCTCAGGCTGGAAGTTTGTCGCTATCGAACCAGTTAGTCCCGCAAGCAATCTATATTTTTCACCCCAGTCTAGTCGACTTGTTGTGATCGTGTTACCCACTAGTTGCAGGTTCGGCAACCATGCAGCCAGCATGATCATTAGTAGGGCGAGTAGGGTACTGATCACAGCGTACCAAGGGTTTTTGAGAACTTGCCAGACACTCCACAGATACTCTCGAGACTTCATTTTCATGATCTTAATGATACACTAAGAATTATATGGATAATCCCAAAGTTCTCAAAAACACTCGCGTTATCACAAAGTGTCTTTTTCTCAATGATCATGGTCAAGCTTTAGTTCTCAAAAGGGGTGCAGAAGATAATCATCGTGGACACAAATGGGATCTCCCTGGTGGTGGATACGAACGAGGAGAGAATCTCGCAGAATCAGCAAAACGTGAGGTCTTAGAAGAATCTGGTCTGCTTCTCAAGCAGTTTCAACCTCTATTCATCGACAATCGAATTGGAGAGAAGCTTGGCTTCTACTCAGGGGATCATGTTTTTGCATTTTGCTTGCTTGCGACTGAATGGGAGGGTGAACTCACCATCTCCGACGAACACATTGAGTACCGTTGGGTCACTCCGCAAGACGCACTAGAGCTAGATTACGGCAACGACGGTGGTTTCTTCAGCTCTTCCATTCGTGCCTATCTCAACCTTCAAGGTCCGACCTTGTAGGTTAATACCATTATTCGAATAGTAGTATTAGTAAATATATGAACAAAATCAAAGTAGATAATGAGAGTACAGCAGATAATCCAGTCGGGAGATTCATGGTGGCAGTTGGAGCAGTTATTGTTAACTCCGAGGGAAAAGTTCTCCTCATCAAGCGTAGTCAAAAACTGGACTGGCACCCAGGAGATTGGGAGATCATGTATGGGCGTCTCGCTCAGCACGAGGATCCAATCACTGGTCTCAAGCGTGAAGTAGAAGAGGAGCTCAGCATCGCAGTGACCCCACTTCAACCTCTCACTACATGGCGTATTTATCGCGGTCACGAAGAAACTGCAGAAAACGAATTGATCGGGATTACATATTACGCAACCACTGGCGATGCGCAGGTAACCATTTCTGATGAACACTCAGAATACCGTTGGGTTACTGCAGAAGACGCACTCTCACTCATCAAGATAGGTGGTATCAAGCGCGACATTAACGCATATTTGGACCTTCAAGGTCCGACCTTGTAGGGCCACTATCATAATCTGTTAAACTATTCCCATGAACACACTCACACTCATCATTCTTGCCACAACCCTGATTTCCTTGGGCTCGCTCGTCGGTGTCTTCACAATCTCGCTTAACCAAAAAGTTCTGCAAAAATTCCTCCTCAACCTCGTCGCACTCTCAGCCGGCACGCTCCTAGCAGGAGCCTTCCTCCATCTTCTCCCCGAATCAATCGAACAGCTTGGTAGCTATGCTCCTTTCCCGATCGCACTCTTCTCATTCATTGGTTTTTTCCTAATCGAAAAAGTTTTGCAGTGGCGCCACTGTCATGACGAAGAGCACTGCGAGGAGCACACCTTGGGTTACATGAACCTCATCGGCGACATGATCCACAACCTGCTGGATGGCCTAATCATCGCCGGAGCCTTCGCGACCTCCCCGTCCTTGGGCTGGGCCACCACTACCGCGATCGTTCTTCACGAAGTTCCTCAGGAAATCAGTGACTTCGGCGTTCTTCTCCACTCTGGCTTCACTCGCAAAAAAGCTCTCCTCCTCAACCTCATGGTCGGCTTATCCTCAATCATTGGAGGACTCTTGGGCTACTTCGCAACCAGCACATTTGCCTCCCTCACTCCCTACATCCTCCCAGTTGCTGCTGGCGGATTTATCTACATCTCAGCCTCCGATCTGATCCCCGAAATGAAAAAAGACACCACCCCCCTGCGCACCCTGAGTCTCGTCCTCACCTTCCTCCTCGGCGTTGCGCTCATGGCTTTTGTCCGAGACTAGGGTAAAATAGCCCCCATGAGACTTAATAAGTACATCGCAAGCCACACCAAAAACTCTCGCCGCTCCGCTGACGAGCTTATCAAAAATGGCAAAGTTCTCGTTAACGGACGTCCCGCAGTCCTGGGTCAACAGGTAGAGGAGGAGGATATCGTTACCGTCAGAGGTAAGAATCTCGATCAGGTTGCAAAGCCTCTCTACTACCTAGTGCACAAGCCCACCGGATACGTTAGCACCACCAAGGATCCAGAAGGTAGGCGCACTGTCATGGAGCTCGTCCCGACTGACGAGCGTCTCTATCCAGTCGGTCGGCTTGACTATGACTCAGAGGGCCTGATTCTTCTCACCAACGACGGCCAGCTCACCAACCGCCTCACCCATCCCAAGTTCCAGACTGAGAAACTATACAAAGTCCTCGTCAAGGGTCTCCCCACCAAGCAATCTATTAGCAAGCTTGAGGCTGGAGTCTTTATCGATGGTCAGAGAACTTCTCCCGCACAGGTCAACATTATCGAGAAGCAAGATGGCAAGACCTGGCTCTCAATGACTATCCACGAAGGCCGCAATCGCCAGATTCGCAAAATGTGTCACGTCGTTGGCCACCCAGTCGTGCGCCTCATCAGGCTCAAGCTAGGTCCATACGAGCTAGGTGACCTTAAGCCAGGGCAGTCCAAAATAGTCGAAAATCTCCTGTAGGACTTGATAATTAGCACTCAATGAAATATACTGCTAAGTATGAACTCTCATCTTGTTTCTAGCACTGACTTGAACACTGTCCCTCTCGTCCCCATCCGCGACACTGTCGTCTTTCCAGAGACCGAAGTCATCCTCACTTTTGGCCGTCGTCAGTCTACTCTCGCAGTTGCCTCTGCTCTTCAGAGCAAAAGTAAGTTAATTGCCCTCTTTACTCAGCAAAAGCATGAGGTCAATGATCCCAAGCTATCCGATCTGTACAGGGTAGGTACGCTCTGCGTGGTTGAGCGCACGCTCAAAAATGACGGAGAGATGAACGTGCTCGTGCGCGGTGTTTCTCGAATCCACCTCAACAAATTCGTCAAAGAATCCCCCTTCATCACAGGTGAAGTTGCCAAGCTCACAGAAACCACTACCCACAATGACGACCTAGAGGCTATGGTTCGTCATCTCACCACTGACTTCAAAAAAGCAGTCAACCTAGGCAAGCCTGTCGAGTTTATGAACTTTATGCGCCTGATGTCAGGGGTCTCTGCCGGTGAGCTCATAGACCAGATCGCCTCCTCTCTCAGTATCACCATCGCAGATAAGCAGGCAATCCTCGAAACACTTAGCATCAATAGTAGGGCAAAATCAGTCGCCCACAACCTCGCCCACGAAATCAAGATACTCGAGCTAGAGCGCAATATCGCGAGTAAGACTCAGGCCAAGTTCAGCAAAAACATGAAAGACGCGGTCCTCAGAGAACGCATGGAAATGATCAAAAAAGAGCTAGGAGAAGACGAAGAAGAAGATGTCGAGATCAAGGATCTGGAGCATGAAATCTCCAAGCTCAAGATTGATAAACCCACTCGCAAAAAAGTCGAAAAAGAGCTAGATCGATACTCCAAAATGTCCCTCCACAACCCCGAGGCTAACTACATTCGAACCTGGCTCGATACCATCATCGAATTGCCTTGGGGCAAATTCACGACCGACAGGGTCGCCCTCAAAACTGCTAGCCAGGTTCTAGAAGAAGATCACTACGGCCTCCCCGACGTCAAAGAGCGCATTCTCGAATATCTCTCCGTCATGAAGCTCAAGAAAAAAAACACCGCCAGCAAAGGTGCCACTCTCCCCACGATCCTATGTTTTGTCGGACCACCAGGAGTAGGTAAGACCTCGATCGGTCGCTCTATTGCGCGAGCACTCCGTAGAGAGTTTGTCAAAGTCAGCTTGGGAGGGATCCGTGACGAAGCCGAGATCAGGGGTCACAGACGGACCTATGTCGGAGCAATGCCAGGGAGAATCGTATCTGGGGTCAAAGATGCTGACAGTAGCAATCCTGTCTTTATGCTTGATGAGATCGACAAGATCGGGAGTGACCATCGCGGCGATCCTTCTTCTGCGCTCCTAGAAGCTCTTGATCCAGAACAGAATCACGCCTTCTCCGATCACTACCTTGATGTTCCTTACGACCTCTCTCAGGTCATGTTTATCGCCACTGCCAACGTACTTGACACCATTCCCCCCGCACTGCGTGATCGACTCGAGATTATCAGGTTCTCCGGCTACACAGAGATCGAGAAATATCACATCGCCAAGAGTCACCTCATACCAAAAGTCAGGGAGAATAACGCACTAACCAATGCTCAATTTAAGTTGAGTAAGCCAGTTATCACTAAGCTCATCAAGTCATACGCCCGCGAAGCAGGGGTCAGAGAGCTAGAGCGCCAGCTTGGTCGTGTTGCCCGCAAACTTGCTCGCTCCATAGTAGATTCACGAAAATCCATCAAAAAACCCACTCTCAAGAATCTTAGTGACTTCCTAGGCCCCGAAAAATATCTCCCCACCCTCAGAGAAAAGACTCATCCCGTGGGAATGGCCACCGGCCTAGCCTGGACTAGTGTGGGTGGAGTCATTCTCTTTATCGAAGTCTCTCTTATGCCAGGGAAGGGGACACTCAAACTCACAGGCCAGCTCGGTGACGTCATGCAAGAATCAGCCCAAGCCGCCATGACCTATGTTAGATCCCACTATGACTCACTCGGTTTAAAAAAAGATTTCTACAAAACTCTAGATGTTCATATTCATGTCCCAGAAGGAGCAGTCCCCAAAGACGGTCCCTCGGCTGGTGTCACAATCACGACAGCACTAGTCTCTGCACTCTCCAAAAAAAGAATCCACAAGACTCTCGGTATGACTGGTGAGATCACCTTGCGCGGGAGGGTACTAGAGATCGGTGGGCTCAAAGAAAAGGTCATTGCCGCCCACTCCGCAGGGCTTAGAGAGATCATTTTCCCAGCCGGAAACGCCAAGGATCTTGTCAAGATCCCGGCGGAAATCAGAAGTAAAATGAAGTTCCACCCAGTGGAAAAAGTAGAAGAAGTTCTTGCGATTGCCCTTATTTGAGAGAGTGTGTTATACTAACCATGTTATTTGTTCGTTTCGAAAGTTGATGGTTTTAAATTTTTTCTAACCGGTTCACTGAAACGTAACTCCGCTAAGCGGGGGTATTTTTATAGAAAGGGAGTCTCAATATGGACACCCAAGGTCAAACAAATCCAGCGAAAATGTTCGTTGGTAATCTACCATACAGAATCACCGAGGACGACATTCGTCAGGCATTCTCAGCATTCGGAACCGTCACAGACGTCCGTCTGATCACTGACAGAGCCACCGGCAGAGCCAAAGGTTTTGGTTTCGTCGAGATGAGTTCCGCAGACGAGGCTAACGCCGCCGTCGAAGGTATGAGTGGTAAGGACCTGCAAGGTCGCAACATTGTTGTGAACATTGCTCGCCCAATGGCACCTCGTGCCCCACGACCCGACTTCAACCGTTCTTACTAAGAAATTGGTTTAGTTAAAAGATTAACACCCCTGCTTCGGCAGGGGTGTTTTTTTACAGGTTAGACATTGACAATCGACTAATAATCGACTATTATTCAACTAATATGTTTCAACCAAAGTACAAAATATCTGCTCAATTACTAGCCAACATCAAGCGCGTTAGCGCTCTTGTGCAGAAGCTCAATGACAGACGTTTCCCTAGGGTAGTGTTTTTGGAGCTGGCAAAGATGGCTCGTGAGACATCGGTTTTTTCTTCTACTAGTATCGAGGGCAACCCTCTCCCTCTAACAGAAGTAAAAAAAGTACTCAAAAACAGGCCAGATAACATCAGAGATAGTGAGCGAGAAGTGCTCAATTATAATCAAGCGCTCGAATCTCTTGATAAGTTACTAGCAGAAGATAAGTTTGATCTGAGCCTCAACTCAGTGTTGGATATCCACCAAGACATAACTACTGGCTTACTGCCTAGTTCTGATGTTGGCAAGTTGCGCCAAAAGCCCGTTGTAGTAAATGATCCGAGAACTGGTCAGGTAGTTTACTTGCCGCCTGACGTAGATGTGATTAAAATTTTGCTTAGCGAGTTGATTGTTTTTGCCAAAAATAATCAAAATATCGTTGACCCTCTTATTCTTGCAGGCATATTTCACAAACAGATGGTAATTATCCATCCTTTTATGGATGGTAATGGGAGGACCACCAGACTAGTTACCAAATGCTTGCTTGCCAAGATGGGTCTTAACACCTTCAATCTATTTAGTTTTGAGCATTATTACAATCAGAACGTTACCAAGTATTTTCAGATAGTAGGGGAGTATGGAGATTACAACGAGATAGTAGCAAGTGTTGACTTTACTAAGTGGTTAGAATACTTCACCAGCGGGATTATTGATGAGCTCTTACGAGTCGAGAAGCTCCTGCCAAAAGTAGCTTCTTCGCCAAATACTAGACTAGCAAAACACCATCAAGATATCATTCGGTATATTAGAGATAGTGGCTATATTGTTGATCGAGATTACGCCCGTCTCACTAAGAGAGCCAAAGCAACAAGAACTCTGGACTTCAATCATCTGATCGAGCAAGGAATAATCATGAGAAAAGGCAAAGGTCGGTCAACTCATTATATCCTCAAAGAAATATGATAAGCGTCCTATGAATATTCCCAAGATTTTAGCTCCAGCCGGGTCCTTTGCCTCCCTTCGGGCTGCACTCGATGCTGGTTGTGATGCAGTCTATTTTGGTGTGGGCGACTTTAATATGCGCGCCACTGCAAGCACTAATTTTGCCGAGGAGGATTTATCTGAGGTTGTGAAGCTGTGTAGAGAAAAGAAAGTCGAGACAAATATTACCCTCAACACCATCATGTATAACTCTGACATGGCGAGGATGCGTCGTATGGTGAACCTGGCAAGTGATGCTGGAGTTAGTGCAGTAATCGCAGCAGATATGGCCACAATCCTCTATGCAAGAGAGCAGGGAGTGGACGTCCATGTCTCGACTCAAGTCTCAATATCCAATATCGAGACTGTGAGGTTCTTCGCACAGTACTCCGATAGGCTCGTGTTAGCCAGAGAGCTAACTCTGGATCAGGTGGCAGAAATCGTAGAGCAAATCAAGTCCGAGGACATCCGAGGGCCAAAAGGTGAGCTAATAGAAATAGAGGTGTTTGCTCATGGCGCTCTCTGCGTCTCAGTTAGTGGGAGATGTGGCATGAGTTTGTTTTGTGCTAATCGCTCAGCCAATAGAGGTAAATGCACTCAGGTCTGTAGGCGCAAGTTTAGAGTTACTGACACCGCGACCAATCAGTCATTAGATATAGACAATAATTATGTAATGAGTAGCGCTGATCTAGCCACCATTGGATTCCTACCCGAACTAGTTAACTCAGGCGTCGCAGTGCTCAAGTTCGAGGGTAGGGGTAGATCTCCGGAGTATGTGGATACCGTGATTAGTGTCTATAGAGAAGCCCTGGATCTCTACAAGAAATCTCAAGACCAATCTAGCTATAGAGAGAACATACCCGAATGGAACAAGAGGCTAGGAACTGTTTTTAACAGAGGTCTGTCAAAGGGTTTCTACATGGGAAGACAGATGGACGAATGGGCTAGAGGCGCCGGGAACAAAGCCACCTACAAAAAGATCCAAATTGGACTAGTAGAGAAGTACTACGGGGAAATTGCTGTAGCTCAGGTCATAGTGCATACAGATGACAAACCCAAGCTAGGGGACGAGCTGCTTATCATCGGTCCTACTACCGGCTTAGTTAAGCACAAGATAGTGAGTCTCCAGCTCGATGGAGTAGAAGTAAAAACTGCCGGCAAGGGCCAGGTAGTTACTTTCAAAATTGACAAAAGAGTAAGGGAAAATGACAAGGTATATCTAAGAGTGCCAGTGAAGCAAGTGTAGTATGTTGTGACCTGTCATGCTGTGAGAAAATCAACTTAATTGTAAACCATCGATGATTGCAACCCACTCGCACTAACTAATCTTGACATATGGTGGTAGACTCAATCAATATGCACGGAGAAGACGGCTGTGTTATACAAAAAAGGCATTGATTTGGCACCCACTGTTACTTATGCAATCCTGGCTAAGGCCAAGAGATTTAGAGATGAAGGTCGTGTTGTTCTGGATACTTCTTTTGGTAGAAACGATTTGACTCAGTGTCTTCCCGTGACCTTGATAAATAAGCTCCAACAAGCCCATTCTAATGAAGGGGTTTCATCCCCAATCAGCCAATACTACGATCCTCAGGGTTTGTCAGAACTCAGGCAGTTAATTGCAGAAGAAGAGCAGGAGCGAATATACAACAAAGCTGGCCAAAAAATAGATGCAAACAATATCTTTATTCCACCCACTTCCAAAGGTGGTTTGGATTATGCCACCAGTCTACTAGCTGCAGCTGTAGTAGTTGATGACTGTGCTTATCCCTCTTACGCTCCACTAGCAACAATCAACGACTGTCCGGTTTACCGCTATTCATCCACAAGTCTCAGTGAGTTCGAGGCAGCAATAAAAAAATCTCTAGCAGCCAAAGATGTAGTAATTGTCATCCTAACCAACCCCAATAACCCAAGTGGGAGACTTTTTGCCAGAAAAGACCTGCAGGCAAGAGCCAAGATCATGCAAAAGTACAATTCTGATAAAAAGACTGTTATTTGTTTGGCTGATGAGATATATGACAGGATAATCTTCCCAGATCACGAATTTGTTTCGATGGCAGAGATTTACCCTCTCACTCTCAGGTCTTGTGGATACTCCAAGAATGAGGCTCTCGCCGGACTTCGATTAGGAAAACTAATTGTTTCTCCTGAGCTCAGCTACTTGATTGATGATTTCCGGTCTATCGCAACTCATAGAAATGGGAGTGTCAACTGTGCAGCACAACTTGCCCTGACCGAAATCTACAACAGAGAAGCTAGTGATGATCTAGATGGAGCCAGCACTTACTCTCTGATGCAAGAGTTTTACGAAAAAGAGAGTTTGATCTATTCAGTTATCTCGAAAAAATCTCTAGAAGTTATCCAAGGAGTTTTTGAGGTCAAAGATATTCCGGGCGGTTCATTTTATGCTTTGATCAAGCTAAGGCCAGAATACAAGGAAAAGTTTATTAAGAAAGGCATCACTACAGGATTGGAGGTTGCAGAGTACATACTCCAGGAAACAATGAGTGTTCATGGGGTGGGTATCCCCCTTTTGCCAATCAGTGGTTTTGGGGGTAGAGACGATGATTTTTCTTTTCGGATTGTTCTCAAGCATTGCGATGATTATCGAGCTGCTTTTGACAGTGATCCCAACTCAGATGGGTGGTATGAGGAGCACTGCTCTCTACTCAAAAAAGGCTTAGAGGGGTTATTGGAGGTTGTTAAGAAATAGTCATATACCAATAATCTCAAACTAGTTATAATAATTGGTATGGTTAGCAATATCTATCTATTTTCATTGTTAGCGAGTTTAGGTATTAATCTGCTCTTCTTCCTTTTTGCAAGCATCGGCAAAACAGATAAATTCACTGATTTTACCTATGGTCTGACTTTCATTCTCATTACCATCTATCTCCTCTTTTTTAATCAAACATTCTATTCATATCAGCTTGTCGTTGCTCTTATGATTATCCTTTGGGGAGTGAGGTTGATTGCCTATCTCTTATCTCGTATTCTCAAAATCAAAAAAGATGATCGCTTCGACCAGATGAGAACAAAACCTCTCAAGTTTCTTAAGTTTTGGCTATTTCAGGCAATCGTGGCCTGGGCTATCTTACTGCCTTCAATATACTCACTTAATAATCAACAAGACCACAGAGTATCCTCATTTATGGCAATCGGCGTAATAGTATGGGCGCTAGGCCTGATAATCGAGACAGTTGCGGACTTGCAGAAATATCGCTTCAAGAATAACCAGGACAATAAGGGTCTCTGGATCGAGTCAGGGTTATGGAGATATTCCAGGCACCCTAATTATTTTGGTGAGATTCTTGTTTGGTGGGGAATATTTATCTTTGTGATCCCCACGCTAGTCAGCACTTCATGGCTCACAATTATCGGCCCTCTCACCATTACCTATATCCTATTATATGTCAGCGGCGTTCCTCTGCTAGAAAAGAAATACGACAAGAGATACAAAAATAACACCAAGTATCAGGAATACAAACAAAGAACTAGCTTGATTATTCCTCTTCCTCACAAGTAAGGGAGCCTAGCCATATTTCTGTAGCCTCTCAAACCAACGATGATCATCCTGAGTGATATATAATTACAGAATGACCAAACTACCCTCAAAGATTCAAGATGCCATCGATAATATTCAGCGAGTAGCCTCCCCAGAATCAATTTTTCTCTATGGCTCTAGAGCAAGGCAGGATTTCAAAGAATATAGTGACTATGAATTTGGGGCTTTGTTCAAGAAGGAAGAAAGATGGGAACGAGCAAGGTTAGCTGAACTACACAATATAAGCGAGCTAAACATCTACTCCTTCGCCTTAGAAGATTTTGTGCAAGGAAAAATTGACACCCCATTTCCAAAGAAGATGTTTTTCAGAGAAATTGTCGAAGTGGCCCAGACAATCACTGGTAAGAAAATCGTAGAAAATATGACTCCGCCAACAATTACGACACTTGATCTGTTTGAGTCTGCCTCATTCCAGACTGCCTATGCTCTGGCGGCATTACTCTCACACAGAGCAGGAGACTCAGTCACATCAGCTACAGAGTTTACAAAATCAGTTTTTTTTGGTTCACGCACTCTATTAATGTTAAATAAGCAAAACTTTGCTGTAACTTATGAGTAAATAACTGAAGAAATACTGAAGCTAGATTTAGAAGCAAAATTCCAAACCCTCATTAAGCATGCTACGGCAGTAAGACGGGGCGAAGGTTTGGATACAAAACAACTATACGTAAATATCACGTTCCAAAATCAGATTGTACGACGAGAAGCAGAAAGAATGCTTGAATCAAATATACGATTATAGATATATTTATAGGTTAAATTGTGACCCTAAGCATAACGCAACCGAACCGCATAATCTCACATCTGATTGACCTGTTCAACCTCTTCTCTCCAGATATGCATCAGCCAGCGGTAGCTATATCCTGTTAAGCAATCAAACCTAAGAATATGGATCAAATTGACGGATAGATGGTCTTAGCCAACCCTCTAAACAGTCTTCCTCTAATCCTGCGAGATTCTTTTTCCGATATACCTCTGTTCCAGTGCCAAGGATCTCAGCAAAGTACTCAACAAGATCTTCAAAATACCTATTGTAAGTGAAGAAATGACTAAGCCTATGATCTATCTGATAATTTGAATTGATTGATTGGTAGCCACGAATAAACTCTGACTCATGTTGGAAGAACCATGTATCTCGCTCAGGTGGTGCAAGCAAGATGTTATCCCAATCGATCAAATAGAGATCTGTGGGCGACTTTACAAGAGTATTCCCACCTGGATCTCCATGTGTGATAACCATTTTATGTTCTCCCGCCTTCAGCTGTTGACTTAGATCCAGAAAGTTTGCGTAGTCATGGCGTACTTCATCTAGATACTTTATAAGGAGAGTTCGAAGTGACTGGGTGATCCTATCAGCACTATCACTCTCCACAATGTTATTTAGTTGTTTCTCAAAGCTCTCGGCATATCGGTAATCAAAATCCTCCTTTGCTGTGGTGACATCAATCTTGCTGGTAGCACTGTGAAGAGTTGAGATCAATCTTCCGAAAGAGTAGAAGTCATAATCCTCGCTCTGCTCTGCGTCTATATAGTTGAATAAAACGATCAACGATCCATCTTTCTGTAGATACAGTTCTCCCTTTCTAGTGGGAATAGGATAGTTCAATCTTTCTAAGCCTTTTTTGTATAGTTCATTTATGACGGGGAGGCTCTCTATAATGGGAGGAATGAAGAGAGGTTTATCTACAATCTTGCAGAAATATCTGATGTCGGAACAATTAAGAATAAATGTTTCTGCAACGAACTGTCGAGGAGCCTCTACGAGGCTTTCAATAGCTAAGCCATACTGCTCTTCAATTAACTTCCTGATATGATCGTCCATAATCTCATTATAGCTTGAAACGAGTTAGAAGCTGGTGGTTCGGAACTACGGTACGATTAGGAGGTAAATTATCTCAAGTGTGACCCCACGCGGAATCGAACCGCGCTTTCCAGGATGAGAACCTGGCGTCCTAGCCGATGGACGATGGGGCCAAGCTCAGCTTGGCTAACACGACGCTCAGCGTCGGGCCAACCATAACTCAGCTTGCCAATTATACTCGATCTAGGTTACTATTGTCACCATGGCCGTCAAGTACAAGAGTTACGTCAAAAAAATGTATCAGGAACATCAGGAGCTCTTCGACGAGTTTGACGGGGTCCACGCCGCCTACGTCCTCAACAAAGCAGTGAATCAAAAAGAATATAACGACAAAGGCAAAGAAGTTATTAGAGTAGTAGAGGAATGGGAGAACAGACTCTGCTCACGGATGGAAAAAGGCAAAAACAGCACATACTCTCACCGCTTGGCCGATAAGTTCAAAGAAGAGCTCCGCCTCCGCTACTCTCTCATCGATTTTATTGGAGTCGAGGTCAAGGCTCCTGCCACCAAACCAGTTCCACCAGTAATCAAAAAAGAGGTAGAGCAAGAACCATTCCCCGACATTCCCTGGATCACTTTTAGTTAGCTACTAGCACCCCTTCCAGAATATGTTTTTCTGGAATAGCATCTCGCTTGGTCTCTAATGTGATCACTACCTCATCATATCCTAGGTATTCTTGGTCAGAGCTGTAGTCTAGAGAGTAGTGTCCTTCGCCCATTTCCATCATCTCACCAGTAGAGAAGAACTCTAGGGTGGGGGATTTTTTCACTAACCATCCTTCGTAAAAATTATCTCCATCAGGAAATGGCAAGTTGGCCTCGACTCTATGCTTGAGTGGTCCTGCGTCTCGCACGAGATATCCCGTTCCTGTGCTCGCTCCTCCCGACACATCAGCGAGATCTGCCGTCAGAACTCCACTCAGCTCCCACCAGCTCGCCTCCATCCCATCCTTCACTGATTCTTCTTTATTCTCTATTTGCTCCATCTCTCCCGACTCACCTGATTTTATTGAGTTGTAATACTCTCGTCCACCGAGCATTAGTAGTCCGAGTAGCGCAAGAACTAGTATTTTTTTCATCACTAGCTCCTTACTCATCGTGATGGTGCTCCGCTTCATATGCATCTGCCTCGGCCTTATTGGCGTGTATTGTCCCATCAGGATGGTTGGGTGGGGTATAGATAGTATAGAGTCTGAGCGGTGCCTCGCCTACATTAATCACATTATGCTCGCTCCCAGCTGGAACGATAAATACTTCGTCCTCTCCCACCTGTGTCTCCTCACCGTTTACCACAAACTTGGCAACCCCTTCTTCTACGCGAAAAAACTGGTCAACTGTCTTGTGGATCTCGACCCCGATCTCCTCCCCTGCTTGCAGAGTCATTACCACTAACTGCATATGCTTGCCGGTGTACAGTACTTGGCGAAAATTATTGTTAGCGAGTGTTAGCTCTTCGATGTTTCCAGTGTATCCAATCATATTCACCTTTCCTGTTTCTATTAACCCTTCTACTATACCACCATACGTACTATAGGCATATTGACACCCACCAGATTATTCCCTATTATTCTCGAATATGACAATTAATCAAAAAATCCAGTTCACCAAATCAGGTTTTGACGAGCTCAAAGCCGAGCTCAAAGGACTAATAGACACAAAGCGCCCCGCCGCAATCGATCGAGTTGCTCGTGCACGCGACTTTGGTGATCTCTCAGAGAACGCCGAATATCACGCAGCTCGCGAAGAACTCTCATTCCTCGAAGGCAGGATTAACGAGCTAGAGGATTTGGTGAAAAAAGCTCAGGTCGTCAAAACCAAAAAATCCCATGACAAGATCGGTGTTGGCTGCAAAGTCACAGTCGAACTCAGTGGCAACGAACATATCTACGAACTAGTTGGCGAGTGGGAAGCAGATCCAGTCAAGAAAAAGATCTCCCACACCTCACCTCTAGGCCAGGCTCTGATGGGCAAAATCAAGGGCGACGATGTCGAGTTCGAGGCCCCTGCCGGCAAAGTTATCTACAAAGTCAAGAAGATTCACTAACTCTCTCAATAAAACAGCAAAAACCCAGCGGTATGAAATAATCAGTGACCAACTGGGTTAACTAAATGCAATATATCAATTATTTGACGTATTTGCAACCTTAATACATAGTCAGTGATAAATCTTATCAAGAGAGAGTCTCGAATAGGTTATAATAATTGCACAGGAGAAAACATATGCAAAACCAAAAATCACGTTTCACAGAAATCAGAGATCAGCGCCTCGAAAAACTGGCCAAGCTCAGGGAGCTAGGTATTAATCCTTTCCCTGCACAATCTGTTAAGGATCATCCCAATCAGCACATCATCGATAATTACAGCAAGTTCGAAGGCAAAGAACTCACCCTCACCGGCCGCTTGATGTCATGGCGCGGACACGGCAAGCTTAACTTTGCTGACCTCCAGGACCAGTCAGGCACGATCCAACTAGTCTGCAAAGAAGGAGATCTCACAGACACTTCCGCTGACGCGCAAACCATCGGTTTCTCCGATCTTAACCTTATTGATATCGGCGACTTCGTTCAGGTAACTGGCAAGGTAGGTAAGACCAAGTCCGGCCAACTCAGTCTCATGGTCACCTCACTCTCCCTGCTCACCAAATCCATCCGCCCTCTCCCGGAAAAGAGAGAAGGACTCAAAGACAAAGAACAGATCTTTCGCCGTCGCTATCTCGACCTCACCATGAACCAGGAGAGCCGCGAGATGTTTGTTCGCAAATCCAAGTTCTGGGCAGCCAATCGCAAGTTCCTCACAGATCAGGGATTTATCGAAGTCGAGACTCCAGTCCTCGAACACGTCACAGGCGGGGCAGATGCCAAACCATTCGTCACCCACCATCACGCGCTCGACCAAGACTTCTATCTCCGCATCTCCCAAGAGCTCCAGCTCAAGAGGCTCATTGGTGGAGGATTTGAAAAAGTCTTCAACCTCGGCCCCAACTTCCGTAACGAAGGGATCGACGACGAGCATCTCCAAGAATACTATCAATGCGAATGGTACTGGGCATACGCTGATTACCAGGACAACATGAATATGTTGGTTGAGATGTTCCGCTACATCGCGATGGAAGTTTACGGCAGGACCGAGTTTACCCGCGGGGAGCACACCTTCGACCTCGCCAATGACTGGGTCAAGATCGATTATGTCGAGATTATCCAAGACAAACTTGGGATCGATATCTTCACCGACTCATTAGAGAAGATGCTCTCAGTGCTCAAAGAGCACAAGGTCAAACTCACAGGAGAAGTTACTAAGAGTAGGGTGATCGACAACCTATGGAAGATCCTTAGACGTGATATCGCAGGTCCCGCTTTCCTTATTAATGAACCCAAGTTCATGTCACCTCTTGCCAAGTCCAAGATGGAGAGTCCCGAACTCACCGAACGTTTCCATATCGTTATTGCCGGGAGCGAGCTAGGTAATGGCTACTCCGAGCTTAACGATCCAGTAGATCAGCTCGAGAGATTCCGAGAGCAGCAGGGGGCCAGGGACGCAGGTGACGAAGAGTCGCAGATGCTCGACATCGACTACGTTGAGATGCTCGAATACGGTATGCCTCCCACCAGTGGATACGCTCACTCAGAGCGCCTTTTCTGGTTCCTCGAGAACGTCACTGCTCGCGAAGGCACGCTCTTTCCTCAGATGAAGTCGCACATCAGCCCCATGACTCGTAACATCTACGGTATTAAGGAGGACTAAATGGTCAAACGAGATGAGTTAATCAAGACGATTCACGAGATTATCGGAGATGATCTATTAGCCAAAGCCAACCAGATCGACATTTGTGCCAACGGCGTCCAGGTTCATGGAGATGAGGAGGTTAGTAAGATCGCACTCGGCGTCTCTGCCAACCTAGACTTCTTCACAGAAGCTGTAGACTCTGGCGCTCAGTTTTGCCTATTCCACCACGGACTCCACCTTACTGCTAAATACATCTACAACTCTCGGTTCGACCGCTCACAGCAGAGTCAACTCAAGCACGTTTTTACTAACAATCTCACTGTCGCAGGTTATCACTACGCGCTCGACGCTCACCCCGAGATCGGCAACAATGCCACGATTATTCGCGAGTTGGGAGCAAAGCGTCTGGACATCCCTTACATGATGGAGGGTTGGGGTTGGGTTGCTGAGTTTGACAAACCTAAGGATGTAGAAGAGTTGGCCGAGAAATGCTCTGACATCTTTGATCACGATATCTTTGCCGTCTACGCTGGTCCCAAAATGGTTAAGCGAATTGGGGTAGTCTCAGGTGGTGGAAAGCCATATGGTGACATGCTGCACGAGATCCAGGATCTCGACATTGATCTCCACATCACTGGAGAAATCGCAGAGAGCGGACCCGCTTTTGCCAAGGAGGTAGGTTTCAACTATTTCGCCGCTGGCCACTACGCCACCGAGGTGTTTGGTGTTCAGGAGCTAGGCAAGAAAATTAAGGAACACTACGGAGATAAGTTAGATGTCGAGTTCATCGATATTCCCAATCCACTATAAACAATAAGTAGTTAAGTAAATAGGATATAAGTGAAGAGTCAAATACAAAGCTACAAGGATTTGATATTTTGGCAAAAAGCATACACTCTTTCTCGACAAGTTATTCAACTCTCCCGCAAACTTCCTAGGGATCAAGTCACTTACGTTCTAGTCAAGCAAATTCTTCGCTCCTCTACTTCCATAGGTGCTAATATTGCCGAAGGATATGGAAGGTACAAAGGCAAAGAATATGCAAGATTTTTGCAGATTGCTCTTGGGTCTGCGCAAGAAACTGAATACTGGTTGATGCTTATTGGTGACGAGTATTCCTCTTGTGCTACAACCTGCAAACAATTAGCCAGTGACACCCTCGAGATTATTCTCATGCTCAACAAAACACTTTACACCTTGCGTTCTCAATGACTTTTCACTAACATCCTAGTATCCTTATATCCTAAACAGGAAAACTATATGAATCGCCAACAAGCACTAGATATCGTAACGGAGTTCGTTAAGAATCCAAGCCTAATCAAACACATGCTCGCAGTAGAAGCTGGTATGGCCGCCTACGCCAAACACTATGGTGAGGACGAGGAAAAATGGCGCGTCGCCGGCCTCCTCCATGACTTTGACTGGGAGATCCACCCGACGCTAGAGGGCCATCCTGCCAAGGGAGAGGCAATCCTGCGAGAACGCGGAGTGGCAGAAGATGTTATACGTGCAATACAGTCGCACGCCCCTCACACTGGTGTTACCCGCGACTCGCTGATGGAGAAGGCACTCTTTGCCGTAGACGAGCTAACTGGCCTTATCACCACCACCGCACTCGTCAGGCCCAGCAAAAGAATCGCGGACGTCAAGATCAAGTCAATCAAAAAGAAATGGAAAGACAAATCATTTGCCGCCAAGGTTAATCGAGATGAGATCGCAGAGGGGACGCTTGCTCTAGGAGTCGATCTCTGGGAAGAGCATGTCCCGCGAGTGCTCAAGGCTATGCAAGGAATTAGTGAGGAGCTCGGACTATGAAACAAAAAATTCATCCTGAGCCTCGCCGAAGGACAGTGATCGGCGTCACAGGTCTCGCAGTGAATAAGCAGGGTCAGTTCCTTCTTACCCAGCGTCACCAGCCAGACACTCCCGCATGGCACAACAAATGGAATATCCCTGGTGGTGGGGTCGAGTTTGGCGAGTCGCCTGAGGACGCGCTCATCCGTGAGTGCTGGGAAGAGCTCCGCGTCAAGCCAACCATCCTCCTAGCTCAGCCCATCCCCGTTAACATTGTCTGGTACGCCGCAGACACTGGCTATGACCATGACTTTCATCTTCTCTTACTCTGTTACATCGTTGACATCGGCGATCAAGAGATCGACCTCACTCATGATCCCGAAGAAGAAACATCAGATTATCGCTGGTACACTGAGGACGAGCTGGCGGAAGTAGATGGTCTCCCACAAACCGTCGAAACAGTGAAAAAGGCTCTAAATCTGGTCAAAGAGCATGATATACTGAGCGGGTTATGCTAGATATCCAATTCATTAGAGACAACGCCAAAACCACCCGTGACGCATGTGAGAGCAAGGGTCTTAATCCCGATGTCGTTGACAACCTCCTCACCACTGACAAAAAGCGACGCAAACTAATCCAGGATGTAGAAAAAATTAGAGCAGAGCGCAACACCCTCAACGATACTCTCAAAAAAACTCGCACCCCAGAACTAATCACTGAGAGCAAAGAGCTCAAATCCAAGCTAGGAGATATCGAACCAGAGCTCAAAAAACTCGAAACTAGCTACAGAGATCTTATGCTCCAGATCCCAAATATTCCGCTTGACGAGGTTCCAGTCGGAGAAGACGAGTCTGGGAACGTCGTGGTACGCGAGTGGGGGGAGAAGAGAGAATTTGATTTCGAGCCTCTGGATCACATCGCACTCGGGGAGAAAAATGGCTGGCTTGATCTAGAGCGAGGGAGCAAAGTCGCAGGATACAGAGGGTACTTTCTTACCGGTGACGCAGTTTTCCTCCAGCAACGTCTCATGGACTTCGCCCTCCGCCACTTTGCAGATAAGGACTACACCCCAGTCATCCCACCAGTAGTAGATAAGCGAAGTGCTTTTGTTAACACTGGACACTTCCCATGGGGCGAGTCAGAGGCATACAAACTAGAGAGTGACGAGACCGATCCTCAGAACGATTTTTTTCTCGCTGGCACCGCCGAGGTTCCCCTAGTCAGTATGTATGCAGGCGAGACACTGCGCGAGGCAGATCTGCCGCTCAAGATGGTTGGGCTTTCACCGTGTTTTCGCCGTGAGATTGGTAGTTATGGGCGGGACACTCGCGGCTTCTACCGTGTCCACGAATTCTCCAAGATCGAGCAAGTAGTCCTCTGTGAGAATAGCATCGAGACTAGTAGAAAAATGCACGAAGACATGCTCACCTACACTGAGGAGATGCTCCAAGCCTTTAACATCCCGTACCGCGTCCTCCTGATGTGTACCGGTGACATGGGTGAGCCACAAGCCAAAAAATACGACATCGAGGCATGGATGCCAGGTCGTAACGGTTGGGGCGAGGTAGCCTCAGACAGTATTATGCTCGACTTCCAGTCGCGCCGTGCCAACATCCGCTATCAGGCATCTGACGGAACCATCAAATTCGTCCATATGCTCAATAACACCGCACTCCCCTCGACCAGATGGCTAATCGCTCTCTGGGAAAACTATCAGCAAAAAGACGGATCAGTTAAGCTACCCAAGGTTATTCAATAACTAGACCGATAACTGGAACTTGATATCTAGCGCAGAACTAACTCTCCTCAGAAAAGACAGTGACGGATTACCATTCATGTTCTCTAATTGTGAGATTCTCGCTTGGGATGTTTTTGCTTTTTTTGCAAGAGCTCTTTGAGACATCTTCTTCTCTAACCTAGCCTTAATCATTTGTCGAGAAACTTGATAATCAGCCTCACTGTCTTCCCATTCCTTGCGAAATTCGGGATCCCTGAGCTGATCTTCTAATACTTCTTCAAATGTGACAAAACCTTTATACATAATCACATGATACCATATATGATATCAACTGGTCAATCTCCTCTTGGCATCAGCAAGTCTCTCCAAAGCAATTTTCAGTTCTTTGCGCGGAGTTTTCTGTGATTTTTTAACAAAAATATTTAGCAGTACGATTGAACCAGCTATCACCATCGCATAGAGAATACGAATATTATCTCTCCCCAAAATCCTAATTTCCCACAGTGGAGTGCCAGTCAATTTCTTGATATTTCTAATATGGGTTCCCACCCCAAACTCAACAATTGGTTGTATGGCTCGCTGAACCTTACCCTGTTGTCTCTTCGTTAATTTGAAAAGATCATTTTTGACAGGAGAAACACCCTTGTTATTGGTATAGAAAATTACTTTAGTCTTCCGCACAAATTAAGTATATCAATTTTTTGATGTTACAATGCCTTCATGACAAAGATCAATTTCATCTATTTTGACATCGGTGGAGTCCTGATCCAGGATTTTTCCGATACTAATAAGTGGCACGAGATGTACACCGATCTAGGTATGACTCCAGATCAGATTATTGAGATTGATAAGCTATATAGCAAGTTCGCACGCAAATTCAATACTGTATTAGAAATTGACGCTTTCACTCCTCTTCTCAAAAAAGATCTCGGGATCACTCTCCCAGCTGATTACTCAATGCTTGCTGACTTTGTTGCTCGCTTCCAACCCAACCAATCGATCTGGCCTGCACTCAAATCTATTCAGGCTCAGTATCGCACAGGCCTCCTCACCAATATGTATCCCAACATGCTTGACGCTATCAAAGCAGCCGACCTTATGCCTCCTGCTAAGTGGGATGTTACAGTTGACTCTAGCGTCGAAGGCGTCCAAAAGCCCGACTCCGTCATCTATCAGATCGCGACCAAATGGGCCGGCGTCCCTCACGAAGAAATCCTCTTTATTGATAATACTGAGAAAAACGTCAAAAGAGCAGAATCAGTTGGCTGGCAGACCTTCCACTATGACTCCAGTGATTACAAACAAGCCAGTGCCGACCTCTCCTCTTTCCTCAAGGTATAACTCGCCCGTGCTATACTCATCACATGCTTAATTTCCTCGGCAAATTCTTTGATGGTAACGCAAAAGAACTCAAGAATCTCGACTCAACTGTCCAACAAGTCAGTGCCTTCGAGGACAGTCTCAAGGATCTCAAAGCCAAGGACTTTCCCGGCAAAACAGCCGAGTTCAAGAAGCGTTTAGCTAGTGGTGACTCGCTAGACGACATTCTCCCCGAAGCACTCGCCGTAGTCAGGGAAGCAATCAGGCGTACCACTGGCGAGCGCGCATATGACGTTCAGCTCCTCTCCGCCCTCACTCTCTACCACGGCAAAATTAGTGAACAAAAAACCGGTGAAGGCAAGACTCTATCAAGCGCCCTCGTTGCATACATCCGCGCGCTAGTTGGCCGCGGAGTCCATCTCATCACAGTTAATGATTATCTCGCACGTCGTGACGCTGGTTGGTATGGTCAGGCTCACATCTTTTTGGGGTTAACAGTTGGCGTCATCTATTCTGGCAAGGGGAATCAGCCAGGAGCACTTCTTGATATGGAGCATGAGGAGGTAGGTGAGGATGACGAGCGTATCCGCCATCTGCGCGCAGTCCCTCGTCGCGAGGCATATGAGGCAGACATCACATACGGTACTAACAATGAGTTTGGCTTTGACTACCTCCGCGATCACATGGTCATGAGAACTGGGGACAAAGTCCAGCGTGGTCACTATTTCTGTGTTGTTGACGAAGTCGACTCAATCCTCATTGACGAAGCCAGAACCCCTCTTATTATCAGCGCTCCCGACTCCGAACCCACTGATAAGTATCTTGAGTATTCCCAGTTAGTTACTACTCTCTCTCGTGACACTGATTACGAAGTCGACGAAAAGCTCAAAACCGCGACCCTCACTGACTACGGTATCCGCAGGCTCGAACAAAGGCTGAAGGTCAATAATCTCTACGAAGAGTCATATCAGACTGTTCACCATGTTGAGCAAGCCCTCAAAGCCACCACACTCTTTACACGCGACAAAGATTATGTGGTCAAAGATGGTACCGTCATCATAGTCGACGAGCACACGGGTCGTATGATGTATGGCAGGCGCTACTCCGACGGCCTCCACCAATCCATTGAGGCAAAAGAAGGTGTCGCGGTCCAGCAGGAGAGCCGCACTCTCGCGACCATCTCACTCCAAAACTATTTCCGCATGTACGATCATCTCTCTGGAATGACCGGAACCGCAGTCACCGAGTCTGAGGAGTTTAAGAAGATCTATGATCTAGATGTCGTTGTGGTCCCCACCAATCGTCCCATTGTTCGCGATGACGCCACTGACCTCATCTACAAAACTACCCGGGCCAAATACAAAGCAATCGCCGAGGACATCGCAGTCAGGCACGAACTGGGCCAGCCAGTCCTGATTGGCACCAAGAGCATCGACAATAATCAGATCATTAGCAAATATCTTAAAAGAAAAAAACTTCCCCACGAAGTCCTCAACGCCAAGAATCACGACAACGAAGCCCGCATCATCGCAGACGCTGGGCGCAAGGGTGCCATTACGGTGGCAACCAACATCGCTGGGCGTGGTGTCGATATCGTTCTTGGTGGAAGTAAAGATGGTAGAGACAAAAAAGAATGGCAGAAAGAGCATGACGAGGTCCTAGAGTCAGGTGGACTCCACGTGGTCGGTACCGAGCGGCATGACTCGCGCCGGGTTGATAATCAGCTTCGTGGTCGTTCCGGTCGCCAGGGTGATCCAGGTTCCAGTAGATTCTATGTGAGTCTAGAAGATGATCTTATGCGCATCTTTGGCGGTGACCGGATCTCGACTGTGATGACCGCGCTCAAGATCCCCGAGAACGAAGCAATCGAACATCAGATGGTTAGTAAGGCTCTGGAACAGGCTCAGGTCAAAGTCGAGGGTCACTACTTCGATATGCGTAAGCGCGTCGTGGACTACGACGACGTCATGAACAATCATCGCTCCATCATCTACAAACTCCGCGATCAGATTCTTGCTGATTCCGAGAATAACCCCGACAAACTCAAGGACCGTGTTTTCTCACTCGTCCTGGGTGAGATCGAGATCCTAGTTAACTCACGCCTCAGTGAGGGGTTGACGCAAAAAGAAATTGACATGATCGTCAAGGAATTTATCACTATTATTCCCTTTGATGACTCCTCCCAAAAAAAGCTTGTCCAAGAACTCGCAAAAGCCAAAGACGCTGCAATCATCATTAACTCGCTTCAAGATATCGCACATTCTACTTATAAGGGTAGAGAAGAAAAGCTCGGTGACAAGATGGTCCGCGAGATCGAAAAATACATCTACCTCACCACTCTTGATGAGAGCTGGATGAACCATCTGGATCAGATGGATGGCCTGCGTGATGGCATCGGACTCCGGGGATACGCCCAGCGCGACCCACTCGTGGAGTACCAGAAAGAAGCCTACACTCAATTTGAACGCTTGCTAGGCTCAGTCGAAAGCATCGTGGTCAAGAAACTGTATAGACTTAATCCCGCAGCCCAACCTCAGCCGCGAGCCGTCACTCTCCGCAAAGATGAAGTAGTGGGGGGCAAGGCCCAAAAGAAAGTCGTAAAAAAATCCTCCCCCAAATCCTCTGGCAAAAAAATTACCCGCAACGACCCCTGCCCATGCGGCAGTGGTCTCAAATACAAAAAATGCGGCCTAGTGGGCGCTCCGCAACACAAAGCTTGACAACTCAAAGTTACGGCGTATTATGAATATATATTCATAATACAAGGAGACAAAAAATGACAAACCAAAATCAGCAAGGTAATCCGAACTCAGCAGACAACAGTACTTGTACATGCCCAAGCTGCGGACATCAGATAGATCACGAAAGGGGAGTCCCTTGCTCTAAGGGGAGTTGTCCCAAATGCCAAACTCCTATGCAAGGTGATAACTGCCAAGAAGAGTAAGGGATAACTATGCCCAGACCCAAGTCACCTCGCCGGTATCAGTTTGATCCCGACGTAACTTACTTCAAGCCTCGCGGAGTCCCTCTTCGCGAGTTAGAAGAAGTAGTTCTAGCTCCTGATGAGCTCGAAGCCCTCAAACTCCACGACGTCGATAATCTAGAACATCTCCCAGCTGCAAAAGAGATGAAGATCTCCCAACCTACTTTTAGTAGGATCTTAAGTGGTGCATACAAAAAACTGGCCACAGCCATCACGCTCGGCAAGGCAATCCGACTAGAACAACGCTGATGTCACTAACGAAACAACTACTATTTTCATTATTTATTCTTCTCTCCAGCTTCTATACTGCCCCAAATGTCATAGCCCAAGAAGAGATTCTAGAAGCTACCATTATCGAAGTGCTCGAAGAAAAAAACTTCATCCCCGAACACAGTCAAGACCCTCAGCTATACCAGCGACTCAGATTATCTATTACCAAGGGATCTCTGAGTGATCAAGAAATCGAGATCGAGAGCGGCACTACTCCCATGGTTCACTTGCCAGAATACAGTCAGGGAGACAAAGTCATTGTCAGTATTAATAAGGGTATGGACGGTCAAGACATCTATACCATTACCGATTTTGTACGTCGTGATTCGCTTATCTGGCTCTTTGTTATTTTTGCCGCGCTCACCATCATCATAGGCAAATGGAGAGGGCTCACTTCACTTGTGGGCATGGGTGTCTCATTTGCGATCATCTTTAGTTACATTCTTCCCACCATCTCCTCAGGTGCAGATCCGATTATCACTGCCATCATCGGCTCACTCCTTATCATTCCGGCAACCTTTTATCTCTCACATGGGTTTAACAAAAAAACCACAGTCGCCATTATTGGCACTGTTATCTCTCTTCTTATTGTTGGGGCTCTTGCAGGCTATTTCGTTGACGCTGCCAAACTCACTGGCTTCGCCTCCGAAGAAGCAGCCTTCCTCCAGGTTGCCCTCGGTGGCACAGTCAATATTCGAGGGCTACTTCTTGCTGGGATCATCATCGGTGTCCTAGGAGTGCTTGATGACATCACCATCTCCCAGTCATCTATTGTCAGCGAGCTCAAACTAGCCAGCCCCAAAATCAAGTTCAAAGAACTCTACACCAGAGCCATGAACGTCGGTCAAGATCACATCTCCTCGATGGTCAACACTCTAGTCTTGGTCTATACAGGCGCTGCTCTCCCTCTGCTTCTCTTATTTCTCAATAACTCACAACCCATCTCTCAGTTAATCAGTAATGAGCTTATTGCCGACGAGATTGTTAGGACTCTGGTTGGCAGTATCGGCCTAGTTCTTGCAGTCCCGATCACTACTCTTATTGCCGTCACTACACTTCGCTATGAAAAAAAATAATCAAACATTCCTCCATATGATACTCAAAAAACTCTTTATTACTATTCTCCTAGCATTTTTCTTTTTTGCGAGTTCTCAATCTACCATAGCAAGTGAACAGCAACCGATCTATTTCTTTTATGGTACCGGGTGTTCACACTGCGCGAAAGTTCTGAGTTACATGAACCAGCATGAGCTCTTTGAGAAATATCAGATCGAGAAAAAAGAAATCTACTCCAACCGAACTAACGCTCTCTTTTACAGTACTCTCTTAGACAACTTGAATGCGCCTTCTGAGTCAAGAGGTGTCCCACTTATCGTGATCGGCGATCAGATTTTAGTTGGCGACCAGCCTATTATCGATGACTTTGTCACTCTTGCCAATCAGTATCTAGCAAGCGATTTTTCTACTTCTTCACCTACTCCAGAGCCCCAACCCAACCCAGAATCTTCTCTCGATCTTACTTTTGTCGCAGTTATTGGAGCCAGCATCGTTGACGCAATTAATCCTTGTGCCTTTGCGGTTCTTATTATTCTCATGACCACGATTCTTGCCACCGGGGACGGCAAAAAGGCCTTCAAAACTGGCTTGGCATTCGCCTTCTCGATCTTTATCTCATACCTACTCATGGGGCTAGGTCTCTACCAGGCTCTAGGTCTTGGGGGTATCTCAGGGATCTTCTTTAGCATTGTTGGATATCTAGCAGTCATTCTCGGACTCTTTAATCTCAAAGATTATTTCTGGTATGGCAAAGTCTTTGTTATGGAAGTCCCCCTCTCTTGGCGACCAAAACTCAAGAGCTTGCTTAACTCAGTCACAAATCCCCTTGGTGCTTTTGGTATTGGCTTTGTCGTTAGTTTGATTCTCCTACCTTGCACTAGTGGTCCTTATATCGTGATCCTCGGTATGCTAGCCAGTAGCACAACGCAGCTTAGAGCCACTATGTATCTTATTCTCTACAATCTCATTTTTGTCTCACCCATGATCATGATTTCCTATGCAGTCTACAAAGGTCTCAATCCTGCGAGTGCCGAGAATCTTCGCCAGAAACATCTCCAGAATCTCCATCTCATTACCGGCCTCATCATGCTTGCCATGGGAACAGTTATTCTCATGGGTTGGGTTTAGATGGTATATTTCAGCTAGTTTTCAGTAATAACTCTATAATAGGGGTATGAGAATCTTAGTTGTCGAGGATGATCCTCGTATTGCCACCGCGATCAAAACCGGCCTAGAAGAAGAGCGCTACGCCGTTGACGTCGCCAGTGACGGAGAGTTGGGTTTAGATCTCGCCAGTAGCGAAGATTATGACTGTATCGTGCTCGACCTCATGCTCCCCAAGCTCGATGGTACGGAGGTCTGTACGAGTCTCCGACTGGAAGGCGTTCACACTCCCATTCTTATGCTCACCGCTCGCGGCACACTTAGTGATAAGGTTGCAGGACTCAACACCGGCGCCGATGATTACCTGGTCAAACCTTTTGCATTTGACGAACTAGTGGCGCGCATCCGCGCCCTTACTCGGCGCACCAACACGACTACCAAAACCTCTACTCTTACGGTTAGTGATCTCACTCTCGACTCCATCAAGTTCACCGTCACTCGCAATAATTCCCCCATCACTCTCTCAAAAAAAGAGTTCTCCATTCTCCAGTATCTAATGCAGAATACAGGGAATGTGATTAGTAAGGATCAGCTAATCGCCCATGTCTGGGACTACGAAGCAGATGTGCTAGAGAACACCGTCGAAGTCAACATTCGCAACCTCAGAAAGAAACTGGGCAAACCAGATCTCATCAAAACTGTTCGCGGCTTTGGCTATAGAATAGGAGACCAATGAAGATTTTTGAGTCAGCCCGTCTTAGACTCACTCTTTGGTATACCCTCGTCATCATGGTCGTGAGTATCACCTTCTCGCTCGGCATCTACAGCATTCAGACCTATGAGCTCACTAGATTCGAAGCCATCCAAAGGGAGAGGATCGAGAACAGGATCTATGACTCCGCCCCTCAGCGTGCACGAAATCCTCTCGTTCTTGATGAGGGCTTGGTCACTGAGGCCAAACAAAGAATCATTCATCGCCTTGGTCTTATCAACGGGATTCTCATGATTGTTTCAACTGGCTTTGGTTATTTCTTGTCCGGCAAAACTCTTCGTCCTATCGAGCGAGTGCTCAAAGATCAGGAAAACTTTATCTCCGACGCTAGTCATGAGCTCCGTACTCCTCTCACCGCCATGAGAACTAGTCTCGAAGTATTCTTGCGAGGAAAAAACCCAACCCTCAGCTCTGCCACAGCATTAATCAAGGGTAACCTCGATGAGGCTATCAGACTCCAGTCACTCTCAGACTCACTTCTTGATTTGTCCACGGGCAGCCTGGATCAAGCGAGTTTCCAGGAACTAGAGCTCAAAGACGTCATCAACTCCGCCCTCACCAGTCTCGCCCCGCTCGCCAAAAAACGTCGCATCAAGATCGCGCTCCGAGGCAAATCAGTTTACGTGCGAGGGTCGCACTCCCACCTTAGGCAGCTTTTTGTGATTCTGATTGACAACGCAATCAAGTACTCTCCGGTTGCTAAAGGCAAGGTCTCCATCACTCTTAGTCAGAAGGGTCGCAGCGTTACGGTTACTGTCAAAGATAATGGCAAGGGGATAGACCAGGATGATTTGCCTCACGTTTTTGATCGCTTTTATCGCGCCGACTCATCCCGAAGCAGGGGTGGTAGTGGGGGATATGGTCTCGGACTAGCCATTGCCAAAAAAATCATGGACGACCATAATGGAGAAATATCAGTTAATAGTCTTCCCAGTAAGGGAAGCACCTTTCAGGTAACCTTCAGGAAGCATCAGGCATAATAACTATTATGAAAAACTTACCAAACAAGAAAAAGAGCAAACTCAAGATTATCGCTCTTATTGTTCTCACGGCTCTCGCATTTATTGCCTTTCAGTACTTCTCTTCTCAGCGTGATATGGAGGAGCGTCGGGCCGCGAGTGCTGAGCAGCAACAAGTGCTTATTGAGAGCTGGAAAGCCCAAGGTCTAACTGACGAGGAGATAGAACAAAAACTAGCCGATGATAGACAAACCAAGTCTGATGGCTCCCAATCTCACAGTATTTTTGGTGTAGTCAAGCGCGTGACGGGTGGTGCTGGGCAGGGACGAAAATGATCATATGAAATTACCTAGTTTTCTCACCACTCTCACTCGTCAATTCAAAGCACTGAGTAGATTCAAGCAGATACTCCTTGGAGTCGTGGTTATCGGACTTATCTATTCCATCTATCCCAAGCCTGATAAGAATCAGGTCTCGTACCAGACTGCGACTATCACGACTGGCCAGGTCACAGAAATCATCTCCGAGACTGGAGAGATCATGAGTACGGGCATGACCGAGGTCGTCTCCACTACCAATGGTATCGTCCAAGAAGTCTATGTCGAGAATGGCCAAGATGTTAAGCGCGGAGCCAAACTCTACTACGTCGAAAGTAGCGCCACTGCAGAGGAGCGAGCCAAGGCGTCTGCCGCCTATCTCTCTGCAAAAAACGCTCTCTCTTCCGCAGAGTCTAGCAGTCTCACTCTTCAGTCCACTATGTTCGCCAAGCAAGAAGAGTTCCGTCTCCTTAACGAATCAGGAGACTACAGCGACGAAAACTCTCAGAATCAGATCCTACCCGCATACACTACCATCGAGAATGACTGGCTTGCCTCCGAAGCCAAATACATTGATCAGCAAGACGTGATTCAAGCTGCCACAACCTCACTCAATCAAGCCTATCTCGCCTACCTCGCCACAGTTGATAGTGTAGTCACTGCGCCGATTACGGGTCAGATTGCCAATCTCGCCATCGCTCCCGGCCAATCAGTCTCAGGCACTAATTCGAGTCTGATTATCGCCAGCCGTGAAGAAACTTGGGTAGAACTATCAGTTAGTGAGGCTGACATCACTCCTATCGCTCCAGACCAAGATGCCACGGTCTCAGTAGACTCTCTTTCTGGTGAGTCTTTTGAGGCAATCGTCAAGCGAGTTGATCAGTTCGGAACTGATAGTAGTGGAGTCGTCATCTATAACGTATATCTCGTGCTCACTGATCCTTCAGATCAGATTCTCCCAGCCATGACTGTCCAAGTCGATATCACTACCGCACATGCTGATGAGGTCGTAGTCGTTGATAACAGCGCCATCAAACCTTATCAGGGTGGCAAAGCAGTCCAGGTCATGGGTAAGTCTGGCAACAACTTGATCTATCTCCCCATCACGCTAGGTCTCACCGGGAGCACTCACTCAGAGGTCACAACTGGTCTAGAAGTTGGCGACGAGATCATCGTCTCTCAATCCACAGACTCGTCAGACAAAGCATCCAGTGGAGGCATCTTCGGCGCACCCGGTGGTGGCAGTAAATAATGGCCTTACCTCTCATCAACTTCAAGGGTATCACCAAAACCTACATCACTGGCCCTGTTAAGTACCAAGCTCTCAAGGGGATCGACTTCTCAATTAACAAGGGCGAATTTGTGAGTATCATGGGTCATTCGGGGAGCGGCAAATCAACTCTCATGAACATTATCGGCGCCCTCGACACTCCCACTACTGGCAAGTATCTCCTAGGAGGCAAAGATATCAGTCAATATCAAGAAGATGAATTAGCTGCGATCAGAAACAAAGAAATTGGTTTTGTCTTCCAGTCATTTAACCTTCTTCCCAGAACCACCGTCCTCAACAACATCATGCGTCCACTCATGTACGGAGGTGTCCCAAAAGGAGAGAGAAAGTCCAGGGCACTGGAAAAACTCAGCCTAGTTGACCTCACTGACAAAGCGAGTAATCTTAGCAACCATCTCTCAGGCGGTCAGATCCAGCGTGTCGCAATCGCTAGGGCACTAGTCATGAATCCGAGCCTCATCCTCGCTGACGAGCCTACAGGTAATCTCGATAGTGCCACTGCCCATGAGATCATGGAGACACTACTCAAACTCAACAAGAAAGGGGTCACAATCATCGTGATCACGCACGAAACTGAGATTGCAGATTTCTCCAAACGCATCATCACCCTCAAAGACGGTCTTATTATCTCTGATAAAAAGAGAGGCAAATAAGATGGATTTTCTCGAGCTCCTCGTTCTCGCCATCGAAGCATTGAGGCGCAATCTCGGCCGCACCCTCCTCACCATGCTTGGCATCATTATTGGCATTGCCTCGGTCATCACGATTATTTCTTTGGGATCTGGCTCAACAGAGTCAATTGTCGGGAGTATCTCCAGTTTTGGCACCAACGTTCTCACAGTCTCACCAGGCAAGTCTGAGCGTGGTCCAGGTCAACAGACCGGTGGAGCTGTGACTACTCTAGTTTCTAGCGATGCCGAAGTTCTTATGAATCTAGATAATATCTCCGGTGTTAGTCGAGTTATTAGCAAATCCAAAACAATTACCGCCGACTCAGAGTCAACATCCGCCCAAATTTCTGGAGTTGACGCAAGTTATGTCGAGATCAATAATCTCACTCTCGTACGAGGTCAGTTTCTCACTGAATCAGATGTTCTAGGGGGTACAAAAGACGTCGTGATCGGAGACGAAGTAGTCGAAGAATTATTCGGCGAAGACGCACTTGATTACGTTATTGGGGAAACTGTCAGGATCGATGGCAGGGTCTTCCAGATTATTGGCATTACTGAGGAGAGTAGTGCTGCCTATATCCCGATAACTACTGCCCAGAACTTTCTCTTTGGCCAAACCAGCCTCGACAGCATCTCACTCTATCTTATCGATGTCGATCTAGTTGATGACACAATATTGGATGTCGAAGATACCCTTATGTTTGAGCACGATATTGATGACTCAGAGAACATTGATTTTAGCGTTCGCTCATCTCAGAGCATGATTGACACTATTAGTGGAGTCACAGGCACTCTTACCGCTATGCTCTCAGGTATCGCGGCCATCTCTCTTGTTGTTGGTGGGATCGGAATTATGAACATCATGATGGTCACAGTTACCGAGCGAACAAAAGAAATTGGCCTCCTCAAATCCCTTGGTGCTAGAGGAGTAGATATTCTTACTCAGTTCTTGATCGAGGCGCTCGTTCTCACTATTATCGGTGGTGCAATCGGGATTATCCTTGGGTCTGGTATTGCCTATATAGCTTCGAGTGTAATTAGTATTCCTTTTGTCCTCAGTCCCTCCTCTATTCTCCTTTCCTTTAGTGTCTCTGCTGGGGTAGGTGTTGTCTTTGGATACTACCCAGCCAAAAAAGCTGCTAGCCTTACTCCAGTTGACGCCCTCCGTTACGAATAACCCCCTTGTCCTGAGCATGCCGAAGGATTAAGCCTATTTTCAGCTTGCCTAGTTACACTCTCCTTAGTTCTATTCGGAAAGGAGGTAAACATGAACAAAAAACTTTTTATAACTTCTATTCTTACTCTCACTCTGCTTATTGGCTATAGTTCAACTGTTCAGGCAGAAGAGACTCAGCGTCCATGGCACGAGCAAATGGTTGCGACCATGGCCGACAAGCTAGGTCTTAGTGAAGACTCAGTCGACTCCGCTTTTACTGAGACCAGAGAGCAGTACCGTGCAGAGCATCAACTCACACAACGAGTTAGTTTTGAGGATCGCCTCGAATCTCTCGTTAATGAGGGCAAACTGACCAGCAGTCAGAGTGAAGCTTGGCTTGATAAGCACGAAGAGCACATGGCTGAACGTGAAGCTAACAGGACTGCTCACCACGAGGAGATGCAGACTTGGTTCGCACAGCAGGGTATCGATTCCGACCTAATGGGTCCTATGGGCCAGGGTAAGGGTGCCGGAGGTGGTCGTGGCATGAGAATGCACAGATCAGAATAACTCCAATTGCCTCAAATTGATAACAACCCCGCCTCGGCGGGGTTGTTTTTGTATTAAGGGTATAATCTCCTCATGTTCGCAAAAAATATCAAGCTACTCTCTATCTTCAACTTCCTCGTGGAGTTTGGTCTCTATGGCCCGATTGCCATTCTCTACTTCGCCCATGTATCAGGCTCATATGCCCTTGCTGCAAGCATTTTTAGCATCATCATGCTCTCATCCTCCGTTCTAGAGCTCCCCACCGGAATCTGGTCTGATCGGGTTGGTCGTCGTCGCACCATCATTGCTGGATCTTGGGCACGCGTTCTCAGCATTGTTTTATACGCAATCGGACTCTCATATTGGTATCTCGTGATCGGCGCTATTCTCGAGGGACTAGCACGCTCTCTCTATAGCGGCAACAATGACGCTCTTCTTTACGATACCTTGGCTGACGCTGGTAAGCATGGTGAGTACTCAAAATATCTTGGCAAACTTAGATCCTACGAGCACCTAGCTGTCGCGATTGCTTCGCTCATTGGTGGGATTGTTGCCACCTTCTCATTTGTTTGGTTGATGTGGCTATCTCTCATCCCTCACTTGGTCAAACTCGTAATTAGTTATCAGTTTGTTGAACCCAAAACTCGCAAAAAGATCGATTCCAATATCTACGCTCACACCAAGGAAGCTATTAGGTTGTTTGTCACAAACAAAAAACTACGCCTCCTTAGTATCGCAGACACCATCTCATACTCAACAGGCGAGGTCTCCTTCCAGTTTCGAGCCGCTTTTTTTGCCAGTATCTGGCCGATCTGGGCAATCGGCGCACTCAGCACCATCACCCAATTCGGTGCCGCCTTTAGCTTTCATATCAGTGACAAAATCATCAAAAAGTTTGGACATGAGCGCTTGTTGGTAATTAGGAGTATTGTTGGCAAACTTAGTGGTCTTATCGCCTATGGCATGCCATCTATTATCTCCCCTCTGATCACTTTCTTCCCCTCTTTCCTTTATGGTGCCGGCCAAGTAGCCAAAAATGATCTCATGCAAAACGAATTCACTGACCATCAGCGAGCCACCATGAGTTCTCTCAATTCACTCCTTGGTAGTCTCGGCTTTGCCATCGTAAGTATAATAGTTGGTATTTTCGCAGATAAAACCAGTCCAGCCACAGCATTATTTACCCTCACTCTCATCGCAGTTCCGATCATTGGCATCTACTATAATATCTTCCAGAATGGCGACAAAGCATGAAACAGCTAGTCTACGCCACCACCAATTCAGGTAAGTTCCAGGAAGTTAAAAAGTTTTTAGTTGCTCGCGGCATTATGATCCACTCTCCTAGTGAGTTTGGAGTAGAGATAGATGTAGAAGAATCAGGCAATACGCTAGAAGAGAATGCCACGCTCAAAGCCGAAGTCTTCCGTAACGCTCTACCTGATGAATGTATCGTGATCGGCGACGACACCGGAGTCGAGATAGACGCACTAGGCGGAGAGCCAGGTATTCGAGTCCGTCGATGGATAGGGGAGACCATGACGGATCAAGAAATCATCGACTACTGCATCAAGCGCATGGAGAACGTGCCCTCCCGTGCTCGCTTTGCTCAGTTTCGCACAGTCATCGCAGTCGCCACCAAAGGAACATCAACGCGCACATTCGACGGAATCCTGCCCGGTCACATCGTAGAGACTCCGACCCCCCTCAAGATCAAGGGTTTCCCTTTTGAATCACTCTTCTACGCCGATGAATACGAGATGATGCTAGGTGAGATCCACCAGCTCCCAACCCAACAAAGAACTGACAACCAAGAACTAATTACTAACAATATCCTCACTCACCGCGAACGAGCCATCACCCAGGCTCTCTCACATCTCAGAAAAGTGATATAATGATTTAAATCATTATATCACTGCATAATCAATCTATTCTCCCAGTTACTAGAGTTTAATTCATCCACACTCAAGCAGTTATCTAATTTAATCTCACCAATCGCCTCCCGCACTAAGTTAGTTAGATGGCTCTCTATTCCTAACTCTTTCAAGATGTCATACGACAACTGCCTAATATACGTCCCACTCGAACACGTTACTCTCATCTCAACTTCACTACCATGATTCGAATCATGGTAGTGTTGAACATCTAGTATCTCAATCTCATAAACTGTCACAATCTTTTTTTTCTCTGGCACCACCACACCTTCTCTCGCGTACTCATATAGCTTGCGACCTTTATATTTTGCTGCCGCATATGCTGGCACCACTTGCTCTATCTCACCGATATATTGATTGGCAATTTTTTTAAGTTCTTTAGGTTTTATCTGTATGCCATTAGCCATTTGCTGTATGCTAATTTTTCCTGTTCGATCCAACGTATCAGATTTCGCTCCCAACTTAGCTGTCGACCGGTAAGTTTTTTTCCATGTCTGGATTTCATCAAATCTCTTCGTTGCTCGCCCTAGCATTAGAATCAGCACACCTTCGGCAAAAGGATCCAGCGTTCCCGCATGCCCGATCTTGGTCCCACGTGGAATTATTCTCTTAACCTCACGGATCACGTCATAACTCGTGATCCCACTCGGCTTGTAGATTGGTAGTAGTCCTTGCATTCTAATATTTTACCCTATCTATTAGTCATAATACTTAACATTATAATTGACAAAGATCATAACAATTGTTATTCTTACATTATGATCTCAGATTTTATTCGTAATCAGCGAACTAGCAAAGGCTACACTCAGGCATGGGTTGCAGATCAACTTGACGTTTCTAGACCCACCTATATCCAGATCGAACAAGGCAAGCGAGATCTCTTATTATCAGAGGCACAGCATCTTGCCAAGATCTTTGATCTTTCATTTGAGAATTTTGTCTCAGAACAGCTCCCTCAGTATCAATACAAAGTCACTCCCAACCTAGCCAAACCTCCAGATTCTCCCGATATCAGAATCTCCATTCCTGAGAGCAAACTCGCCAAATTCCGCCAAGTCCTACTCTATATCTTGCATCAAGTCGGCGGTAAGCCTAATGTAGGTATGACAGTCATCTACAAGCTACTCTACTTCATTGATTTTGATTACTACGAACGTTACGAGGAGCAGCTCATGGGGCTCGTATATCTCAAAAATCACCAGGGTCCTACTCCTCAACTTTTTGCCAGAGAAATCAAAAAGATGGAAATAGAAGGGCAGCTCGAAACTATCAAAAGTAAATACTACAAATATGACCAAAAGAAGTTTCTTATCAACCCCGATCTCAAGCAGGACATCTCTCTTCTCTCAGGTCAAGAGCTTCAGCATATCGACTGGGAGTTAGGTAGGTTGGCTGACCAATCAGCAAGAGAGCTCTCTCTTCTTTCACACAAGGACGTGCCTTGGATTACCAGTGATGATCGAGGCGTTATTGACTACGAGGCAGTTTTTTATCGCACAGAAGACACATCAGTTAGAGAGTATGACTCAGCAAATTAGTTATCACACTACACCTAGATTTGACAAAGATCTCAAAAAACTGAGTAAAAAATTCCGCTCGCTACCCGATGACTTGATTACAGTCAAGAAAAACGTAATCAAACTATTTCACATACACAACATCAACAATCACAGCACCTTTCCAATTACAGGGCTGTGTACAGATGGTATCATCTGTTGCAAAATCAAAAAATTCGCCTGCAAATCCCTCAAAGGTCGCGGAAGTCGTAGTGGGATCCGCATTATCTACGCCTATCATCAGGACATTTCAGAAGTAATTTTCTTGGAGATGTACTTCAAAGCTAATCGCATGACAGAAGATCGTGTGCTTATCCGAAAATATCTTGAATCTCAAAAACTAACTTCTCAGACGTGATATATTTGATTCATGCCAAAACTATCTAAATCCAACCTCCCCAAACCAATCAAGTTGAGAAACACCCTCGGTCCTTCATTCATCCTCCTAGGCCTTGCACTTGGCAGTGGCGAGCTTATCATGTGGCCATACCTCACCAGCCAGTACGGCCTAGGTCTCATCTGGGGTGGGCTAATCGGGATCACTCTCCAGTTTTTTCTCAATACCGAGATTATGCGCTACACTCTCGCCGTAGGTGAGTCAGTTTTTGTCGGTTGGCGCAGATGGGGCAAGACTATTCCTTGGTGGTTCGTGATCTCGACCACCATTCCCTGGGCACTCCCTGGTTTCTCCAGTGCCGCAGCCTCGATTGTCACACATCTCATTCCCGCGCTCCCCGTAAAATATGTCGCTATTTTCTTGCTCATTCTCACGGGCATAATTATTAGTAGTGGTAAGACTCTCTACAAAACCATGGAGACATTCCAAAAATCACTCATCTATCTAGGGGTACCATTTATTTTTGTGCTCACTCTCGTAATTGCCTCTCGTTCCGATTGGTCAGCAATGTTTGCGGGGCTCATTGGGGTAGGAGAGGGGTGGCGCTGGCTCCCAGAAGGGATCGCGATTGGCGCATTTCTTGGCGCATTCGCCTATTCTGGTGCTGGTGGGAATCTCGGGTTAGCACAGAGCTACTATATAAAGGAGAAAGGTTTTGGGATGGGCATCCACCATTCTGGGATCAAGGCACTAGTTGCCGGCAAAAGCAGCAACGAGCGAATTGACGGCAAACTATTCTCCCTCACCGCCACCAATCTTGGTCGTTGGCGCGCATGGTGGAAACTCGTCGTCACCGAGCACTTTATCGTCTTTTTCGGACTCGGACTTATCACAATCCTCTTTATGGCAGTTCTTTCGTCAGCTACCGCTCGCGGCGCAAGCACCGAAGGACTCTCTTTTCTATTTTTCCAGGCTCAAAACATCGGCGCCATGACTTACCCGGTCGTTGGCAAGATGTTTCTTGTTATGTCTGGGTTATTCCTTTTTGCTACTCAGCTCGGAGTCCTAGAGTCAGCCACTCGTATCACCTCAGAGAATATCTTGCTTATCAGGCACAAAGTTACAGAGCCTGTTGCAGTTGGTAAGATCTTCTATCTTATTCTCTGGATCGAGATCTTACTCGGAATTGTCTTGATTCTCATGGGCTTTCAGGAGCCGCGCCTCCTTCTTACGCTCGGTGCCATTCTTAACGCCGCGGCAATGATGGTCGCCTTCCCACTGATCCTCCTTCTTAACAGATTGCGCCTCCCCGCTAGTATCCGCCCACACTGGGGTCGTCAGCTCATGCTTCTCATTGGCTTCTCCTTCTTTGCTTACTTTGTCTACATCACTTTTAGCTCCAACATGATATTTTGAGCATCTCAAAAATAATCAAGCCTTTTTTTACTTTGGTTCTCATCGCCCTTGTCATGCCTTTTGCCCTTGCCAGTGTTAATGAGGTTGCTAAGTTCCTTGGTCTTCGCACTCTGCCAGTCCCAGTGGTAGGCACGGGCTCAATGTACCCCTCACTGTTCTGGGAGGAGTCAGAGGGTGGACCTGACAATATAGAACAGAGAGTTGTCGAGGAGTACCGCACCACCCCCATGATGTATCGTCGGTACGAGGGGGTTCAAGTTGGTGAGCACATTTATCTCCGAAAAGAAGTTGGAATAGGTGACATGATTACTTTCCAGAGTGCAGCCACGAGAGAAATCTTGGAGGGTGAGGATCGAGATGCCAACTCTGGCTTTATCAAGCGAGTGATCGCACTCCCTGGTGACACCGTTGAGTTAAGAGATGGATATCTCTATCGCAACTCTGTTCAGGTTGAAGAACCATATATTCACAAGCCCCGCTCTACATACGGGGACGTAGGTCTCCCAGATTGTCGTAAGCTCACCATTCCAGTGGGAGAGTATCTCGTCCTCGGGGATAATCGCAAAACTTCTTCTGACTCCCGCGGGGACTTAGGGTTAGTCAAAGACGTAGATATTAGCTTTCTGCTCCCATACGGAGAGCAATCAATCTATCACGATCTCTGGCGTGATACCTCACGCGACGCCGAGCTTGCGGGCACCCCTACTCTCAACGCCAAAGAGTTTTACGAGCTCGTCAATCAGGCTAGGACCACTGCCGCGCTCACTCCACTCACGCCAAAATCTCTCCTCTCAAGCTCAGCGCGAAACAAGGCCACTCAGGTCCTTGCAGGCAATCCAGATTACCCACTCGCCTCTTCCCTTGCTAGTGCCGGATACTCCAACATCATTACCGGAGAGCTCTCTATTCGGGGTCGTTTTACGGCTGAGGAGCTTCTCACTAACATTCTCTATTTTGACACCACTCGTTCTCAGCTTATGGATCCTCGCTACACTGAGATTGGTATATATGACCTCAATCAAGAGGTAGATAGCTGTCCAACTGAGGTAGTCGTGACTCATCTCGGGGGCTTTGTTCCCGCCGACTACGACCCTGACACTATTGCTAGTTGGGTTGCGCTTAGAGATAACCTTGAGTCAGTTATTCCTTCATGGGAGAAGGCGCTGGACAACTCCGATATCAATCAGTCTGATCTCGACTCTCTCCTCACGATCTTTCGCCGCCGCCTCGCCCTCGCTGACGAAGTTGTTGCAGCAATGAATAGCAATGAGTGGCTATCAGATGATCTCCTTGCTAGAATCAAGGCTGATGATGCAGATGCTGCACTCAGTCAGGAGTTATCAGAAAAACTAAATAACTAAAAAGATAATATGAAAAAACTCGTCGTTCTCCCAGTCCTTGCCTATCTCAGATTTTTCGCACGCCTCCAACTCAAAAAAAATAAGGACGCCACCATCATTGGCATCACTGGCTCCGCCGGCAAGTCATCTACTAGAGCTGCAATCTCCCTTATCCTTGCGACTCGTGGACGTGTCAAAGACTCCGGGAGCGCCAACTCAGAAACTGGAATCCCCCTCAACATTCTTGGACTCTCTCCGATTAATTATTCATTTCTTGATTGGTTTAGGCTCCTGATCCTCGCCCCATTTAAGCTTCTTACCAACTGGGAAAAATATGACTACTACGTGGTCGAGATGGGAATCGATAGTCCTGATTCACCAAAAAACATGTCTTACTTACTCAAGATTATCAGGCCTCATGTCGCAGTCATTCTCAACGCCACCCTCGCCCATAGCGCGTCCTTTGACTATCTCGTCAAAGATCGCGACCCAGCCCGCAGAGTCACAAAACTGACTCAGAAAATCGCCGAAGAAAAGATCAAGCTAGCCCTTGGCATCGATCCAACTGGAGTCACCATCATCAATAGTGACCAAAAAGAACTCAGAGGACTCATCAAGCAACTTAACTCAAGAATCATCAAGTTCGGCCGACTCAAAGGCGCGAGTCTCATAATTGGTAAGCCCAGTAACACTCGAAAAGGGTTTTCATTTTCATTTTCTTATCAGGGTCACACGCATGATGTCGTACTTCCCGATTATTTTGAGCTAGAGTTTGCCTATACTTTTGCCGCTGCTATCAGTGCCACCTCCGCACTCGGAGTCAAGCCTTCTGTCGCGGTTCGCGCACTTGCCAAATACCGTTCCCCAGCCGGGAGAATGAGTGTGTTTTCGGGGATTAACAACTCAACAGTAATTGACAGTTCCTACAACGCATCTCCCGCCTCCACTTACAGCCTCCTCCAACTCCTTCACAAATTAGCCGGCAAAAAACGCAAGATCGCAGTCATTGGTGATATGCGCGAGCTCGGGAAAGAGAGCAAATACGCACACAAAAATCTCGCCGATCAGATTATCAAGCATGCTGACGAGGCTATCTTGTTTGGTGAGGACGTAGCCAAACTCACTCTCCCAGTTCTTGTCGCGCGTCACTTCCCGGTCAAACACTTTGCTCAAATGACCGATCTTATTGAGTATCTCACGGCAAGCATTCCTAAGAATGCTCATATTCTAGTCAAAGGCTCACAAAACGAGATCTTTTTGGAGAGGGTAGTAGAAGCAATTCTTGCTGACCCCGCAGACTCCACAAAGCTCTGTAGGCGCGGTAAATATTGGGATCGTATTCGCTCCCAACTCGAGTAAATCCAGATCTATGTTATAATACCTGTGTTACGTCACGATACCTGAAAGGTTGTTTTTATGGCAGATATCAAGCATAAGCGAATCGAATTACCAGACCTACCTTATTCCTACGGAGCTCTTGAGCCAATAATCAGCAAAAACGTCATGATGCTCCACCACTCTAGGCATCACCTCTCATATGTCACTGGAGTTAACGCAGCCATGGACAAGCTAGAGAAAATGCGTGCCGGTGAAGGACTAGACCTCGACTACAAAGCCACCATGCGAGACCTCTCTTTCCACATGGCAGGCAACAAGCTCCACAGTATCTTCTGGCAGAACATGAAAAAAGCCAAGTCTGACAACTCTCCAAAGGGAGCACTTCTTGAGAAAATTGCCGAGCAGTTTGGTAGCTTCGAAGCACTCAAAGCCGAGTTCTCAGGTGCCGCAAAAACCGTCGAAGGTTCTGGCTGGGCAATCCTAGTCAAAGACGGTGATGATCTTCATATCATGCAGGTTCAAAATCACAATCTCCTAGGCTCAATCGGAGTAGATGTTCTTCTCGTTCTTGACGTTTGGGAGCACTCATACTATCTCGACTACAAGAATGACCGCGGTACGTATGTAGATAAGTGGTGGGATCTCGTCAACTGGGAAGACGTCTCCGCTCGCTTCGCCTAAATAATTTTTTTTCCGTGTTAAAATAACCAAGTTCTAGATCATAGAATAGCGGAGTATAGTTTAGTGGTAGAATCCGCCGATGGGGTCGGTGGGGCAGTGGTTCAATTCCACTTACTCCGAAAAATTAGTTTGGTATATCAATCTATTTTACACATACAGCTAGATCTGTTAGACTAACTGTATGCCTAGTCCCTTTACCTATTTCACACGCCGCAAGCAAAAAGCAATTTTCTTCCGCAACTTCATCTTCGGTGTCGAGGACTCACTCGTCTCCACCGTCGGCTTGCTCTCGGGTATTACAGTCACTAGCGCCCCAACATCCTCCATCATCGCCACTGGTATCATCCTAATCTTTGTCGAGGCTTTCTCCATGGCAGTTGGCGCCTTCTTGTCAGAGGATAACTCAACTGCCAGCAATCACTCCAAAAAAACTCATGCTCGTATTGCGCGTGGGGCATTCATTATGTTTATCTCGTATTTTCTTGCCGGCTTCATCCCACTCACCCCCTATCTTCTATTTTCACCTGGCATCGCTATCTACCTTTCAGTTATTCTCACTCTTATTGCTCTCACCATTCTTGGACTCATCAGCGCACGCCGCAATCGAGATAACCCCCTGCGCAGTAGTCTGGAGATGCTCACAATCGGTGGCATAGCAACCTTTATGGGCATTGCTGTCGGGTCCTTTCTCGGGTAAAATAGTTCAGTTATGCCACCTAAATCAAACAAAAAAAGAAAATGGTTAATCATCGCAGGTATTGTGGCAGTTGTTGCTGCCATCCTATTATTTCGTGCACGCTCTAGTTCCGATCTTCCCCCTAAGTCAGTAACAGTGATTACAGGCACTATCAAAGAGTCTATCGAGCTCTCAGGCGAGATCACAGCTAGTAATTATGCAAACCTCCATTTCCCCGTGGGCGGTCTAATTACATACACTCCTTTTTCAGAGGGTGACGAAGTTGCCAAGTGGAGCACAGTTGCCTCCCTTGACTCTCGCGAACTAGAAAAGACCCTAAAAAAACAATTGAACACCTATGTCTCAGCTCGTCACGACTTTGACACAGTCCAGGATACCTATGAAAAAGAGCGCGAAGACGGTGATGTCGACCAAGCACTTCGTCGAATCCTCGAGAGCTCTCAATACGACCTCGAAAACTCTGTGATCGATGTCGAAATTAGAGACCTTGCTCTCTCCCTCTCTCGTCTCTCCTCTCCCCTCACTGGCATTCTTGTCGCTTCTCCTACTACCACCGCCAACATTTATGTTGGACCAACTGACATCTGGCAAGTTGTTGATCCCACCACTCTTATTTTCGCTGCAGATCTAGACGAGAGCGATCTTTCTAGAGTAGAAGTTGGTCAGCATGCTAATATCACACTCGATGCATTTTCTGACTCTCCCATCACCACTAGTCTAGACTCGATTGCCTACTCCTCCAAACTCACCACAACAGGCACGATTTTTGAGGTTGAGTTCAAGATCCCAGTCGAGACATCACGCACACTCAGGCTAGGCCTCAACGGCAGTGTAAGTATCCTCAAAGAAACTCACGAGAATATTCTTCTAGTTCCGATCGAGGCCGTCCAAGAGCGCGGTAGCTCTGAGATAGTTATCATCGATGAGGGTGGAGAACCAGTGGAAAAAGAAGTCCAGCTTGGCGTATCTGACGATAAATATTACCAGGTGCTTGAGGGTCTTGCGGAAGGTCAAACGATCTATTACGGAAAATAGGTTCCCATGAAAAAACCTATCCTTGAATTATCTGGAGTCACAAAAACTTACTACCTCGGCGAAGTCAAGATTCCTGCTCTTGCTGGAGTAGATCTCACAATAAGAGAAGGGGAGATGATTGCTATCACCGGCTCTTCAGGTAGCGGCAAGTCAACTCTCCTCCACGTCATGGGGCTTCTGGACAAGCACACTGATGGGCAGCTAGAGTTTCTAGGTAAAGAAACCAGTGACTATGATGAGATCGAGCTTTCATATCTACGCAACAGGTACCTGGGATTCATCTTTCAGCAGTTTAATCTCCTCCCCAAAACTACCAGTATCGAAAACGTTCTCCTTCCATTTTATTATTCTGACCAAAAAGATATTACGCTTGCTAGAGAGACTGCCACAAAGCTTCTTGAACGAGTAGGTCTTGGGGATCGCCTCCTCAACTACTCTAATCAGCTCTCAGGTGGACAGCAGCAAAGAGTCGCAATCGCCAGAGCTCTCATGAATGATCCAAAAATTGTCTTTGCTGATGAACCAACTGGGAACTTGGATAGTAAGTCTGGTGGAGAAGTTACGGATCTCCTCATTGATCTTCATAGAGAAGGTAAAACTGTCGTTATCGTCACTCATGATCTTGAGCTCGCCCGTATCGCCAACAGACAAATTAAGATGCTAGATGGCAAGGTCATATCTGATACTACAAATGGTAAAAAGAATAAAAGGAATAGCAAGAAATGAAATTTAGATTAATCTGGCTCTCAGCCTTTACTAGTCTCAACCGCAACAAAGTTAGATCATTCCTTACGACATTGGGAGTTATTATTGGTGTTCTATCTGTGATTTTACTCACCTCTCTTGGTAGTGGTCTCAAAAATCTCGTCACAGAGCAATTTGAAGGTCTGGGTAGCAATCTTCTTTTTGTTACTCCAGGAGAGTTTATCTCAGAAGAGGGGGGATTCTCACAAGACGCATTCACGCAAGGCTTGACTGTTAGCAAACTTACACTAGATCATGTTCGCGCTATCAAGAGAATCGGTGACCCCATCACAACTGCAATCCCCATCTCTGAGTTGCCAATCGAAGCTAGGGTGGGAACTATCAAAAAAAATACCATGATTGCCGCCTCAACCGCCGAGTATGCTTCTGTCCGCAGTCTCGGTATGACTAGTGGGAGGTTTTTTAATTCAGCAGACAACGAGACCAAGCGTAGAGTTGCCGTTATTGGTCCTACTCTTGCCGAGGATCTCTTTGGACTCTCTTCTGCGATTGGTCAACAGCTCTCGCTCAATGGGATCTACTTCACAGTTATTGGTGTAGTTGAGTCCAAAGGGGGTGGTGGATTTGGTGGGCCAGACTTAGATAGTATCATCTATATTCCTCTCGAGACTGGTCGTACTGCGCTCGAGATCACAGGGATCCAATATTTACTTGTCAAAATTGACGGAGAAGATGAGTTGGCTAGGGGAGAAGCACTCGTCTCACGCGTGATGGGTAAATATCTTGACGAAGATGATTTTTCAGTAACCGATCAGGCAGAGCTAGTTGAGTCAATCCAGACTATTCTCGGCGCAATCACAGGTGCCCTTGCTGGTATCGCCGCGATCTCTCTCATTGTTGGTGGGATCGGGATCATGAACATCATGCTTGTCTCTGTTTCAGAGCGCACTAAGGAGATCGGACTCAGAAAAGCCCTCGGGGCAAAACCCAATGACATTCTCGTCCAATTTCTGATCGAGGCAGCTGCACTATCGAGCTTTGGCGGTCTCACTGGCATCGTTCTCGGCATGCTCATCTCACTCATTCTTGATCAGTTTATTCCTTCTCACATTACACTGAGTTCAGTCGCACTTGCCTTTTCTGTTTCTTGGTTCACAGGGATAATCTTTGGCGTCTTCCCAGCCCGCAAAGCCAGCAAGCTTAGCCCTATCGAGGCCTTGCGCTACGAGTAGCCCGTAGGTCCTGAGCCTGTCGAAGGATGGTATCATGATGTTATGAAAAAGATCTTGCTTATAGCCCTCATCGCCCTCTCACTCGGTGCCGGTTATTTCTATTATCAACAAACCATCCTATCCCGCTCTTCTTCCTCCACTCTTACCCCCAAGTTTAATCTCACCCAAGCTCCTCTTGACGTCGATAGTCTCAAGCAAGTCCTGGGTACTGCCACCTCCGCAGTGCTAGATACTAGTAACGCAGTTATTAACCAGGTTACGGACGGAGAGGGTGAGCCAATCATTAACGAAGCCCTCGAGACGATCCAAAAAGAGATTAGTGAGATCCCGCAAGAGCAGTATGACAAAATCAAGTACGAGTTTTGCCAGGGAGTAATCCAAGAGTATGAGGAACAAGAATGAGGCGGGTAGGCGGGCACGTTAGTGCGAGCGGCGGGATCAAAAACGCGGTCAAAAATACGCTCGCAATCGGCGGCAACTGCATGCAGATCTTTGCCGGTTCTCCCCGCATGTGGGCACGCAAACTCTACGAGCCAAAAGTTGCAGAAGAATTTAACTCACTCATTGCCGAGCACGACCTTGCTCCCGTCTATATTCATGCCCTCTATCTCACCAATCTCGCCTCAGACAATCCAGAGTTGCTAGAAAAGTCTAAGCAGGCCCTTATCACCGACATGACTAACTCTGCAGCAATCGGTAGTGCAGGTGTGGTCCTTCATATCGGCAGTCATCAGGGTAGGGGATGGGAAGCTAGTCGTGAGTTGGTAATTGATCAAATCAACCAAGTTCTTGACTCCACTCCACCTGACTCCATTCTCCTTCTCGAGAACTCAGCAGGGCAAAAGGGCAAGATCGGCTCACTCTTGGAGCTCGGCGAGATTCTCGAGGCAATCCAAACTCCTCGTCTCCAGATCTGTCTGGACACAGCCCATGCCTACGAGGCAGGTTCTGATCTCGCAACTGCCCAAGGGCTAGAAAAATGGGTTACAGAAATCGAAGATCATATCGGACTCGACAAGCTCAATGTCATTCATCTCAATGACAGCAAGACCGAGCTGGGGAGTGGTCGCGACAATCACGAAAACATCGGCGAGGGCCATATCGGTGAGGAGGGTCTCGCTCGCCTCATCAACCACCCCAAGCTACGCAGCTACCCATTGATCTTGGAGGTCCCAGGCACCGACAAATCCGGCCCAGATACTGCCAATATCGATCGAGTTAGGTCCCTTCTCAAATAACCCCCATCAGCCAACCAGTACCCATTCCCATTAACACAAATCTAGTGACCTTGCCCACAAAAGCCGCCCCAAGCATCTTCCAATATGAGAATCTCAGGTAACCTGCAATCAATCCCACAAAATCAAACGGAAAAGGGAGTATAGAGTAGCCAAGGAATGCCCATCCCCCGTACTTACCAATCGCTCTCTCCACTCTCTCAGTTCGCTTACCAGGAGTGATAATCGCTCTGCCTCCATGTCCCACCATCCAACTCACACTATCATTGATCGCCATCCCACCAGCAGAGCTCAGAGCCAGTCCCCAGACATTCATCTTGAGTGATAATGATGGGATCAGTAGCGTGCCAGGGCCAAACAAATTAAACACAAATATCCCAGGATAACCCAGTCTGACAAACGGCTCCGGGTCAACTATTATCAGGAACGACAGTACAATCATTACTGTTCCGATCGAGGCGTACAGTCGTCGAAACCAGTTAGTTTGCCTTAGTTGTTCCCAGCGAGTTTTCCATTCCATGGCTATATTGTATTACAATACCCCCATGGCAGATTATCAAGAACGGCTCGACAACATCAGAGTCAAACTCCAGGTCAAAGAGATCCAGAGTGAAAAAGAAGATCTCCTCAAGGCAATGGAGGAGGGGAGTTTTTGGGATCAGCCAGACGCTACCAAGAAATCACAACGCCTCTCAGTCATCAACACCACACTCGAAACTCTCAGCAAGTTAGATAATCTCCTCTCCGACCTCGAGACTGCCACTCTTATGCTAACCGATGATCCTAATAACGTTGAGATCAAGAGTGAAAAAGCCAAGTATCTAGGTCAGCTCAATAAGTATCTGGACCGTCTTGAGCTCGCAACCTATCTCTCCGGTCGCTACGACCAGCTCAACGCCATCCTTAGCATCCATTCGGGTGCAGGTGGCACCGAAGCCATGGACTGGGCTAGTATGCTCTCCAGGATGTATGAGCGCTACGCAGAGAGTAAGGATTGGTCACATCATCTTATCGAAGAAACTAGGGGAGAAGAAGCTGGGATCAAGTCTGCCACGATCCTGATTAAGGGCGAGCACGCATACGGCATGCTCAAAAGAGAAGCTGGTACTCACCGGCTGGTCCGACAAAGTCCATTTAACGCTGATAACCTCCGCCAAACCAGCTTTGCCCTAGTAGAGGTTCTCCCTGAGGTTATCGAGGATGACAGTGACTTAGAGATTCCAGATAACGATCTAGAATGGCAGTTCTTCCGTGCAGGAGGGCATGGTGGCCAGAATGTGAACAAAGTTAGCACCGCCGTCAGACTCAAGCATCTCCCCACCGGATTTACAGTCGTCTGTACAGAGGAGCGTTATCAGCAACGTAATCGCGAGAAGGCTCTCGCTCGTCTCAAGGCCAAACTCTGGGAAATCGCAGAAGCCAAAAAATCAGCCGAGATCCAGGATGTTAAGGGGAGCTATCAACCAGCAAGTTTTGGTAGCCAGATCAGGAGTTATGTCCTACACCCCTACAAAATGGTCAAGGATTTGCGTACAGAGCACGAAACCAGTGATGCCGAGGGAGTGTTGGACGGCAATCTCGAAGGCTTTATCGATGCCGAACTCAAGCTCCTTGCCTAGGTTTTGTGCTATATTAGACCCATACTTAATAGGAGGTAGTCATGGCACCAATCAAAAAAATCTCACTCGAACAAACTAATTCATCAAGCTTAGAATCCAAGCCAGTCAAAAAGAGTACTCCCACCAAGCTCCCCAATCTTCGCGTCATCTCACTAGTCGTCGCTGTTATTGCCGGGTTGACCACAGGCTTCTTCGTTGCTCGCACTAGACTCCAGACTCCAGGTACATCCGGTCCTATCCCCAGCGCACTTACCCAGAATCCCACCGACGCTGCGAGTGTTGCTGTGGGTGATGTCTTTGGTAGTGCAGATAAAGATTCTTTTTCTGACTCCGCACTCGGCATTATCCAGCCTGGCGGGATCGACGGCGAGGGCTCACATCACTTAGAGCGCGGAATCGACGAGTCCCAATGGGTCTACCTTACTTCATCAGTGATCGATCTTGATCTTTTCCTCACCACCGAGGTCGAGCTCTGGGGCGAGACTTTCCAGGGTAAGAGCGCAGGTTGGCTTATGGATGTAGGGAGAATCAAGGTAGTAGGCCTTAACGCCGCCGAAGTTAATAACATAGAAGTATCAGAATAAGCTACGCACTGATCACTGCGAGCTGATCACGAATAATATGCTCATTTTTGACAAAGTCACAAAAACTTTTGGCAATGGCACCAAAGCTCTGGGGGATATCAGTTTCGAAATTGGCTCCGGCGAGCTAGTCGTGCTCTCAGGACCATCTGGCGCCGGCAAAACCACGATCGCAAAACTCCTCCTCAAAGAAATCGAGCCTACTCTCGGAATCATCAAAGTCGACTCAGACAATCTCAAAAAAATTAGCCCCAAAAACATCGCCCTCCTTCGTCGCAAGATCGGGGTGGTCTTCCAGGATTTTAAGATCCTGATGGATCGTACCGTGGCCGAGAACATCGATCTTGCGCTCGACATCCTCGGATTCGATGACAAGGTTATTCTCAAAAGAAGACAAGAGCTCCTTAACCTCACCGGTCTTACGGACAAGGAAAATGATTTTCCCATCCAACTCTCTGGAGGACAGCTGCAACGAGTCGTGATTGCCCGCGCACTCGCCACCGAGCCCAAGCTCCTTTTTGCCGACGAGCCCACCGGCAACCTCGATCCAGAAACGGCTAAGGGTGTAATCAAGCTCTTGCAGGAGATCAATAAGCAGGGCACTACCGTTATCATCTCCACCCACGAGACTGATCTGGTCAAAGGAATGGGTGCCCGCAGTATTGAGCTCAAGGATGGTAAGCTACTCAAAGACTCAGGTTCAAAGGCAAAAAAATGAAAAAACTAACTCTCACCCTCCAGCACATCCGCCGCGCACCCTACCAGTCACTTGCCGCCATCATCATGACTACGGTTACGTTCCTAATAGTTAGCATCTTTACCCTCGCTGCCATCGGAACTCACACTCTTCTCACCTATTTTGAGTCACGCCCTCAGGTTACTGCATTTTTCCTTGACTCAACTACTAGTGATCAGCTTAACTCACTCCAATCAGAGATCGAGAACTCATTCTCCACAGACTCAATTATCTATATAGGCAAAGAAGAAGCTCTCACCATCTACCAGGATCAAAATGCCGACAATCCACTATTATTGGAGATGGTTACAGCAGATATCTTACCAGCCAGTCTAGAGGTCTCCGCCAAGAGCGTTACTGACCTAGAGGGTATCGCCCAGATTATGGAGGGAGCAGAATACGTCGAAGAAGTCATCTACCAAAAAGACATCATCGACACTATCAAGGTCTGGGTCAATGGCGTCAGATGGGGTGGGATCGCACTCTCTGGATTACTCCTCTTTGCCTCACTCACTACCATCATCATTATCTTGGGACTCAAATTCACGGCTCGCAAACTCGAGATCAACACTCTCTCCCTCTTGGGCGCCTCCCCTTGGTATATTCGCGGACCATTCGTGATCGAAGGGGTTATCTACTCCGTACTCGGCGCCTTCCTGGGCTGGGGACTGTCTTACCTCACGCTCCTCTATCTCACTCCCAACCTCGTTGAGTTCTTGCAAGGGATTACTATTCTACCCGTCCCATATTGGGTCATGCTTGTTGTGCTTGCTGGAGAGCTTCTGCTTGGCTTGATCTTGGGTAGTTTTGCGAGTCTGATCGCCACTCGCCGTTACGGTCGATGAAAAAAGTATTTCTCTCACTCACTATTATTGTCGCAGCTCTCTTGATGGGAATAGTTTACGCGCAACCACTGCAAGCACTCGAATGCGGAGAGGTAATCCCCGACAACACTCCAGAAGGAGTCTTAAGAGACTACATTAGCGACTGTAATGCCAAAATCGGCCAAAGCAAAGGAAAACAAGCTACTCTCGCAGCCACTATCAACTACCTAGACAATCAGATCTATCTCGCTGTTGCCGAAATTGCCCAAATTACTGCCAAGCTAGACACTCTCGAGTTGGAGATCAGCGATCTTACCGGCAAGATCGAGAATATTGATTACTCACTCGATGATTTGACTGAGTTGTTCGTCAATAGAGTTAAGTCATCCTACAAAGAAAGCAAGTCAACCAACATTACCCTCTCACTATTTAATAATTCTGGATTCTTTGATTTCTTTCGTCACTTAGAATATGTCCAAAAAGTTAGGGATCACGATCAGGAGGTTTTGATTTCTCTAGAGTCAGCCAGGCTAGACTTTGATCAGCAGAAGTCACTCAAAGAGGAGAAGCAGGCTGAGGTCCAGTCACTCAAACAAGAACTAGATAGCCAAAAAAACTCTCTCAATACTCAGAAATCAGACAAAGATAGGCTTCTTGCCCAAACCAAAAATGACGAAGATCGATACCAGGAGCTACTTGCAATCGCTCTCGCTGATCTCGACTCTATTACTCGCGCTCTCTCCTCTGTAGGCACAAAGATTGGACCAGTCCAAAAAGGCGACGTTATTGGTGTTGTGGGTAATACTGGTTGCTCTACTGGACCTCATCTTCATTTTGGTGTTTACTCAGATGCCAAAGTAGAGGAAGGTCAGGTTCATGGTAATCAGGCCAATCCTCATAATTATCTTGGCGGATTTGCTCACCCCCTTCCAGGGAGCATCATAACTGCTGACTATGGCGAGTCATATATCATGGGTATTCACACCGGAGTTGACTACGCATATCCATACAGTCAGGGATCTACTCTAGGATCTCCCATCTATGCTGCTGACTCTGGGATTGCCTACGCCACCCAAGACTCACAACCATGCAGCTGGACTGGTACAGTTGGAAAAGGGGTGGTAATTGATCATCAGAATGGGCTAGTCACGCTATATTGGCACATGCCATAGCTCCCTCACGTTTTCTGCTACACTGATTATTAATGAGGCGTTTTTTGCTGGCGCTAGGTATCTTTTTGCTCGCTAGTCCTGTGCATGCAGCTATTGATCTGGACATCTCTGACATTGCAGCATCAGTACACGAGGATCAAGAGTTTCCACTCTCCTTCTCACTCTCTCAAAGTATTTCGGCTAGCAATCCAGTCTATTTACGGGTTGTCATATATCAAGAGGGCACAACTAAGTATTTTGGCTATACTCAAAACAAGGCTTTGGACTGGATTAATACAACTTCTGACAAATCACTATTTTTCGAGCTCGCAGTTTCTCCTGAGGGTACAGCTAGCGGTGAGTTAAAAGGGAAGTTTGATCTAGAAAATAGCTACTACAATGGAGCTGGTGTTTATAAGGTTAAGTTGGGACGCTACACTTCTTCTTCAGATTCTGGTGCTGACTGGTCAAACGAGTTAGAAATCACCCACACTACAAATCCTAGTCCAACTCCCACTCCTACCCCAACTCTCTCACCCTCGCCCGCCTCAACCTCCACGCCCACGCCCAGCTCTACTCCGACCTCCTCAAGTGAAGCGAAGACCTCGCCGCTCGCAAGCAGCTTAGGTACTCCATCTCTCAGTCCCTCCACCCAAATAGGCACAGTCGCCGGCCTCACCGTCGACTCCATTCATCTCACAGCCCTCACTTCTCCACTACCATCACCCAGCCTGCAAGGACCATCCTCGCAGGCTCCAGCTCTCAATCACACCAGAGCCAAGACTGCACTCCTAGTTGGTCTCGGCCTCATCACCATCTCCACAGCCGGATTCTTTGGCTTGCGCAAGTTCAGATCCATCAATCAGTTATAATCACCTAGTGAAAAAAACTCATTGGATCATCCTCTCTATTCTCTGGGCCGCCCTTACCTGGCGCCTCACTTCTACCCCTCAGGTCATCGTTCTTGATCAGCCATGGTTTCACTCACTCATGATGATGTCTGCCCATTTCATCTTTTTTGGTATCCAGGCAGTCCTCCTCTTTCTCTCTTCTCTCAGAATGGGTAATAGCATCGCTCTCTCCAGCATTTTTGGAGCTCTAATCGAGTTTAATCAGGCTAGTATCCCGGGCCGCACAGCTGATCCACTGGATTGGATCCTCGACACTCTCGGCGCGCTTGCTTTCTTATTGGTGCTAAAAAAGCTACAATCTAGTCATACATGAGAATACTAGTCACAGGCGGAGCAGGTTACATCGGAGCAATCACTACTCATGAGCTAGTAAAAGCAGGGCATGAAGTCGCGGTCTTTGATCGCAAGGAAGAGGGTATCGCTCAAGCCAAGCTTGGTGACATTCCTCTCATAGAGGGCGACCTACTTGATCCCGGTGCAATCAAAGAAGCCCTATCTAGCGTTAAGTCAGACGCCGTAATCCACTTTGCTGCCTATATTGCTATGGGCGAGAGTGTCGAGAATCCCCAGAAATACTACACTAACAACGTATTCGGGAGCTACAATCTAGCCTCAGCCATGATCGAGATGGGAGTAGATAAGCTAGTCTTCTCATCCTCAGCTGGCGTATACGGCAATCCAGAGGAGCTCCCAATTAAAGAAGCTGCCCGCAAGAAACCAACCAACCCATACGGTGAGACTAAGCTAGTTACCGAGAGATTCCTTAGATGGTTCGAAGAGCCGTACGGATTACGCAGTATCAGCATCCGCTACTTCAATGCAGCTGGCGCAGAAGGCAAGCTAGGTGAAGACCACGAACCAGAGAGTCATCTAATCCCCAACATCATTAGAGCTCAACAGAAGGGTAGGGAATTCACCTTATTTGGCAACGACTATCCCACCAAAGACGGCACTTGCATTCGCGACTACATCCACGTCACAGATCTCGCTGACGCCCACATCAAGGCCTTAGAGGCCCTAGAGAAAGGCGCAAGCTCAGCAGTCTACAACGCAGGAACTGGCAAAGGGTACAGCAATCAAGAGGTGATAGAGATGGTAGAGAAGGTTACAGGCAAACCAGTAAAAGTAAAAATAGCACCTCGTAGACCAGGTGACGCCAACGAGCTAGTCGCAGATGTCACTAAGATCAAAAAAGAGCTCAATTGGGAGCCCAAACACTCCGACCTAGAAACTATTATTCATACTGCCCACTCCTTTCATTCTAAATAACCTAGAGTATTTCCTCATGTGATATGATCATTGTTAATAATTAATCAAATACTATTCTTGCCCTAGAAATCGAGTATATATGCCAGAAATCTTTCTTTGTAAATCAAGAGGTAAAGATAATCCTCCCAAAGTTATCGAGCAGTTCACAACCGAAGCTGGCTTAAGCTCAAAATTAGTACAAGAACATGGTCCTCACCGAAACCATCGCTTGAGTTTTGACTCAGAAGTTGATCAGCAACAAGCAGTCGCCTTATTTGCTAGATACGCACAAGCCCTCGGAAATCAAATTCGAATAGAGCCTACACAAGAAGAGGACAAGAATCTATTTCTCAACGATGATGGGTTAAGTGGTTCTACAGAATTCCCTAAAGCAGTTATCTTTCACGTAATGAACGACACGCTATTAACTGCTATGCGAATTCTCCCAACTTCCCTAGAGGATACCAGTAGTATATTTGAGTAATTGAGTCGCTAAATCGTTAACATCTTAACCATTGACCCCAACTTCTCTTGTGCTACAATACCCTTCTACATCTGTGAATACACCATTGTTCACGTCTCACCAAAGATTATTCTTTACAGAGACGGGATCTATTAGTGCCTAATCGCATCTGATGCTCGCGCCTTAACAAGTTAATTTAAACTTATAAACAACTTGTAACAAGTTTTTTAAGTCAAGGAAAATTTTTATATAACTACATCTTTTTAAAGAGATGGTAGTACCGTTTTTCTTTTGAGTAAATCAGGCACATTTAATGTGCTGGATAATTTTTTGAATTTTTTAGTAAATCAAACTTTTTTATTGAGAGTTTGATCCTGGCTCAGGATGAACGCTGGCGGCGTGCCTTAGGCATGCAAGTCGAACGAACAAAATCTAGCTTGCTAGATGGCGTTAGTGGCAGACGGGTGAGTAACGCGTAGGAATCTACCTCTTGGTGGGGAATAGCCTTCCGAAAGGAGGGGTAATACCGCATATGGTCTTCGGATCAAAGGCCTTAACGGGCCGCCGAGAGAGGAGCCTGCGTCCTATCAGCTAGTTGGTGAGGTAATGGCTCACCAAGGCTATGACGGGTAGGGGGTGTGAGAGCATGGCCCCCCACAAGGTCACTTAGACACGGGACCTACATCTACGGATGGCAGCAACCGGGAATATTGCGCAATGGACGAAAGTCTGACGCAGCGACGCCGCGTGTGGGATGAAGGCCTTCGGGTTGTAAACCACTGTGGTAGGGGAATAATAAAATGAAGGTACCCTACTAGAAAGCACCTGCTAACCACGTGCCAGAAGCCTCGGTAATACGTGGGGTGCAAGCGTTATCCGGATTTATTGGGCGTAAAGGGTTTCGTAGGCGGTTTGGTAAGTACATGGTTAAATATTTCGGCTCAACCGAAAAGCTGCTGTGTATACTGCTAGACTAGAGGGTTGTCGGGAATGTCGGAATTCTCAGTGGAGGAGTGAAATCCGTTGATATTGAGAGGAACACCAAAGGCGAAGGCAGACATTTAGGCAACATCTGACGCTGATGAACGAAAGCTAGGGTAGCAAAAGGGATTAGAGACCCCTGTAGTCCTAGCCGTAAACGATGAATACTAGCTGGTGGACATTAGTTCGCCGGCGCAAGCTAACGCGTTAAGTATTCCGCCTGGGAAGTACGGCCGCAAGGCTAAAACTCAAAGGAATTGACGGGGGAGCGCACAACCGGTGGAGTATGTGGTTTAATTCGATACAAAGCGAAGGACCTCACCCAGGCTTGACATGTAGCTGCAAATCCTAGGAAACTAGGACTTCTTCGAGAGTGCTACACAGCTGTTGCATGGCTGTCGTCAGTTCGTGTCGTAAATCTTTGCGACCCTTGCGAGTAATCGCATTGACAAATTTGGCTCATATCGGTGAAATCCTGCTTGATCTACGTATAACTTTCGGGTTATACTGTACTCAAGATGGCCAACACCGAGGGAAGTCGAGTTATATCTCAGACAGTAGTTGTTCGTAAGACTATTAAGTATTTTATTACCAGTCGTCAAATGGAGATCCTCACTGGATCACTATTAGGTGACGCTTATATTCATCCTCTTGGTAAAATCTGCTTTGAACAGACCGAGTCACAATTAGCATATCTAAAATGGATGTACAGTGAATTTAATTCACTCGCATATCCTAAGATTGCAAAAGTGACTAGGCTAGATAAGCGCAGTGGGAAAATAACGACTAGTTATCGTTTTTTCCTGCGACAGATTTTTCAAAGTTGGAGACAAGCTTGGTATCCAGATAATATTAAAAGTATCCCAGATAATCTAGAAGAATGGTTTACCCCACTCTCACTAGCAGTTTGGTATATGGATGATGGACATCTGAATAACGGTAGAGCCCCACTCTTTGCGAGTGAGAACTTTACCAAAGATGAAGCATCTAGGCTCTCAAATCTTCTCAGGAAGAATTGGAATCTAATTAGCTACATCAATCAAAACAATAGAATACGTCTTAGTCAGCGATCAACACAGGACTTTGTTCGGCTCGTAGAGCCACACATTGTTCCTTCAATGAGATACAAAATAACTTTGACCCCGTAACGACTTGAGATTAACATCTCGGATAGATATCCCCAACTACATGAAATATGTATCTATAATACGCCAACGCCTTTGCTTAGCAAAGGATGAAGGTATAGTCTAACTTTATTCGTAATGAATATTGATTTTTGGAGGCGTCCTCTTAAGTGAGGTAACGAACGCAACCCCTATCGTGTGTTAAATGTTCACGCGAGACTGCTCTTGATAGTATCAAGGGAGGAAGGAGGGGACGACGTCAAGTCAGCATGACGCTTACGCCTGGGGCCACACACATTCTACAATGGGAAGGACAACGGGTCGCCAACCAGTAATGGGGAGCTAATCCTACAAACCTTCCCTCAGTTCAGATTGAGGGCTGAAACTCGCCCTCATGAAGTCGGAATCGGTAGTAATCGCAGGTCAGCATACTGCGGTGAATACGTTCTCGCTCCTTGTACACACCGCCCGTCAAGTGAGCAAAGTTGGCAGTGCCTGAAGTCGGTCTTCTGAACCAGTTTACTGGACAGACCCGCCTAAGGTAAGGTCAGCGATGAGCGCTAAGTCGTCCACATTGTGAGCGACCTCTGCGAGTAATTGCAGAGTAAAATTTGGCTAATATCGGTGAAGTCTAAAGTTGGCTACGCATAACCTTCGGGTTGTGATATAGTTAACCAAGGGAATACCGAGGGAAGCTCAATGCAAAAGAATCTCACCAATAGTAAGTGGTTAAGGAAAATTAAGCAAAGTCTCAAGTTATCAGATCTTCAAGAATCTGTGCTAATAGGTACAATCTTGGGTGACGGATATCTTAGACTCTCCAAGTCAGGCAAAGCAGCAAGACTCCAGATATGTCACAGTAAGTCAGCTAGAGAATATCTCTACTACTTACATGATGTCTTCGAAGATTTTGTTTTTGCCAAACCTGATTTTCAGATTACAAATCAAGCCTTGAGATTTACAACTATTTCTCATATTGATTTATTGCCTATTTACTCAATGTTTTACACGAGTGGTGTCAAAACCATTCCCAGTAACATTGGAGAATTTCTTACTCACCCAATTAGTTTAGCTATTTGGTTTATGGATGATGGTAATGGATATAAGAATAAGTCGTCATACAGAATTAGCACTTATGCATTCGGTCTAGAAGGGAGTCAAATCCTCATAGACTGCCTGCACAAGAACTTTGGCATCCAAACTAATCTCATCAGAGACAGCAAAGGATATCAAATCTATATTCCTGTAAAAGATGGCAATTCTTCTAGGTTTTACGACCTAGTGAGTCCATTTATCATCCCATCCATGAGATACAAACTTTAGTATTGTAGCCCCGTAGAGACTTATATGGTAGATATTGAGTCATTGGACTCAAAATTAAATCGCCATTATACGCCGACGCCTCTAGCTATTAATTAGAGGATGAAGATATAGTCCGTGCCACGTGGAAACACGGGAATAACATGAACAAGGTAGCCGTTCTGGAAGGAGCGGCTGGATCACCTCCTTTCTAGGAGTAACAAAGGACAATCACGAGTCGCCCTATAACTAGGGAATGTTAAACCCCAGGGTTAATTGGAACCTGGCTAATCTCACCAATTCTCAAAAGTCAATTCACGTGTGCTACCATCTCTTTGGAAAGAGAGTTATATAAAAATTTCTTGCTTAATAATTTATCCTGAGCTTGCCGAAGGATCTACCCCGTCACCCGCGGGTATTTTTTGTGGCAAAAATCTCGTGTTATATGGCAAAAAGCTATTGATACTTAATAGCCCAAATCTGTGATAGTTTCTCGGGATTAGATGGATAGAGTAATCCAACTCTATGCAGTCCATTGAACTGATCATAAAATTTCCAACCAACATCCTTGAATCGAATAGCACTCCTAATAATCAACTCTGTATATTTCAACTTCTTAGTTCTGTTTATGATTTTGTTTATGAGCGCTGATCCAACACCTGTCCCATGATAACTATCTAAAACATAAAGCATATTAAGTTCTGCTGGATTATCGGTAGAAGAATATGGAAGAAGTTTGGGCAGTGGTATTCGAAATGCAACAATACCAATGACTTTGTTGTCGCTAACGGCTACAAAGAAGTGGTTATTATATTTGGAAGGGGTAGCAGATTGAATTACATCCCTAATGGTTCTCAAATACCCCGAAATTTCCTCGGTTGAAAGCCATGGTTTGATGATGGCTTCAACCTGCTTTAAATCTTCTATTCTTATCGGTCTTATTAATCCATCAAATTTCATACAATATTATTCACTAACTAGGAAGTCATCTTGTTTGAGAACTCTATGTACAATTTCTCTCTGTCTTTTTCTAGGCTTTTAATTTGCTTTTGAACCATTTTTGTAGCACCCCATATCTGTGGTTTTTTGCTGTAATCAAGCACATTGCTGAGTTCAGCATATTGTGTCGTTAATTGCCTATATCGGATATCCAAAGCTTTACGCACTAGTTGCCATTGAATATGTGAACTAAGAGTGTGCCACTCAGAGAAATTAGACAATTTTTCAGGATCATACTCGCCGAAATTAACAGCCTGTTGTAGGGTGATTCTATTACTTGGCGGAGGGGAAGAGGATTTGGGATCCTGTTCTATATTAGGTTCAAATTCACTCATGTATCTAATTCTACACCACAAGACAAGAGTGTATACTACATATAGATGAAAAAGACCCTAACTTATTGCTGGAAAATACTAGAGTTATCTTGGTTTGCCAATCGATATTATTCCCTTCTTTCAATTTTTGGCAAAATTTATGAAAGTACAATCTACCCCTTTATTTTTGTTCTAATTTTAGCTCGTGTCCTAGACATGTTGACAGAAGGAAAAGTAGTATCTTTTGGTAGCATATCTTGGCTCATTATTATCTATTTATTGGCTTCTGCTCTTCGCATGGTAATAACTAGCTTTCTTGATACTCAGCAGATATTGCAAGAGATCAAGATGGATAACTATCTCGAACTACAAATTAACAAGAAGCTAACCGAGCTTGACCCAGCTACATTTGAAACCCCCGAATTTCAAAACCTACTCTCACAACTTGAGGGTGTAAAGGGAACGATCAATACTAATATCATGCGCATTACAGCATTTATAGATTCTATTTTTAAACTAGTTTCCGCTTCGGTAATTGTAGCGACTACTTTCCCGATATTTATTCCAATTATGTTCATAGCTACAGCACCTAGTTTTATCATCTATGATAAATATCGACAAAAAGTCTGGAAATATTTTGTCGAAGAAAGGTCACTCTTAATAAGAGTCTCTCAATATGTCAAAAATCTACTATCACAAGATGGCACATCTAAAGAAGTTGCTATATATAGGACAGGAGACATCCTTTATTCCAAAGTAAAAAACCATCAAGACACATACACTCAAAAATTTCTTTCAGCTTCACAGGCTGGTATGTGGGGTATTATTATGGCTCGCCTTGTTCAGTTTAGCGCATTCATTTACACCCAAGCACTCAATTTGAGTGCAGTGATAGGGGGTACGCTCGGAGTCGGTCAATTTACACTATTTTTCCAACAAACCCAAAACTTAATGCTTGGCGCAGAAGGAATCCTTGACAACTATTCTAGTATCAACATGCGAAATAAATATCTCGAGAAATACTTTGAGTTTATGAACTTAGAGAAAAAGATCCAACCACCTACTAGCACAAATTCTATTCCCAAGTCACCTTTCCCTCCACTAATAGAATTCAAGAACGTCTCTTTTCGATACCCCAACACAAAAAGACATATATTAAAGAATTTTGATCTTGTCATAAAGCCTGGTGAAAAGGTTGCACTTGTTGGTGAAAACGGAGCAGGCAAAACTACCATAATAAAGTTATTACTACGATTTTACGATACTACAAAAGGCCAAGTTCTAATTAATGGAGTCAACATCAAGGATTTAGAGTTAAAGGAGTGGTATAGATATGTAGGCGCATTATTCCAGGACTACATCAAGTATCAATTTACATTCAAGGAAAATATCTATTTTGGCAACAAGAAGGAAACTAATAATCTAGAACTATTAAAATCAGCCATCAAACAGTCAGGTGCTGATGCATTCGTGAAGGATTTGCCGGATAGCTATAAACAGGTGGTAGGGAAAATGTTTGAAAGTGGAGTAGATTTATCAGGGGGCCAATGGCAAAAACTTGCACTAGGTAGGGCATTTTTCAAAAATGCCCCAATCCTCATTTTGGACGAGCCAACAAGTGCCATAGACGCCAAGGCAGAGTATGAAATATTCGAGAGGGTGCAGGAGTTACAAAAAGACAAGACCGTAATCATTATTTCTCATCGTTTCTCAACTGTAAGGAATGCTGACAGAATTCTAGTTCTAAACAATGGAAAAATTATCGAAGAAGGTAATCACGCCAAGCTCATGAAACTCCAGGGGCTCTATGCCGAATTGTTCGAGATCCAAGCTAAAGGATACAAATAATTGCCTTCAGAGTAACTCGTACGCACCCTCCAAGGTATTTTTCGTGGGTAATATGATAATCTAGTAGTAGATATTAATTACGCAGGAGAAAACATGGCCAAAAAAACCTCTCTCACCAAACTACCCAAACTCAACATCAAGGACAACCCAACTAATTGCTGCCCTAGATTCCTCCCGAGTGATTGGGATAACAAGGAATTCAAGTTTGATAAGAAACAGTTCGTCCTCGGTCACACCACCAGTTTCTTATATGTTCCTCTCAACATGGGTAGCATGATGAAAAAGGTCTGGGGAGAAGTGGAGAAGGCCGGTGCATACGAGGAAGGTGAATTCGTCATGCTCTCGCGTGATCTGTCTCCATGGAAGGCCGAGCACTACCTCTCAGTCAGCAAGAAGGTTCCGGGACTGAGTAACACCACCATCTCCGGCACGTTCCGCACCAGAGTATTTGAGGGTCCATTCAAGGATGCTCCCAAGTGGATTGCAGAAATGAATAGCGATCTAGTCTATCTCTACTACACCACATGCCCCAAGTGTCTCAAGGTGTACGGCAAAAACTACGTCGTCGCATTCACCAAAATCTAACGGGAGTGGGCGTTCAAGGACTCGAACCTTGGACCTCAGTCTTATCAGGACTGCGCTCTAACCACCTGAGCTAAACGCCCGCAACAATCGCTATTTTAACCTGTTTGCTCTAAATTCTCTACCAGCACCAGATTTTAAGTATTTTTCGACGGATCTCGCGATATCACGATTATCAAACCAAGAGCAAAAAATAATTGAATAGTCATTGTTGTTGCGAGTAGTCATCACGTTAGATAGATGTTGATTATGCTCTTTTACTCTTCGATCAATATTTGAAGTCATGCCCGTATAGTACTTGCCAGTAGAAACACTTCTAACTATATAAACGTAGAATCCATTCATTAAGAGAATCATATCAAGACTGCGCCCTGCCTGCCGGCAGGCAGGTCTAACCACCTGAGCTAAACGCCCGCAACAATCGCTATTTTAACCTGTTTGCTCTAAATTCTCTACCAGCACCAGATTTTAAGTATTTTTCGACGGATCTCGCGATATCACGATTATCAAACCAAGA
>Ga0233437_1000873_pt1 | contig 61802 bp, 16 predicted proteins | sample SI_122_August201_FD_182714 | JGI IMG/M metagenome (GOLD analysis project Ga0233437, IMG submission 182714) | Seawater microbial communities from Saanich Inlet, British Columbia, Canada - SI_122_August2016_200_MG | ecosystem: Environmental > Aquatic > Marine > Inlet | place: Canada: British...
TAACCGGGGTCAGTTGTCCCTATCCCTACATTAGTACCATCGTCGTAAGCGACACTATCAGTGATAGTATCCGAGTCAGTCCATTTGGTTAGGTAGTTAGCAGTACCGGAACCATCGATAGTACCACCTGAAGCAACTTGCCAAGTACCGACACCTGAAGCATCGGAGGTCAGGACATAGTTATTGGTAGGGGAAGTAGTTAACTTAAAACCAGTCGTTTGGATAGTACCGGCTACTTCAAGTTTTTCAGATGGGTCAGTAGTCCCGATACCAATGTTACTAGACGCTTCGTAGATGACCGAGTCGGTTAGAGTATCAGCGTCACTGAGCTTAGGGATGTAATTAGCAGTAGTGGATGAGTAGTCAACTAGAGTGCTACCCCAAACCCGACTATCAATCTCATCAGTGTTTAGGTTGTTGTTACCATCTATGACTAAGACAGTGTTATCAGCGGTAGTACCAAGACCTAAGAAGGTGATGTTACCGGAGGCCCTTAAAGAACCAACTATGTCTAGTTTGTAGGTAGGATCAGTAGTACCGATACCGACGTTAGTACCGTCAAACCAAAGGGTATCAGATCCGGTGATAGTATCAGCGTCAGACCAGTAGGTAATTTGGTTTGAGGCTCCAGAGCCATCAATAGAACCTGAAGCATCAACCCAGTCAGTACCAGTAGCGGTGGTAGAGAGGATTTGACCGGGAGTACCAACAGAGTTGTTTTCATCATAGAGTTGACCGTCTAGTCTCATGTCTCCTAAGACATCAAGTAAGCGAGTGGGATCGGTAGTGCCTATACCTAGATTGGTACCATCATCGTAGGCAACAGAAGAAGTGATAGTATCCGAGTCAGTCCATTTGGTTAGGTAGCTAGCGGTGCCAGAGCCATCTACAAGAGAACTTCCCCAAACACGACTATCAATCTCGTCGGTGACTAAGCTACCTGAGCTATTAAGGACAACTACGCTATCGTCAGTTCCAGCTCCGATGGAGGGGGCGTAGATAGTGGAGGAGAAACCAGCGGTTCCGGCAACTTCGAGTTTGTAAGAGGGGTCAGTGGTGCCAATACCAATATTACCAGCGACGATAAGGGAGTCGGTGACCGCACTAGGGTCAAGATAGTAGGTAGTGTTGGATGAGTCTTTGTAGATAGAGGCTGAGATATTACCACTAACTTGAAGTTTCTCGGTGGGGGCGGTAGTCCCGATACCAATGTTGCTTGAAGCTTCGTAGATGACTGAGTCGGTTAGGGTATCAGCGTCACTGAGTTTAGGGATGTAACTAGCGGTAGTGGAGGAGTAGTCAACTAGAGTAGACCCCCAAACACGACTATCGATCTCGTCAGTGACAAGGTTACCCGAGCCGTTTAGAACTACTACACTGTCATCAGTGCCGGCACCAAGATTGGGAGAGGTTAGAGTGCCAGAGAGGTAGGTATTACCAACAATGTTTAGTTTGTAGGCTCCAGGATCAGTAGTCCCTATGCCAACGTTATCAGTAGTGTTATCGGGGTAGAGATTGGGAGCGGAGTAAGACCAAGGGCTTGAAGCAGCTCCAGCACTTTGCCAAGTACCGACTCCATTAGCGTCAGTGGTTAGGACATAACCATTGGTAGGGGAAGTAGTTAACTTGAAGCCAGTCATTTGGATAGTTCCGGCTACTTCTAGTTTCTGGGCCGGAGTGGCAGTACCGATACCAAAGTTGGTACCGTTATCGAAAGCGATTGAGTTGGTGAGGGTATCAGCATCGGACCATTTGGTCATGTAGTTAGTAGTACCGGAGCCATCGATAGTACCGCCACTACCACTATCCAGAGATGTCCAAGTAGATTCATTCTCATCTCGATATTCGATCTCATTGGTGCTGGTGTTGACCCTGAAACCGGGATCGTTGGTAGTATAACCCTCAAAAAAGAGTTCAACAGCATCAGAGGTAGTGGTAAGATAGAGGTAATCGTCTGAGTCACCAGAGGATTGAAGTGAGATTTGAGAGCCAAAGAGAGTGATGTCATTGTCGCCATCGCCAAGATCAACTTCTCCGTCGACATCCAGTTTATCGTGAACAGTTAAGGTGTCTTTAAATAGACCTTCGTGGGCAGTTAGATCGGCATCAGAATCAAAACCATAAGTGGTTGAGCCAAGAATTCCCAAACCCCCGGAGAGAATGATATATCCGTTAGTGCTGTTGGTCAGATACTCGCCGTTTTGAGTGAAGCTTAAGGTACCGGAGATTGAGGCATTTCCGGCTACGGCTAAGCTTAAGTCGGTATTTGCGGGATCAAGAAAATAGCTGGAGTTAGCGGTATCAATCAGTTGGGGAGCGTAGAAGTTGCCTAAGACTTGAGTAGGTTGAGATAAGGTGACTGGATAAGTAGCATCATCGTTGACAGTGATTAAAGACTGGGAAGCTCCTCCGGTAATCTCAAAGATACTGGAGTTGCCAGCTAGATTAATTTTCATTGAAGTAGCGGAAGCAGAGGCTGAGTTACCTAGGGTGATGTCAATATTTTGAGCTTCGCCAACGAGAGTAGTGTTGCCGGTGTCGTAGAGATCTTGGAGAGATGAACTACCTCCGCCGGTTTGATTGAGCTCGACCCAGTCAAGGCCGTCAAAGTACATTAAGTTGCCTGTCGAGGCATCGACATACTGGCGGCCGATTTGAGATTCAGGTTCTTGAGCAGGGAGAAGTTGAAGGGAGTTGGCGTTGACAGCTCCCTCGATAAGAGCGTTGTTTTTGATATATAGGTTTCCATTTTGATCTAGAAAAGATAGGGTACCGGTGTCGATACCGATGGTGATTTGACCGTCCAAAAAACTAGCTATTCGAGGTAAAGCCACTTCGATGTTTCTATCATCTAGGCTTATTTGTTCGATCGAGGGAGAGGCTATTCTGTCGGGATTGTTTAGGATGTTATAGACTGATAAAACAAGAGCCAGAGTTAGAGCGGTGATAGTGCCATAAACAAAGGCTTTTTGGAGACGAGGCGGGAGAAAGGTTCCGAACTTTTCGGGGAGTTCGGAACCTGATGATTGAGTAGGATGAGTAGGGATGGAGAGAGGCTTAGAGGCCCTATTCCATCCCGGGATGGAATGTAGTTGATTGAGTTGGGTTTGGGTGTAGGGTTCTTTAAGCTTTCCTTGCTTTGTCCAGCGTCTGACAGTAATTGGATGAACTGAGAGCTTTTTGGCCACTTGGTCCAAAGACAATGGAAGCGCTTTTTTACTTGGAACTGATTGTTTTAGATTGCCGGCTTTGATTAGTCTTAAGGCGTTAATGTCTTTAGTTGAAAAACGTCTTTGGTTGCCGATGGTACGAGTCGAGTTAAAATGACCGCTTTGTTCCCAACGCCTAATGGTTTTAGGGTGGACACCAATGGTCTGAGCTGCTTGTTTTATGGTTATGTTTGGCAGTTTAGTCACCGGGACTTTCCTCTGTTAGTGTCCAAGTTTGCAATATAGTTGGACTGTTTTCACGGATATTTCTAAATTTAGTATCTACTATATATAATAGCCTGTCAATAGGGAAAGACTTGATGTATCAAGCTAATTTATTGATATAGAAGTATGTAGATAGTTATAGATAACGTGATATATGTACTAGATTAAGTGAACTAGAGAGATATATATAGATATATTTGATGAGTTGGTAGTTGAGAAAATAAATTGCTAGTGGTAAAGTGGATTTATATGTCTTTGGTTAAAAAAATTGGGATTGATTTAGGTACAGCTAATAGTGTGGTTTATGAACAAGGGAAGGGCGTGGTCTTAAATGAGCCGACGGTTGTAGCTGTAGTAGTGGATGACAATAAAGTAGTGGCAGTGGGTGAGGAAGCAAAAGAGATGTTGGGTCGAACGCCGGAATCGATAGTAGCTTCACGGCCGATGAGAGATGGAGTGATTGCGGACTATGTGGTGACCGAAGCGATGCTGAGATACTTTATCCAAAAGGTGTGTGGTAAGTCGTTGTTTTTTAAGCCGGAAGTAATGATTTGTGTGCCAGCAGGTTGCACGCAAGTGGAAAAAAGAGCTGTTGAAGACGCTACCTATTCGGCCGGAGCTAAAGACGTTTTTGTGATTCACGAACCATTCGCGGCGGCATTGGGAGCTGGAATTGCTGTCGGAGAGGCTTCCGGAAGTATGATAATAGACATGGGTGGAGGTAGTGCTGAAGCGGCAGTGATTAGTTTGGGGGGAGTAGTGGTGTCAAAGAGCGTAAGGGTATCTGGTAATGCACTTGATGATGCGATCGCGACTTACATCAGGAAAGAACACGGTTTGGGGATAGGAGATCAGACGGCCGAACAGATCAAGATCAAGATTGGTAGGGCTGTTGAGGACACAGAAGGTTCCGAACCAGATAAATCTATGTCTATGCAAGTGAAAGGCAGAGATAGTATTCAGGGTTTACCCAAGACGGTAACTATCACTTCTCAAGAGGTAGAGGACGCTATTAAGCCTAAATTAATGCAGATAATTAGCATGGTTAAGACTGTCTTGGAAGAGGTTCCGCCAGAGTTAGCTAGCGATATTATTGATAAGGGAGTGGCAATGAGTGGGGGAACGGCCATGCTCAAGAATTTTGATAAGTTATTGACCAAAGAGACTGGAGTACCGTGTCATGTGGCTGACGAACCACTATTATGCGTAGCTAAAGGAACAGGAATTGCTTTAGATAATCTAGAGTTATACAAGCGGGCAATAAGTAAACGATAATAGGCAGGTATATTTATACACGTACGTAGGAATTAAAAGACATCAATAGATTTTCATAACTAAGTTTTATATTCAACCTGCAAGGACAGACCTCGCATGTGGGTGAACTATGAGATTGAAGAACGTAAGGACATTAAAGATGATAAAGTAGATAAAGAACAAGAAGATATAATGCTTGACAAAGATTGAATAGATGTAATAAAATTACTTTATGAATAACAAGCTCAAGAGACTGAGCTATAACCAGTTGGTGGTTTTGGGGAGTTTTTTGAGTGCCACGAAAAGAGTCTTGGAAGTCAAGGTATTGGAGAAGAAATCAGGCTTGAAGGGCAAGTCATTGGGTGGGGTTTTGTCGGCTTTATCAAGGACCAAGTTTAGAGGTATTAGCTTGATTGAACCGGTGGGTAGGGCACTTGACGGCCAGGGTTTACGCTGGCAAATGAACACAAATATTTTGGATATTACTAAAGCTAAAGAGGAGGTAAGCAAATTACTTAAAACTTATGAGTAAACGGAAATGGATTATATCAGCAGTAGTGCTATTTGGTGTAGCTTTTGGCTTAGGCTATGGCAGTGTGGTTTATGAGGGCGTGGGAGCGATAATGGAGCAGATGAGAAAAGGAGAGTTAGAAGTAGAGTTACCGGAAGAAGCAGTTGAGCAGATAAATGAGATTGACTTGGAATCAGTTAATTATCGGTTGATCGAGGGTTGGAACTTAGTGGCCTTTCCAGTTAAACCAATTGAGTTTGATACGGCGGCTGGATTGATGACAGATATCTTAAATAAAGGTGGTTATGTGACCACGGTTAGCGTTTGGGATGGAGATGATTGGCAGGAGTATGCTCAGAGAGGTAAAACTAAATTTGGTTTTGATTTTGAGATTGAAGCTGGTAAAAGTTACTTTTTATTAAGTCAACAAGATATGGATTGGCGAGTAGCAGGAGATAAGGTAGAGGAGTCAAGAGAGTACAAGCTGGAGCCAGGCTGGAATACAATTGGATTTGTTAAGGAAGGGATGGATGCCCGAAGGGTGATTGATGATATTAATCAAGGTCAAGAAAAAGCGACTGTGCTTGACTGGTGGACAACGGCAAGCCAGTGGGAGCTATATATCAAGCGATTCTTGAGCGAAGACGATGTCAGGGAGTATGGTGAAAACTTCGCCATTGAAGTTCAAAAAGGTTACATGATCTTTGTTAATCAAGCGCTAGATTGGAGACTAGAATGATTAGGTTGAGCAGAAAACAGATAGGTCTAGCTAGCTTGGGTCTAATAGTGATTGGCTTGGGTATTTGGTGGGTCTTAACGCCCGTAACTCAAAGAATTAGGCCAGCCAATGTGGGCATTAAGTCATTTAGTGTCGGTTGGTTTACTAAGAAACCAAGTAAATCATGTGTGCTGGCGATTGGTTCAATCAAACCCAGTGAGTGGTTGATAAAGTGCGAGAAAGAGGCTCGAGTGACTCACTTGGTGAGAATGGAAAATGCCAAGCCGGAGATGTACTACACCATAGTGGTAGTTGATTTTCCTCGAGTGACGGTTCAAGAGTTAGTGACGGTGATGACGGGAGAGATTAGCAATCAGCCATTGAAGTTACCTCAACCGGGATATGGTAGCGTGATTAGTCCAGAAGGCTTTAGGGTGCCGGGTGCTTTGGTGTATCTGACTCCGATTTCTCGAGAGTTTAACTATCCAGTAGCGGCGATGACTAACGAGCTTGGAAACTTTGCGGTGGATATTGGCAAGGTGAGTGATAAGTCGGATGGTTTGTTGGTTGAAGCGATTGGGAATATGGGGATTTGGTCAGAAGATGAAATGAGTAGTCAATATACAGCGCCATTACCAGTTATCACAGTCAAGATTAAATGATAAAAAAGATAACACCACGGGGATTTTCGGTCATACCGATACTGATAGTGTTTGTGTTGATAGGGATATTAGTGCCGACGGTCAAGTTTATTACGGAGCCTGAATTTTCAACAGAGCTTAGAACGCAAGCTAAAGTGGATATTCATGGAGCGCCGATTCCATCACCAAAGACAAATAAGCCGAAAGTAGTGGCCCCAACCACTGATGATAAAGAAGGGTCTGGAGGTGGAGGTGGTGATCGATTTACAGGTAGTTCAGATGTAGGAGATTTTAAACTGGATCAGTCAGAATTACAGGCACAGATTGATGAGTATAATCGGAGAAAGGAAGAGCGAGAGATTAATCTGTATTTTGATAAAAATAGGGTTGAAGAGCTGAGAACTGGAAAGTATCAGACAGTTAATACTAGTGGAGAGTTAAACTATAAAGCTAGTAGTGGAACGGGAGGAAAACCGATACTTGGCGGAAAACCAGTTTCAACTGGAATTGATTCTAGTGATAGTCAAGTTCAAGTCGATACATCAGCAGATGAAGTAATAAACAGCCAAACAAATACTAGGACTGTAAATACTATCGCTCAACCAACGGTAACAACTCAAACACCAGAGAAATCGGCTCCAGTGGTGGTGCCTTGGAGGGGTGATAAAGTGCCAACCTATGACTCGATTATGGCGGCTGGAGGCTCAATCTTTATGGGTCAGACTCAAGTATATGTGAATACTTCAGGTGAGATTGTGGTTAAGTCAGGCAGATCGCTTGAGGAAGAGTATAACTCTTTTATTCAAGGGAAACAGGAGGAGGGAATGAGGGTTGGTAGTACGACAACCGGAGTTAAGAAACAGGATTGTAAAACAGCCTTTTGTGCCGGAGGTGGTGGCTTTTGCGCTGATGAAGGGATGTTGAGTCAGGGTATGGGTTGTAATGCTCAGGCGAAGGTACTTTACAACGAAGAGCCGTGCTATGTGACTAACACTTGTACCACTTGTCTTAGTACTGGTTGTGGATTAGATCAGATTTGTAATGATGGTTACTGCACTATGAGAACATATAGTGGAGTTGGAGCCAACACGATTGTGGATGACAAAACGGGAGAGATTTCCTATGTAAATCGGGACGGGAAACCTTGTTTGGGAACAAATTGTGGGTTAACAACAAGAGGTAATACGGTTTATGTAACTTTATCTATAGATGATCCTAGTTGTGATAGTTCGATGGGCACATTTGATAATAAATGCTGGGGTGAGTACAAAGCGGATACCAGAGAAAAAGGCATAGCTTTGGAAGGCCATAAAAAAGTTCAGCAGGAATACTTGGAGACTGTTTTTGATAGGCTGGATAAAAGTGTGGCTCAACAAAAATCAGCTAACGAGGCTGAGTATATAGCGGCCAACACCTGTCTTGATAAAGGCAGTGGCACAGAAGATTGTTATCGAGCGATGGCTGTTGCCCAAAAGCAAGGAGGAACTGAAGCGGGAGTTAAGGGTATGGTTCAGGCTACGACAGCTGAGTCAGAAGCAACTGGGATTTGTCTTGACAATGGAAGTAGTACCGAGACTTGTTATCGAGCGATGGCTGAGGCCCAAAAACAAGGCGGGACTGAGGAAAGTATTAAGGGAAGGATTGAGTACACGCAGACTATAAACTTAGCTGGAGATGAATATCTGGCTTGTCTTAGCGATATAACTTGTGACTCAAATAAAAAAGCAAAAGAGATTATAAAGACATACGATTTGGATGAGTCTCAGCAGGAATACTTTGTTGGTTATAAAGAACAATTGGATTACAACATAAAACAAGGTGAGTATTTTACAGCCGGAACGGCACAAGATAGTCGCTACAGTGCGATGGCTTTTCAAGGCTTAAAAAGTGAGTTTAAAGAGGCTGATAGAAACTTTTTAGACAAGAAGGTGGCTGAAAGGCAAGAGACTTTGAAAGTAGTTGATACTTGTGCCAAAGTCTATAGCACCGCTTGTCGTGATGGTTTGGCTAAACTGGCGAGCTTAAGTGAAGATAGAAAGGAATTTAATTTCGCACTTAATAAGATTGATAATGATATAGCCCAAAATGGTATTGAACAAAACTTATTTGCTTTAGCCACTGCCCCTGATCAGGCACTTAAAGATTACTTAACCAGTGAGAGCGGAAAAGAGGTGGCTGAGAGATTCAATTGTAATCCGGTTAAAGAGCTGGATAAATGTCGGAATAGTATTCAATGGGAGTTGAAGTTAACCAATGAAGGGTTAGCGAGCAAGGTCGAAACTTACAAAAATCAGAAGAGTTTTGTAGAGACCCTGTTACTGGGAAGTAATAAAGATTTGCAGGATGCTTGTGGTCAAGCGGCTGGATCGAAATATAGCCATGCTGGGGTTCAAGGGAGTCAGTTCTCAAGCTTTGATTGTCGGAAAGGTAAAGGTGAGACTACTGGAGAATATTTTGGGAGAGTGGGAGGTTTGATAGCTGGAGTTTTGGATAAAAACTTGATGGCAGGTGAGCTTAAGATGATCGATGCCTTTATTGATGTCAAGAAAAATGTGGCAAATACAGCAAAATATGCTGATATTAGCTATGAAGAAGCTGTCAAAAACCAGTCTCGATGTCAAGCATTGTATGGAGATGAGGGTAATTTCCAGTATGTAGAGGGAAGCGAAAAATGTGTAAATTGGGATACGGCTAGTGGTGTTCCGGTAGCTTATAAGGCAGATCAGAATAAGGTAGCTAAACCTGTATCTTTCAAGGCGATAGGTATTGATTGGGGTTTTTGTCCGAGGAGTGGGTTGGCTTACAACGAGTCTACCGGAGAGTGTGTTCAATCAAAACCGCAAACTTACAGGGAAGAGACGGGGAGCTATATAGCCTTAGGTCCAGTGACTATTGCAAATGGTTGTGGAGAAGGTTATCGGCAGTCAATGAAGTTTAGTATTGCCTTTGCGGGATCTTGCGAGCCAGATACTGGAGTGGAAATCGGACCTTCAAAGACAGGGATAATGCCTCTTGATATTGTTTTAAACAGTATGGCTACTGTAGCTAACAAGACGCAGTGGTTGGCGGTTGATAACTTGAGCACCAATAAAGGGTTGAATCTGGCCAACGTTGTACTTGCTCCTTCGGCAGGCATGGCAAAGATAGATGAGTGGAGCTTAAGCAAATCTGTACAACATTGTAAGGATTTTGAAAATCAGGGGGTAGCTATTGATGGGCCAGGGAGTGGTTGTGAGTCAGCGTCGGTTAAGTCAGTTTTGGATAGGGTGGGTGACGCCAAGTATATTAGTAAGACTTATGAGGTATTAGACGAGCCAATAACAAAAGAAGCGACTATTGAAGCAGTCAATTGGCTAGTGCGTGATAATGCCGTTAGTGGGACAAAGTTTAGTGATTTTTTTGATGAAGAAGGGAATTTATTGACCACTCTAAGTGAAGCGGATAAGCAAAAAATAGAATCATTAACAGAGGAAGTGTTAGAGAGAAGAGTCGAGAATGCTCCAGGATTGAGTTTAAATAAGGTGTCGGCTGAGGAATATGCGATTAGTTCAGAATGGACTCAGTATTTCTTTGAATCTCAAGGGAAAGAGATAGATGATCTAAGCATTAATCCAAATTTATTAAATGAATATTGGCATGATGGGCAGTGGTACAACTCGGCTGATGTGGTGACGCAGGCTTACTGGGATACAGCCATTGATAGTCAGGAGTTAACGACTGGTTTTCAAGGACGAAGCTTGCCTGAAAAACCAAATTTTGGGACAGAGCTGGCAGTCAAAACTGCTTTTTATGTTAATCGTTTGCTAGCTAAAAATCTTAACGCCTCGGAAGAGAATAGATGGCACTTAGCGACTGGTAATAATCGATATGGTTTTAAAGCTTTAGTTGAAGGTGAAGGGATCGACATTGATTGGTACAACGGATCACCGGCTGATCTGAACCAAGCTGATAAAGTTGTTGTTGAAGCAGCGGCCGGAGCGGTTCAAGGATATGTGGATGATCGAGCTGAAAGTCCTTGGAAAAACTATGTTATGCCGGTGCAGACTGGTTTGGCGGTGGCCTCAGGTGTAGCGGGAGGAATAGTAGGAGGAGTAGCAGGTGGAGGAGTAGGAGGAGTAGCCAGTGCAGTGGCCTTCGAGACTTTTATTAACTCAGCTACTTTAATACTTGCTAATAATTTAATTGACACTCCTAGAGAGTTGTTGGTTCAAGGTTTAAGCCAGGAACTAGCTGATGAAAAAAATGAGTTGATCCGACCAGAGCTAGAGAGAGCTTTAACCCTAGCCATCACGGCTGAGAATACGGCGGAGAATACTGAATTTGCGATTAACTTGGCTGGGGATGTTGCCTTGGGTGGCATTGGTGAGACGATTGGGGCGATAGTCCAAAGAGGGGCAACTAATGCAATTATGAAAGAAGTGGCCTCAGCTGCTTTAACCAAAGAGCTAGGACCAGAAGCTATAGCAAAACTAACTAGTGATGGTTTTGGAGAAGTGATATCTAGTGGGAAGTTATGGGGGTTGGATGGGGCGGGTGAGTTGTTTAAGGTGACTGACCTTCAAGATCTAGGGAGGGTTGTCAACCCATCCAGCTTGAGGTTGGTGACCGATACAGAGATTGAGCTAGCCACCAACCTCATTTCAGATTTGAGTCCAGTACCGGGGTTGAGCCGATGGCAGAGATTTGTTATGTCAGAGGAAAAAGTAGCTTCTATAGTGGCTGATGGACTACAAGCTGATGCCCGTTTACTATTCAATAGTAATCAAGCGGTTAAAAATATTCTTGAACCTGAAAAATTGGGAACAAAGATTGCCAATAGTTTTAATCAAGTTAAGGATAACTGGTTGGGGAGAGAGGGAGAGATAGTAACATCAGGAGTCAAGTTAGGTAAAGAGGGTGATGGAGTATTGACTGTGGTAAAAGCCGGTGATGAGTTGACGATTGGAGGAGAGAAGGCTGTTCTGGGAGAAGGGTCGGCGAAGTTTATGAGGGTAGTCGATGCTGATGGCAATGTGATATTTAGGAGTCAAGTTAATGTTGGGGATGAAGTGGTGATTGGATCTGGCTACAAAGTGCAGTTCGCTGAAACTACACCTAGGTGGAGCGAGGCTGATAAATTAGCAGCCTCAACTATAAGAGGATCTGAGTTTAAGTCAGTCGATGAAATAGCGTTTAAATTAATCCTTAAAAACGATACACCAATTCAAATTGGCAGTGTGACGGCTGGCCAGTTAACTAAAGGAAGTAGTATCTATACAGTTGGCGATGATGGAGTTCGACAGCTGGTTACATTGGGTGAAACTGGCCAGATACGATTAGTAGATACTGATGGCAAGATTGCGCAAACCTTAGATTTATCAACCAGAGAGGGTGAGGCAGCTTTCTTAAGACGCATACGACAGGCTCAAAAAGATAGCAGTAAGTTTGGTATTGCCTATGTTGATGACTTTGGTAGATCTGCTCGAGTTAGTCTGGGCGAGTCGACCTACTTAGTTCAAGGCAAGGTTCCATTGATTCCGGCACCGGAGCGACCGGGATTTGGTTATCAAGCAAGAATGTTGGCTAGCGATTTTTTCCGACAAAGTATCGATGAGACTCGTTTAGAAAAAGCGATAATAATTGATGGCCAGCCGGTTGGATTTAGAGAATTAAGTGAGATAACGCCAAGGTTAGCTGAGGCTGGTTACAAAGAAGGACAGGTATTGACTATTACGGTGGGGCGAAGGACTCAAAGAGGGGTAGTTTCGGGATCATTTGAAGATGGAACCTTGAAGGTAACTCAGCTTAAAGGTATGGGTGAGTATGCTTCGAAAAATCCGGGAGGAATTTTACAGCTTGAAAAAGGGATTGATCCTCAAACAGGTAAATTTAATAGTCGATTATGGACTGATAATCGAACCATGGGTTTTAGGGATAGTTTAGCTGACTGGAATCAGGCTAGGATCAATAACACAGCAGTTGCTCGGAATACTCGAAAGTATGGTAACTCGGTCTCGAAGTTTGAAGACGTTGCTTATACTCAAGGATCTAAGGTGAATTTAAGAGTGGGAGATGAGTCATACTCAATCCCGGTTAGAAAAGATTCAAATGCTTACTGGAGAGCTTTTGATGATCAGGGTAATGTTTTGGGAGCTGGTAGATTTAGCCAAGATGGGGTGATTCCGGGTAGATATCTTCAAGAAGGGCATTATCTGGAGATAAATACCGCAGCTAATGCAAACTTTGGACGGATTACTAAAGAAGGTAGGGTAACTTCATTTAGAGATAGATCTGGTTTGGTTGGAGCCGATGGAGTTAGGGTCAAGAGTCAGGCAGGGGTATCGGTGGGGTCGTCAGCGAGAGCGTTTAAGGCAGTGGTAGACGAAAATATTCAACAATTGTCAAAGGTGGGTGGTGAGTTTAGCTTTAAACAAGAAGAAGTCACAATTGTTGATATTGATGGAAAGGCAAAGATAGTATCTCGAAATCAAATAGTTGTTCCTGATGGTGCTGACTTACAACTTGAGAAGGCTATTAAAGAAATTAACAAAGAATTAGATGAGATGGCTGATTTTCTTGGATACGACAGTTTGTCTACCGGCCAAATTAGTGATGCCTTAAATATTATGAAGAGAACGACAGCTGGTGATGTGGTTATCAATGTTCGGGATGCTGGTTTTGGTAAGTCTGATATTGACAAGTTAGTTTTGTACTGGAACACGGTTAAACAAGGCAATGTTTCGGTCTATCACTTACCTAAGAGTGGAGCGGTGGGAGATCAGATCGAGGCTTTGATTAAAAAAGGTGTTTACGGGGAAAACCCGCTTTCTGGTAGACCGTTTATTACGATAAACAATGGTAAGTTTTATCAGATTAATGTTGATGGTTCGATTGGGAAACAAATTGCTAACCTGACAGAAATGAATGAGCTGACTGAAAATGGAGCAGTGGTGATTACCAGGATGGATGAAAGTGGTTGGATGTTTGCTAATGGTAGAAAGGCTGGATCGGTGGTTGAAGGGGCAGATGAGGCGAACTTGGCTCTTTGGCATCAACAAAATATTAGTAACGGCAATTTTCATATTTACGATGAAGCTCATTTATATACCGAGACCGAGTGGGTGGTTAAAGGCCAGCCAAAGAAGTTTGCTGAGTTAACCTCTCAGGAACGAGCCGAGTTCTTCTTAGGCTTGGAAGATACAAGTATCGAGAGAGCGATTACTGAAGCGAGAGCTAGTTCAAGCTTGGGAGAGTTTAGACAAGAATGGCAGAGGTTGCTTGACAGTGGAGGTAGTCCAAGAAATGGTTTGATTGGTCCTGATGGCAAACCATTAGATAATCAATTGTATCGAGAGACTCAATTAGAATTGATTCAGCAACAGATTAAAAGTCAGGATGTAAGTCAGTCTGCCAAAGAATATTTGGAAAGTCTGCAGTTAGAGTTACAAGGAGCCAGTGATGATGCCTTTGATGATCTATTAAGCAGGGGAATGCAAACAAGGGGAATGGATGATAAAGAGGTTCTGTCGGCGGTTGATGAGCTTCGGATAAGACAACAAACGGCCGATCAAGTTTGGCGAACTAGGGGAACTAGAGTACCTGAGAATGATATTGATTTGATTGATGGCAAGATACAGTTTCATAATCGGACTTCACCGACCAGGCAAACCCCTTCAAGCGCGATCGATCAGATTGTCCAAGAAGCTGAAGGTAGGCAGATGTTGATTGATATTGGCCGAACGGATGTACCTGATCCAGGGGATATTAAGTTTACTGAGGTTGAGTTTTCTTTAACCCAAGAAAGAGCCAATATTCAGGATATGATGCATGGTAATGCTCAAACAGCCACCCCGGAAAGAGCGGCTGAAGCCACGGGAGCACAACTGGTTGGAGGAGGGGTAGTTAAGGCTCCTAAGGCAATGGAAGTTGGTTTTGGTCGCACTACCAAAGAGGCCTTTGATGACTCACTTAAAAACGTATCTTTAAGAGGCAGAACGCCACAGATAACCATTATTGATGATGGGGTGTCGATCACAAGACAAACTGAAGAGGCTCTGGAAAGTATCCAGCGAAAGTTGGCTGAAGAGGGAGTAGCTCCACCTAAGTATTTAGCAGTGGCTACTGGAGATAATTATAGGTTTTATGATCTGGAAGTTAGTGGAGGGAAAATTCGAATCAAAGAACCACCACTATTTGATGGTCCAAGTAAAGCTGACTGGGAGTCACATTTTTTACACTTAGACAAAGAGAGTGGTTTTCGGTTAGCTGACGCAAAGGGAAATCCTTTACAACCAGATGAATTAGTAGTGGTTTCTCAGCGGATCGAGCAGTTTGATCCAACTATTAATCCTTACGCTCAACCAATCGGGTTTACATCCGAAGCTGATGCCATGGATAGTTTAACTCAGGGAGTTAATCGTTACCGAGGTTTTGCGGCTCAAAGAAAAGGGGATGAAGCTTATGAATATTTGTTATCAAAGGGTTATTCCATAGAACACGCCGAACTTACCCTGAAAGCTGATCCTATTTATAGCATTAGGACTATGGATGATGGAGTTAGTAGTGGAGGAAAATATTATCCGGCCAATGTGTTTGATGGCCTTGACGCAGATGGAGTTGAGAAAAAATTAGTGACGGAGTTGAAGCCAGAATATCCAGTGACTATCAGAAGGACAATCGGAGGCGAGCGGGTAGAGTTTAAGTATGAGCCGGCCGTTGGAGATGGCTCGGCCACAGTTACTCGAACAACTTTGAGTAGAGAGACTGTAAATGGCAATGTTTTTGAAGCTAATTTACAGAAAGATATTCAAAATTTAAGAGTAGATGGTTTGACTAAGAGAGCTAAAGTAAATGAGGAGAACCTGATTGATGATGTTTATGGGCGGCTTCGAAATCAACTAACTGGGAGTCGAAGAAGACAACTGGATGAGGCTTATGACAACATGCTCAGTGACAGGGGAAGAACGACTCATCTTTCGGGTAGTAGTCGAGTTGAAGCGACGACCGGACAGGATGTTTATTATACTAATATCGAAGACTATAACTATCGGGTTAATAGATTCATAAAGGAAGTTGAGGGTATTGACGGGGTTAATGTTAGCCAGGTAAAGGGAGAGCTAGGTTTAGATAAGAGATTAATGACTAGGGAGCAGTTTTTGGCCGAACTTGATAATCCAACTCCGGGAAAATATACCTATATTGATAACCCGAAGACTCCGCAAGATCACCTGGAAAACTTTTTGGCTAAGTATGAAAAGAGAGATCTACCTCAAAATTATTATGGACCGAGTAAAAGCTTGCAAACAGCCGCTCCTTTTTACCAAACCTATAAAGCTGAGAAACTGGCTGAAGCGGCCAGAAAAAGGATTAGTGGGCCGGTAGGGAGTTTGGTTGATGGATTCAAGGATAGTGCAGTGGTAGCGATGGGGTTGCGGGGTAGATTTGAGAAGTTGATTATTAATGATAATGTGATGATTGGAGGGGAGAAAGTTGGGCTTCAGACAGTTAGTATAAGAGACAGAGACGGGAAGAAAATAGAGATTCAAATTGAGGCGGCGGATAGTTACGAGAAGGTGGCGAGACAGTTGGATAGTTTAAGAATTCCAAGTCAGGAGATTGAGATCGGGGGAGGAGCAGAAAGGTTTAGATATACCGCTGCCAGTGATCAGGTAAATAATTGGCAGACATTCTGGCGAGGAGTACCGGCCAGTATTGGAAACTGGCTAAAGGGAGGAAAGGCTGAACCGACAGCAGAGGTGGAGACAGAGATAGAGGAAGTTGCAAAACCGGAAGTAATTTCTGAACCATTTACCTTGCCGGTTGATCAAGTATTGACTCGAGCAGGGGATTTCAAGATTAATTATTTTGGAGGGGTGAGAGGTGGGGGTTATACGGCTAATGCAAACGAGACGGTGTTTGATGCGGCAACCAGAATGTTCGAGTCAGTTCCTGAAAGGGAAGCATTTGAGTTTGAGTTTAGAAATCACCAGCAAACCAAGGTGAGAAAATATCGAGGTGTAAAGATTGATGGAGTAGTAACCTTTGAAGAAATAGGTGATAAAACTCAAGTTATTCAGCTGGAAAGAGTTAATGACTTTAAAACAATAGCTAAAAATGAAATAAAGAATAAACCAGACGCAACAGTAGCTGAGATTGCTGATTCGTTGATAATTGATCATGTTCCTGGATTTGAGTTTACAGAGTTATACTCACAAACAGGGTTAAGTATGGGACAGATTAGAGATCTGTATCAAGAGGAGCTTGAGATAGTGGTAGAAGAAGCTTTAGTTGAACAAGCTCAGGAGGTGCTAGATAACCCAGAGAATCAGACCGAATGGCAAAAAGTGGCAGAGGATATCTTAAGGGAAGATGTGGAAAGGATGTGGTGGCCAGCCAGAGCAGCAGTGGTTGAAGTAGTTTATAGCCAATTGGCTAAGGCGCAGACAGATATATCTGAAGTTCAAGGAAAGGTTTTGGGAATTGCGGCTCAAATTGTCAGCAATGCGGTTGAGGTAATAGCTGAGGAAAAAGCCAAAGAAAACTTGTGGCAGACAGCTAGAAATTGGGTCGAGTCGGTAGTGGCGGGGATAGAAGAGTTGATTGGAGATACTGTCGATACAGTGACCGATCCGTTGGAGTTTTTGGATACCAAGGCTACGGGAGCGGTTGAAGAAGCTACAAAGAGACTAAATGAGGTGACTGGTAAACCAATAGTAAAGACAGAAAAAGGTGGTGTGCCAAAGAAGCCTGATACATTTGTAAAAGCTCTGCAAAGTTCAAGAACAGCTACAAACTTTAAGGAGCTAACCACAGAGCAACTGGATCAAGTTCAAAAAATATTAACTGATTTCTCAGATACTTTGTTGGAGGCGAGCTTTGTGGCTCAAAAAGAAGCTCAGGAAGCTGAGGATCTGGCTAAGGAGATTGAGAGAATGGGAGAAAAATCTGGATTGACAGATAAAAGTGTAGAAGCTTTTGAAGCGTTTATTGATACCTTGGATCAAAGTGTAGTAAATGAGATGGTGTTGGCTGGACAGTTTGATAATTTACTCAAAGTCTTTTTGGGAATTGTTTCGCAGATAGAGATACCTCGCTATATTTCTTCAGAGGAGGTGGTTGCAGCTCTTGGGGAAAATACTAATATGGTGGTGGTAAAAACCGAACATGGAGATCGTTTGTTTAATTTGGCTAAGACTAGGCAGGTTTTTGAGGAAAATAGTGATGTGTTCCCGACTAACGAACAAGAATTGAACAATCTTGAAAACTGGTTAAATGAAAACACCAAGAAATGGCTTCCAAGTTTTGCTTGGTTAACATTTAGAGTAGATGGAGAAAATATTCAAGAGAAGAGATTTGACCTATTGAGCGGGTTTTCTAGTCAAGAGGCAGAGGGAAGGCTTGATTTGGATGTGGATAGTAGTGAGCGAGTACATGAACAGTATTCGAGAAGAATCGAAGAAGCATTTAGCCAAGCATTGGAGGTGAGACCTGAGTTAGTAATCAAATTGGGAGAACTAAAGCAGAGAGCAGAGTTAGCTAGGCTAGAGGCGAAGGCAGTTAGACTAGAAGAAGTAAGACGAGGACAAGAGATGACCATGAAGGAGTACTTACTTGAAGGTAGTAACCTAAATAATTGGGAGAACATAGCTTATAGTCAGCTGAGAAGAGGAGAGGATGGTAAGTCTCTTGGAAATCACATAAGAACAATGCTTACTTCAGGGCAAACATCGGTATCATTACTGGATGAGAATTTGATTGAAGGTGAGATTGCTATTGTAGTTGACAGGGCGATAGCTAAAGCAAGGAAACAGCTAGATGGAGAACGAGTTGAGTTGAGAGTAATTTGGAGTAATTTGACTCAAGAAGCAAGGAGATTGAATATTACGGTTTCAGAAATTGATTTGGCATCAGTAAGTGTTGAAGGGCTAGAATCTTCTATTAAAGCAATCAAATTATCGATTAAGCAAGCTCAAAGAACAGATCCTGAGATAGATCGAGCAAAACAAGAAGCTTTGAGAGAGGCTCAGCCTGAGTTGACTCAAGCTATGGCGACAGCTGAAGATATTGGGCAAAAATATGATCATCAAGAGGATGCCGTGGGGACATATATAAACCCTGATTTGGAAGGATCATCGCAGCTTGGCAAGGTAATGTTGATTGAAGCTGATGGAGCTGGGGGCTTGAGTGGAGGAAGTATTGCTTCAAGGGTGGTAGCTGATAGATCTGGGCCAATTTATTTTAAGGAGATAACTGGCGAGATGAGTATTGGAGAGAGATTGAGAGAGACAATGAAAAGGTTACATGAAGAGATAAGGGAAGCTGGCGGAGGAGTAACTACGGCTGAGTTGGTGGTGATAGTTGAAGAAAATGGGAAGCAAAGAGCTCATGTAGCTCATATTGGTGACTCTGAAACTTGGCTGATTAGAGGTGAAAAAGCATATTTATTGACAGATGACCACAATGGTACAGGTATTATGCTTAAAGATGGGTCTATATCGATTAAAGAGTCGGCAAAGAAATATGGAAACGCGGGGAGTATATTGAGTAGATATCTTGATGGTAGAAAGGAAGCTTTTGATGTTGGAAAAGTGCAGATTGGAGAAGTTGATCTGGAGCCTGGGGATGTAGTTATGTCATTTAGTGATGGGATAATCGATCCTTTGAGATGGCACGGAAAGATTACTTATAATCGGACATCTCCGGGAAGTGAAGGGCAAGAGAATCGGGGTGTTGTTGGTTGGTTTAAAGGATTATTTTCAGGACGACAAGTAACGATAAGGTCTAATGAGTCATTAGTTGAGGTAGCTAGGCTAGGCACGGCTCAAGAAATGGTAAATCATATTGTTGGAGAGATAGTTGGCGATGATGGGCTTGGAGCTCAAGCTAGTAAAGAAAGAATGGCAAGTGAAGCGAATAAAGCCTATCTACTTGATAATATTTCGGCAGTCGCCTATAGACATCCTGGAGAGGTAGAAGCACCGAAAGGGACGGAATGGATTAATCCTATTACGTTGATTCTTGGAGCTCTTGGAATTTTTGGATCTTTTGCAACACTTGGACTTATAGGCTTGGGGACAGCGATGATATTACTAGGTATTTTCAATCCTTTTTCTTCACCTTCAGTTTCGACTCCTATTCAAGAACCAACGGCAGTGATAGAGGTGATGGAGGAAGATCAACTCAATACAGATTATGTTTTTGAAGCAGAGGAGGTAATAGTTACTCCAGAGGTTACTGAGGAGGCACAACCCATTGAACAACCGACAGAACAACCTGCTGAACAAGTTGCTGCAATTCCAGAAGTTATTGAGCAACCGGTGGTAATGCTTCTTGGAGATAGTATTGGGGCGGATGAAGTAAATGAATGGTCTATCTTTAATCAGATTAAAGATCATGTTGAAAATACTAATCCTGATGCGGTCGTCGTAAACGAAAGTTACTATGGTTATAACACTACGAAAATGTTTAACGACTTGCAGGCAGGGGTATGGTCTCCTTATGGAGGTGTAGCAGAATCAGAAGTAACTATTTCACAAAATCCTCCTGATGTAGTGGTAATCGAACTGGGAATCAATGATGTAATCTCCAATAACTCCCCATTTACTACCAGAGATAGGATGAGAGATATTATTACTATCCTGAGGGGCTATAATCCCGAGGTAAAAATTATAATTTCTGGGATAGCTTACACTGGGGTGGATTATGAAAACCAATTGTTGAGCGAGCTTGCCGTTGATCTTAATTCACTTGAGTCACCGGTTATATTTACACCTGTAGACAGCTGGGATTCTCAAGATCATGCACAAGATCAAATTCATCCTAATGAGCAGGGATCGGATTTAATAGTTGAAGGTATTCTTAAGCAAATTACCGAGGACGACATTAGGGTAGAAGTAGAAATAGAGGCAGAGGTAGAAGAGGTTGATGACATTTTTAATTATGGGCAGGTGGAGTACTTAGGTATTGGGATTAACTTACCAGGGATGGCTAATCATTGGAAAGAGGCCGAAACAAGAGCAAGGAGTAAAGGTCGTGAAGGGGAAGCTAGAGTATGGGGTTGGCTAGCTCAAGGAGCGGAGTGGATAGATTCAAAACAGTTTGAGGCGGTAGCCGGCTTGAAAGGGTTGTTTGGGAGAGGAGGGGCAGAGGAGCAGTTGGCAGAAACTAAGGGAGTGGAGAGTTGGGAACAGCCAATATTATCAGGCATGCAAGCGATTGCTGAAATTGATAAACAAACTTGTGGTTTACAAAGTTGCGAAGTCTTTATTGAACAGTTTGCAGCTAAATTTAATGAAATTGAAGCAATCTCTGGAGATGAGGAAAAATTTGAGAAAATTTATAGCTTATTGTTATTTCTAGAAGACCATAAGATGGGAAATCAAGTTATCTATGCTATGGGTAAACTTATTACAGATACAGAGATGGCTTCTCTTTTCGGAGTTGGAGGAGAAACATTAACAAATCATTTGCATGATTCGTTATCAAGGATTGAGGATAATGTTAGCAATTCATCTGATGAACAGACTCGGGAAGATTACTTAGCTTTGAAGAAAGAGTTAGTTTTGTTTGGGCTTAGGTTTGGTTTATTAGATCCAAATGACTATGAAATGGATATTTTAGAGAAAGGTGAACTTGATAAGTTTATTACATATCTCATGGGAAGAGAATTTGATGATGGAGAGGAGTATTTATTGGCACAAAGAATGGAAGAAGATCACTATATTATTAAAGAGAAATATGGATTACCAATCAAACAAATACGTTATGAAGACCCTTATGAGTATTTAAGAAGATTAGAGCAAATCGCCAAGGAACGTGGTATTTCAATCAGAGATAGTTTAGAGTTTCAGAAGTTTTTTGAAGAATTTAAAGTTGGAGCAGTGTATGCTGACCATTTAAATACGATTTTTACTCCCAAAAAAGACTTTAATGATTATTATGAAATGCAAAATTATCTTGGCGACTTAGAGCATGAATTGATTCATGCTCTGCAATATGAACTGTATCCAAGGATGCCGATAGAAAAGAAAGAGTACGAGGCATATATTGGCGCAAATATTTCACCCGAAGCCTTAAATTCAAGTCCAATTAACGTAATTAGAAGTATATTTAGTGATTTTGCTCTTCATGGTTCTGCCAGATTTTGGTACGAAAACAATAATTTGCCTTTGCCTTGGTTACAAGATGATTCAGTTGTGCAGGCTGAGATTGAAACAAATTTGGAATTATCGCCAAATGAAAAAAGACTAGATCAGGTGTTGCAGCGAACGGGGTGGAATAAAATACCAAGTGCTGATGAGTTGAACAAGGCTTATGATTATCAGCCTGCTAATGCAAATACTGAATTGATTGATTTGGGGATTGAGTGGACAGATGAGCTAAGACAAGAAATCGTTAATGCAGTTAATATTCTGGAGCTTAAAAAACAAGAAGAAGCATCGAAAACAGTCAAGATAAATGAGGATTTGGAGATAAGAATTAATTCATATTTTGAAGGAAGCCCAATTTCAATAGATATTTACCCAATTGGATCTGACAAGATGGTGGCTAACTTTATTTTTAGTGAATCATGGCAGAAATCAAATTGGAACCTACTCCATCGTTATGTGGATAGTAAATATCGTGGGCAAAAAATTGGGACTCAGCTATTGGGATTGTTTGAAGAGATTCTAAAGATTTACGGTCAAGAAGCAGGAGAACAACAGACAATTGTTTTTGACTCTTTCCAAACAGTGACTGTGCCTTGGTTGCTGGTAAATGATTACTACCCGGCAAGTAATGAAGACTGGGATCGATTGGAAAGATTGTTGAGTATAGATAAAGATGGTCTTTGGATCAAGGATGGTGAGCCATTTACAGATGTTCCAGATAAACCAGGAGTTGTATATTCAAAGGATGATGTAATACAAAAAGCCAAGTCTAGTCAATGGAATATTGAAACTGATAACAAAACACCTGAAGAGGTTTGGGATGAATTATTTGGGGCGAGTGGCTTTGAAGTAGGGGAACAAGATGCCGTGGCTTTTAACATTACGATGGAGAAGAAAATTGAAATGGATGGGGCGGAATCGAGGCAAGCTGGAAGCATGCTAATAGGTTCTGGCCCAGCTCAATGGTTTGATAATTGGTTTAGAAGGCGCTTCCCAATTGATATATATCCACAATATTACAATGAACAGGGTCTTCCAGAGATCTCCCCAAGATTGATGTGGGAAAGTTTGAAAAGGTTGTTTAATAATACTTTCTATAAAAATGTGGTTAAACCAGATTTAACTGATCTTCAAAAAGGAGAAGAAGAGAGTATTAGGGGAGGCAAAGAAGAATCTTGGGAGAAACCAACATTAACGGCTATGCAAGAGGTTGCTGAAATCGATAATCAAACTTGTGGCTTGCAAAGTTGTGAAAATTTTGTAGATCAATTGATATCTCAATTAAACGATATGGATGAATTATCAGGAGAACAAGAAAAAGTTAAAAAGTCATGGGATGTATTAGTTTGGATGGAAGATCATATGTTGACAAATCAAGTTTTGTACTCTACAGGCAAGCTCATAACAGATATTCAGATGGCTTCTCTATTTGGAGTTGGAGGAGAGGATTTAGAAAGGTATTTACAGGAAACAATATCGATTATTGACGACCATATTAATACAACATCGGGCAAAATTCAGACCAGATATTTAGCTTTGAAGAAAGAGTTGGTTTTGTTCGGACTCAGATTTGGTTTATTAAGTGAAGGTGATTATGATTCTGATTTGGTGAAGGAGGATAATTTCGACAGATTTATTGAGCATGTTATGGGAGTAAAGCTTGTGGAAGGTGAAGAGTATTTATTGGCTCAAAGAATGGAAGAAGATCACTATATTATTAAAGAGAAGTACGGATTACCATCGAGGCAGATGAGACTTGACGATCCTTTTGAGTATTTAAGAAGATTAGAACAAATTGCCAAACAGCGTAATGTATCAATTCGAGACAGCATAGAGTTTCAGAGGTTTTTCCAAGAATTTCCTTCTGCTGGAGCAGTATACATGGATGAGTTGGGTGTGATTGTTGTGCCAAAAGTCGACTTCAATAATTATGAAAAAATTCAAGATTATCTGGGAAATGTAGAACATGAGTTGATTCATGCTTTACAGCATCAATTCTATCCAGGGATGCCGACTGAGAGAAGGGAGTACGAGGCATATATTGGGGCGAATGTTCCACCAGCGAATTTAATAAATATGCCAATTCAAGTGATAAGATTTATTTTTAGCGGTTTTGCCATTCAAGGATCGGTTAAGTTTTGGTATGAGGATAATAATTTACCCATGATTTGGTTGGAGGATAATGAAGAAATAATGGTAACCACTGAAGTCCCAAAAGTAGTTGAAATTGATCAAGAAGAAAAGATTCCTAAGAATAGTCAAGAGTTACTTCAATCCATCCATATTCCACGAATAGTCTTGGGAGGTTGGAGAGGCTTGTTTACCTTGGCCAGCACAGTAGATTCAACAGGAAAGACTGGAGTTGGGAGAGTAATGATTAATCTTCGTGAGGCAACGATAGGGGTGGAGGATTATTATAGTGGGAAGAGAGATACAGAGCAGGCTTGGGGATATCAACAAGCGATAGTGGAGCCGTTGCTGAAGATTTGGCATAACATTGTACCCCAAGCGATTATGTCAGAAGACGGATTGATAGTTCAAGCTGAGATGAAAGATGGGGAAGGGAAGCTGTTTAACAAAGGTAAGTATGGAATTCTAGGGAGAATATCTAGAGCAGTAGCTGTTTCAAATCTGCCTCATCCGGATGTCTATCGAATTCCGTCACATTTACTTAAACCATCCTTTGAGCTGGGGTTTGGTAGAGTAACAGTTGTTAGGAAGGATAATCCGGTTATCACTATCCAAGCGACAGAGGATCATGAAGTTTATAATCTTGGTGAAGGCAATAAAGTTGAGGTACTTGACAATAATGATGAGTGGATAGAAGTTGGACTTGACGAGGAAATGACTATTAAGTTATTTGACACATTACGAATTAATGGAGTGGAAATTACGATTTTGTATGAAACTTTGGTTGAAGAGTTTGGAGCCGATGGTAGAGTTATTGATTCAGTTAATCTAGATGGAAGTGAACTTATAGACTTTGGGAAAGATACTATTCAGTTAGCTGATGGGAGAATAATTGATTTATTTGAACAGTATGTGGAGATATGGGACGAAGAGACACAGAGTTACAGAAATTTTGGTGGTTTACCAGGGAATGCCAAATTGGAGGAAGTGGTAATCGGAGACACTTTGATTGTTGATGGGTATGAAGTAGTTATCAGGAAAGGAAGTGTTGTTATATCTGGGGACAATTACAAAATTTCTAGGAATAAAAAAGCTCCACTCTCAATGAGGATTTCAAGTTTTTTCAAAGCCCTATCGTCTCAAGAAGACATGGATCGTTTAAAGATGGCAGCGACGAATCAGTGGAAAGGTACAAGAGAATATTTTGAAAATACTTATGGTAAAGAAGCCACAGAGGAATATATTAAGAGAGTTGACAATGCTATTAATTTTCATAGGTTAGGGAAGAAAGAACCCGTTAGTGGAGATGATTTTCAGGCTATGTTTGACTGGGAAGCTATTAGATATCTAAGCCCAACTGGAATATTTTCGTATTTTATAAATGAAAAACCCATTGCTGAATTGTTATCAGCCATTAATATTGAATCTAGATATGCTGATAAAGCTAAAGGTTTAGCCATACTATATTATATTGATCATCCTGAAATAATGGCACAAAGGAATAAGATTGCGGTTGAGACTGTGGAAGAAATAAATAAAGAGGCAAGGCAGATTGTAGCGAAAATGGTTAGGGAATATATACCCGAAGCTTACAGAGCTGAATCATTGTCATCTGAAATTATTTTAGGAGGATCCTCCAGAGAAAATCCTGTTTTACTAACTCCTAGAGATATTCGATTATTGAAAAAACGTGAAGGAGTTGCTGGTATAGCTAATGCTGAAGCAAAAATGATAATGCTTAACACTAACTTTATTTATCGTATAAGAGAACACCAACTGTCAAGTTTAGTGCATGAATATTGGCATTTAGTTAGATTGGCACGATACTCAAACTATTTAACAAGTGAAAAACAGTTTGATTCTTTAAAAAATCATAGATTTCACCTGGATCAGAGACTAGGTAGAGATCTTGAAGAAGGATTTACCTCTATCCTTCAAGGTCAGGCAATGGATGATACAAGTGAGTTTGGAGAACTTTTGAAATCTTCGATAGAAAAACACATCTCACTAAGCTACAAAGCTCCAACTTTATCTATAATTAAATCCTTGATTCCAATTTTAGAGCAAAGGGTAGGAAAAGATAAAGCTAGACAGTTAGTGACTCAAGCTAGTTTAGGAGATTTTGAAGGCATGGCTCAAGCCTTTGGTGGTTGGGATGCTTTTAGGTACGAAGTATTGGAAAGCCCTAAAGTATTTGGTTTACAAACTAATTTAGCTACTGGGACAAAAGTAAGAGAAGTTGATGGCCGGATTATTGAACTAAATCCTGAAGAGACTGACTTAACTATTTCTCGAAATTCTACATTGTTGTTGGATTATAAGACTGCTTCTGGAGAAGTGAAAACACGCGAAATTACTCTTAGAGCTCCAATATTCCAGTGGAGAAAAGGCGCCTGGGTATTACTATCAGTAAATGAAGATATTAGTCTGGATGAGGGATTGCATTTACGCATTGGCTACATTGATACCTCATCAAATGTGGTAGAAGTAGCTGATCAGGAAGAGTTTTTTGATAATTTAATTGACCTCAGTTCGGAGAAAATTGATTCTACGAATGTTGATGATAATCAAAATGAACAGGTTGAAACGATGGATTTAAGGGATTTAGAAGTGGGAGAGGTTATTAATAGAGACGGGAAGTATTTTAGAGTGAAAGCAAGTGAAAATGAGGAAAAGAGTTTAGTAAGGGTGGAGCCGTTTAAGGCTGAATTAAGCGAAGACGAAAGAATTGTCCCATATTGGGCTTCAGAAAAGTTTCCATTTTCTATTAAACTGGCAAATAATTTCGAAGCTTTTATCTACTGGGATAGTAAGCATGATAAGTTGCTATTTAGGCAAGTTGGCAAGGATGAAGAGCTGATATTAGATAGTAAAGGAATTAGCTTTGATAATGGAGTTGAGATTAGACTACAAGGAAAAAATGAGATTGATGCAACATGGTTTACCGATGAGAAGTTACTCCATAATGGACAGTCTTTGATCGTGGAGGGTAATCAACTCTATTTTGACAATAAAGCCTTTGAGATTCTTGGAAAAGAATATATTCCATATTTTAAGATAAATGGAATTTTCTACGGGGAACAGACAGGAAAAATAGTCGTTAAAGATGGAGATAAGATTGTAATTAACGATAATACGGTTTATCTCCTGATGAGAGACGAAAATGGAATTTATACTTTAGAGGAAGAGAATGGAATGGAATCTTTGAATATCTATAGTTTGGAGTTAACTGATGCTGTATTTTCGTTTGAAAATGATCAAGACTTGAGAAGAAGATTCTTAGAACATGTAAATACTTATCTAGAATTATCAAGAAGCGAAGAAGATATTTCAAAAATTGCAGAAAACTACGATGACTTTACTAAATTCTTAAAAGAAGTACTTGGACTTGGAGATTACTTTAGGTTGGAACTAATTAGATATTTTGATTATTCTATGTCTCCTATCGACGAACTAGAAGTAGCTGATAATAAGATAAAATACTTACTTTATCAGTTTTTTATTGAAGAGAGTGAAGAGTTTAGACAAATCTTACTCAGATCTGAACAATTTGGTTTTGAAACGATGATTGATAAAGCTCAGTTTGGGATTGATTTATTGAGATATCGTGGTCAAAACGGGGAAGGATTCGCTCAAGCCGGAGAGCTTGCTTATTTATTTAATCTTGAAAGATTGATGTCTGTATATAGAACTATATTGGATGGAGGATCTGATATAGAAGTATCTTTGTTGATAAGTGAGATCTTGGAACTATTTGACGAACAATTTAGAGAAGAAATATCCAGACAATTAACTGAGTTAAAAGAGTTTAACCCATTTAATGAGGAAACCTTTTTAGTGGGGGATGATCTTGAGAGCACTCCATATTCTTCATTGACAGAAAATTATCACATATTGCGATTAATCGATAAGCAGGTGATAAATTTGCTTTTTAAGCGGTTAATGGTTCAAACAAGTGAGGATGACGGAGTGGAGGTCTTTGAGACTCATGCAAAAAAAGTTAATGAGTTCTGGGATAGACTCTTTTCTAAGTATGGTGTAACTAAACCTGACTGGTTTAGACCATACATTTATACAAGTAATAATTTAAGACCTTCTTGGCAGCATGAGAATAGAGAAACTGTTTATGCGACGGCTGATAATAGATTATTTCTTGGAAAATCAATGAAATCAGATAGGGATAAACTTGAGCAAACCCTTGATCATGAATCAGTCCATAATACTTATTTGTCAGATGAGTCTCCAAGGAAAAATGACCCTTTTGCACATTTCCAGCATGAAGAGATACTAACTGGAATGTTTGAGCAGATGATTTTTTTAAGACAGACAGCTATTCCATCAAAAGACTATGCTTCAGGTTACCAGAGTGGAGTTAATAAGCTGATAGACATTCTTACTGAGGTTGATGAAAAGAGGGGAGAAGGCTACGGAATTGGCTTAATTTTGAGAGGTATTGTTGCATATGGAGATAACCTGGTTGATAGTCCCTTGGATTATTTAGCTGAGTATTATGCTTCAGAGGCGGGACTTAATCGTGATGATTTTTATCCAAGGTTGAGTCCTTTCACTGATGCTTTGATGACTGGAGATCAACTTACTTTACCAGAAGATGTTTCACCAATAGGTGAGTTTCAGGTTTATCAACCAGGTGTTGAAGATAGGGAAAGAATTTTACTTCCAGACTTTGCGGATTTAATGAAAAGAGAATTTAAATTTTCCTTACCTGGGGCTGGTGAAGAGTCACAACTTGAGTCAATTCATATCCCAAGAATGGTTTTGGGTGCTTGGAGAGGTTTGTTTACCTTGACCAGTAAGATTGACTCTCAGGGTAAGACTGGAGTAGGGAGAGCGGTGATTAATCTTCGTGAGGCGGCTGTGGGAGTGGAGGATTATTATTACGGAAAGAGAGAAACTCAACAGGCTTTAAGATACCAACAAATGGCGGTGGAGCCGTTCAGAGCGTTTTGGAGAAATATTAATCCAAGAGATAATGTTGAAAGAGTTAGGCGGAGGATAGAGACTGGTAGAGTATCTAAGGTGGTGGAGAAAGCTATTAAGGATCCTGCTATTGGACAAGTGTTTAGGTTTGATGATAAGTATTACAAGGTGGTTGAGGGGGATAAAGGGAAAGAATTGCTTGAAGTAGTGAAGTTTAGTTCAAAGCCAGAAATTAGCAGGAGAATTTCCAGCCCAAGTATTTTTCAAGCTGGATTTAAGATTAGTTCTCAGTTTTTTGGACAAAGCTATAATGTAACCTTGTCAGATGGAGAGAAAGTTCAAGTGCCAGAAGATGGTTTATGGTTGAGTAATGGTTTATTAATTGAACCGACTTCTGAATTCAGTAATATAGCTTTATTTACTGAATATACAAATATATTGTCTTCATATAGAGATACAATATTTATTCGCTATAGAGATGGAAGGTTTTTTGTTGACAATGAAGACGAAGGGTTACAAGACAGAATGTTGTGGATGAAGAATGGTGAGATAAAGACTGGTCGAGAGACTGAAGTGAGTATTGGAGATAGAATAACTTTGCCAAGCGGAGAGATAAAAACTATTCAACAAGATGGAGATGGGTATAAGTTACAGGATGAGTATCCTGAAGAAGTTAGCGATGAAGATGGAGAGAGTCAGTTATGGTTTAAGGATCAGTTTGATAAATATAATTCAGCAGAGATGGTCGATTATGTGAAGAGATATATGCTGGATAAGGGAATGGATGAGTTTGATAGATTAATAGATCAACAAACTGGATTAGTTGAAAACTATTTTGCTGACTTGGAAAAATATCAAGATGACAATTACTCAGGTTTGATTAGTGAGATTGTGATACGTCAAGGGATATTAAATTATTTGGGTGAGAAGGATCAAAAGATTGTTGAGGTATATCAAAATAGATTAAAGGAAGCATATGAATTGGATCGATTATTGAGTCGGCTTGATTTTGGGATCAAGAAGTTGGAACAGAGAACCAAAGAAAGAAAGTTAACTGACCCAGAAACAAAATACTTAGAATTGACCAGAAAGATTTATAGAATGTGGATGTTGGCCGGAGAGTTTTCTGAAGATACTGAGGAATATGTGAGGCAAATACTGAATGAGATTGATCCAAGTATTTATGGGGAGATTACTGGAGTAATAGATAATTTGAGTAATTTAGAACTGGACGATGAGTTAACTAGATCATATTTAAGAAGAAGTGAAGTGGGTGCTTCAGAAAATAGCTTAACTTCAATTCCGGGGGTTGGAAATAGATGGTCAAGAATGTTAACTCTGGCACATTACACAGACATGGCTTTGACCAGGGCAGTTATACCAGGAAAGGTGGTCCTAAATCACCAAGAACAGATGAATAGAGCTTGGGATAATATTTTTAATGAACTAGGGATAGAAAAACCTGAAGATTTTAATGTATTTATCTTTAGGGGAGATGAGATGAGTTTTGAAGCGGTGGCCAGAGCAATAAAAGAAAATAGGAGAGGAGATTCTAGTGGACATTTTTGGTTGAGTGGCGGAGTTACGGATGAAAGCTTATTGTCTATAATTAATCATGAAGCTACTCATAGGACTGTTCGTCAGGGTAATAATCAATTTACTCAAGAACTTCATAATGAGGTGGTGACAGAGCTTTTATCTCAATTGGCCGGAAGTGATAAAATTGACTATCCTTCTAAGCCTACTTCTCCACTTCTTTATCAGGCAGGGGTTGATGAGTTAATTAGGGTTTTAGAAGAGATTGATGCACATTCCGGACAAGAGAGGCTAGGACTCAAATTATTGGTACAAGGAGTGATTGATAGTAATGCTGATATAGCTAGTCGTCCGCTTGAGTATGTCGAAAACTATTACGCCAATGAGATGGAGAGAGATGACTTTAGTTATAGGTTGAGAAGTTACGAAGATGAAGTATATCAATCCTATATGAAAGGTGAAATAGGAGAGGTGGAGGTTTTGGAAGATCTAGAGTTGAATCAATCTGAAGTTAAAGTGGGTGGCTTAAATTATAATGTTCAAAAAGATTCTAAGGGAATAGTGGAGATTAATAGACAGTTTATTGGTCGACCAAAAACTAATACTAGCACAAGTCTATTTAGCAAGATTGTCAAATTGACAGGAAATATTTCCTTTGCTTTATTCCCCTTTATCAATCCATTTTTGGGAATTAGTGTACCAAACATTCCCAACGATCAAATAATCATAAATCGAGATATACCGGCATTTATTGGAACTCAAGAAGCTACTATTGAAGCTATAAAGGAGATTTATCCGGTTCCGTCAGATTACGTCATTGATCAGATTGATCAGTCGGTTTTTGAAACTATTGTCTCCAATGATGAAATCATGGAAGCGGTCTATAAGTATTCTCGTCAATATAATGTTGATCCGGCTTTAGTAGTTACTATGATTGCGGTGGAAAGCTTTGGAATGCGTTGGGCGGTAAGTGATCAAGGGGCAGTGGGCTTAATGCAGGTAATGTCCAGAGATTTGTCTGTTCCACTATATGGAGAGACTTTTTCCAGTCATCCGACATCCAATCAATTAATGAATGTTGATACAAACATAAATTGGGGAGTTCAGATATTAGCCGATAAGTTAAGCAGATATGACAATAATATTCTTCGAGCTTTAAGAGCTTATGGTCCATCCAATTATCAGCCAAACCCTCAACAGTATAAATATTCATATGAAAATCCAGAGGGAGAGGGAGTGACTGGAAATTATTATTACTATGCCTATAAGGTGATGTATCACTACCAAATGTATGGTGATTTGGTTAATGCTCAAAATCAAGTCTTACTTCAAATCGTTAGCATCCCACGACTAGTTCTAGGAGGATGGAAAAATATATTTACTTTGGCCAGTAAAGCGGATCCATTAGGAAAGACGGAGGTTGGGAGATTTATAATTAATCTTAGGGAAGTGACAATAGGTATAGAGGATTATTATAGTAATAAAACCACACTTCAAGCAGAGAATTATAGAAATACGGTAGATATTGCCACTACTAGAATCTTACTTGCATCACCTAGAATTGTTAGATCTATTTACGATAGTGTCACTAGAATTGGCCAAAATCAAATTATTGAACGAATTACTAAAAAAATTGATCAAGCAGTTTATAGAAATCTTCAATCAAATACTAAAGCTCCTCTTTGTAGAACTTTTGGATGTGGATTAACTGCAGATGTTGCTCAATATATTGCTCAGCAAAATGGACTTAGAGCAGATATTTTCAACACAGAATATTTGAATTTATCAAGAGGAATCAAGGCCCAAAACAATCTTGGCAGACATACTATTGCAGTGGTATATGATGAAGAGAACAATCCATATATTGTTGATACAACTTTTTTCCAATTTATTGAACCAAATGGTCATATTGGAGATGGGTCTGAATTTGAATCTGGAGTTAATATTTTCGATCAGTCAAATGAAGCTCAAATAGCGAGACAATTAGTTAAGAAAAGCTATATTCCATTGACTGATTCTTCCTTGACATATTATTTAAATATATTTACTTCAAAAGAGACAAAGCCCTCAACTTCGCTAGATTTACTCAATCAAACAACAACTCAACAACCAGATTTGGAAGAATGGGAGGTTATCGAGATATTACTCAAGCCAACTCAGTTTGTTCGATTTTTTCAGAATTTCGCTAATTGGTTACCAATCAAGTGGCAAGAAGGAAGTAGTGAAAACGGTAGAACTGATTTTTCTGAAGAAGATGACTTAGTGCAAAATAAGGAGGTTGAAGATTCAGATTTGGTTGGAAATCGTGTCCCTGAAGATTTGATTGGAAAAGTGAGAGATGGGTCTATTAGTCAGGTCAAAGGAATGGTGGATAATAAAACTGGGAAGGTAGTCTATACAGACGAGTTAAGTACGGTTGAAGATGTAAGTGAGATGTATTCATTTACAGCTAGCCTAAATGCATTTGGGAATTTGGAAATAGTACTGGAGATTCCTGGTTTGGAAGATAAACCTGAAAGTTTATTTGATCCTAGAGTGAAAGATAGTGTTAAGGCCCTGATAGAGCCAACAATTAGAGGACGTGTTTCAATTAAGATTGCTGGCGTGTCATATCAGACGGCGATTGGAGAGTATACGGATCTGAAGAGTGAACAAAATCCTTCAGGTGAGTTTCGTTTTCTGGGAAATCAAGATGAAGTAATGACAAGTGGAAATGTAAAAGGCTATTATTTTCAAGATAAAACGCTAATTTTAGACGAGCTTGATCTTTATTCAATTGCCTATAATTTTGACTATTTATCTTCTGAGACTCTTAAATTTATTTACTCTTTTGCAAGCAATAATCAAATTATTCTTTATGATCAATATGAGCTAGATGTTTGGGGGCCAGCAGTTGCGATAAGGTTGCTTCAGATTGGTTTTCCTGAAGATTTTCAAGTTGAAGTTGAAGGAGAGATCTCTGGTTCTGGAATTAAGAAGTATAAGGGAACTTTAGGTGATCTGGCTCGTGGCTTAAAGCAAGAAGTTTTGTCGGATGCTCGACTTAAAGATGGTGAAGTGAAATTGACAACTCCTGAGGGCAAAGAATTGGTGGTAAGTATAGGAGCAATTCTAAAATCTGAGGCTGGTAATCAGGCAATGATCACAGCAATAGAAACGGATCAAGGGCGTAGAAAATTTGTGCTTAGAAGTTATGGAGAAAGTCAAAATAGGGAGGTTTACGAAGATGAGTTATTTGAAGAGATAGGCGATAACGTTGAGTTGTCTAGGGGTGGTGGGAGAAGCGATTTAATTCGGGGGGGAGATGAAGAAATAGATTCAGAATTAGCTGAAAACATTAAGGATAAGGCTAAGATGGTTGGGGTGCTTGCACAGGGAGGCAGGTTTTATTGGGAAACAGGACAGCTGTCTCACCCTGATGTTAATCGAGACGCTTTATTATTTGAAGAGGAAGTATTAGCTGAATTTCAGTATGATGACAAATTGAAACGTTGGATAATTTTAGGGAACACGGAAGCGAGTATTCAGGTAATTGACAGGCTTATTGCGAATGGAGTGAGCGAGAAAGCTACGGTAGTAGTATTTAGCGATGAGGAAGGTCCTACGGGTAAAAGTAGATTTAATTCTTCATTCAAGATGGTTAGACAACAACTAGCGATAGCCTTGAATGAAGAACTAAAGAGAACAGAGGAAACAATTCAAAATACGACTGATACAACCTTGGGAGGTTTGTTTTTGCCGTTAGGGGATATTAGTCGATGGTTTAGAAACTTGTTTAAAAAATCTGTGAGCGCTGAAGTTCAAGCGTATTTGGATCGAGATAACTCAAGTAGGATAGAGACGCCAATAGAGCCTCATGATGCTATTTTTACACAAACTGAGAACCCAAAACTTTATGATAGTGTGGCCAGTAGACTTGAGAAAAGAAGACAAGATTTTGGTTTTTATAGACTAGACGATCCAATGGTAGTGGAGAAGCAACAGAGACTTAATGAGTTGGTTGAAAAAATAAATAAAGAAAGACTTAAAAAGGGAGAGGATCTATATCCTAGGGCAAGGTTGATGGTATCCATAGACGAAGGTCCGTTTGCTGCAGCGGTCAGAGACGGTACGATAATTGTTAGTCAAGGGATGTTAAACCTTTATGATACAGAAGATGAGATTTTTGCAGTTATTGGGCATGAACTATCTCACTTTGGAGATATGACTAGTGATAATTTCCTTTCGGATGATAATGATACAAAGACAATAATTGTAAACATAAACATTAGTGAAGGAAAGGCTGATTTGATTGGGGATATGTTGGCTAAGCTAAGACTTAATCCGCTAGCAGTTGAATCGGCCTTTAAAAAGTTATCCGCTTATAATGTGAAGCAAGGCTACAAGATTGGAGTAGATGCAAGCCACGATTCAATGACAGATAGAATATCAAGGGCAATACGTTCTTCAGGGTATATAGAGTATGCGTACAATACTCAGGATACACCAGTATCGGAAAGCTGGCATAGACCAATAAATAAATCAACCTCAGAAATACTGAAAAGTGCTAGTCCGAAGGAAATTGGCATTTTATTTAGTAGTCACAAAGTGGGTGGAATGATGTGGAAAGATTTCTTGAGAGATTTATCTACAGACTTCAATTCGAGTATTGGCATTGGACGAAGATATTATAAAAAAGGAGGGATCCTAAACAAGGATAACCGAAGCCAAAAAAGAGAAATTAAGGAATATTTTAAATATTTTAAAACAATTGCAGATGAAGCCGAAAAACAAAATCCGGAGATAAGACGAGGATTATTGGCCATACAGATATTTTCTCAATTGGGATTGTTTTCCGATAATAACATTAGAAACATCGCCGAGATACGTTTTTATAAGAAATTTTCAAACCAACTTTTATCTCTTTTAGATATAAAATATTTTTTGACTCATGAGAGTCTAAATCAGATTGTAGATGAAGATACTTGGATTCAGGTTTATCGCAATCTGGGTATTGAGTTACCGAATAAAGCAAATAGTGATTTACACTTTTCTACTTATAGCGCGAAAAGTTTTATCCAAGAGTTCATGTTAGAAGGAGCAAATATCGATCCAGTTCTAGAGATGTATAACCTAAAAGAAGAGATGTCGGCAAAAGAACTAAGGCAGTACAAGAGAATTGCCTATCAACGAAGTCACCAGAGAACAAACTATCAGGAAAAAGAATTATTCAGATCAGGTCATAGCCTTCTCACAGATAAGATTGGTTTCCAAATTGAGACAGAAGACTTGGAGGTGGCTGAGTTACTATTTCAAATCATAACTCACCTTGAATGGGTTATCTCCAATGAAATATTGACGGATAGCCACTTGTCTGTGGAGGAAAAAACAACTAGATTGGTAGAATTATCTAAACAAGTGGCTGTTATTAAGCAAACTATTGATCTGAAGAAGGGGTTGGCGGTTGGCGATTTGGAACAAGCCACTTTCGAACTGTTAAAGGAAAGGGGATATAGAGGTAAACTGTTTAATATTGGTCAAGAAGAGTCAAATCTATATTATCAAACAATTTCTAATTTACTTAACGTTAACTATAGTGATCCTGATAAACCAAGAGAGTATTTCAACGCTATTTCAGAAAATAATTTTCCGGAATTTATCCAAATGGTTAGGGACAATATCATCGATAACAAGGATAAAAAAGGAAAATCTTTTCATATCCAACTTTTGGAATCAAGGATAAGTTCTGCTATTAGCAATAAGATGATTACCGAAAAACAGCGTGATCAGAGTTTGATATCTCTAATCGAAGCGTTGGAAGATGAAAAGGGTAAGACAGAAATGTTAGCGGGTGCTATTGATAAAGAAAAGACGCAACTGCAGATCTTTGGTAATTTTTCTCTTTATACGTATGCTGTTGCAAGTCTTGGCTCAAATGGTGTTAATTACTCTGTTAATGATTATTTAGATTCATGGCAACCATACTTTGAGCAATTGGACCTAGAAGAATTACTTAAACTGACTCAAGAAATAAATAAATCACTACTTTTCAGATTAAAGAAAATTAGTCGTACTCAAGATGACTATTATCAATCCTATCCATGGAAAGCGATATTAAATCGGGTCAAACAAAAGCTAGACCAAGGAGAGTTGACATTTCCTGAAGCATGGCAGTTATTTGTAGAGAATCATGTAACTTTTGAAAAGATTAATCAGCGGGATGTTTTATTATCTGATGTTCTAACGATTCAATACCTTGAACCGATCTTTGGGTCAAACAAGATGTTAAATTATTTCATCAATCAAGAATTTGATCCGGTGACTAATTTTCCACAAGCAGTTGCTTATTATAGAGATTTGGACTTTTTAGAAAATGGAGATTTAAAGTATAAACTTAAGCAGAAACTAGCAGAACAAATTATTAAAGAATCAAGCTTCCAGCAAGCTTTATCGTTTACCAGTTCCCAAAAGAATGAAGGAGATGAATATGTACTTCAACCTTTCTTGAAGCATAGAGTATCAGAAGATGATGAATATGAGCTGGCTGTTCAAGAATTGGGGGTGGATACCTTTAATCCTTCAAAGAAGTTGACTGATAAGGCAATACTTGGACTGGCTTTTGAAAGATTGATTGGCCATTTAAGCTCGACTGAAGGTAACATTGAGTTTTTTGAGATTGCTATTAGGGGTAATCGGGAAGAAATGTTTGCATTTTTATTACCGATGTATTTAGCCAGTTTAGATCAAGGCTCTATTGGTAGACAAGCCAAGAAGCTTAATTCCAAAGAGATTGATGCAGTCAATCAAGTAAATCATGCATCCCTCAAAGATGATGTCGACAGGCTCTATAATTCATCAGAACAGGAAAAGCAGGTAATGATTTATAAACTGTTAACGGCAGAAGGGAGTGGTATATTAAAAAATCAGGATTCAAGGAAGAGACTGGAAAATTTACTGAATCAGTTAATTAACGAAAAAGGTAGGATGGGAGTATTAATTAAGATCGGCTTAAAAGCCTTTTTGTCAAGACAAGATTTGGAGGCAGAAAATGGTATGTCACTATCTAGTCTATTGAAAGACTTATTTTTACGGTCACCAGAGGTAGAAAATTATACTGAAATAGCTTATTACACATTAAATAAAGACGAAATCGATAAAAGTGAATTAACCGATAAACAGATAGTTGATCTGGCCATTGGTAATTTAGATGAATACAATGGTCAAACCCCGGAGGACGAGTTTGTTAGACAAGCGATGATTGATCATTATCAAGGTCTAGAGAAACAGTTGACAGAAAAATTTGATATTAAACTGGAAATAAATTCTGATAATGAACAAGTCAAACAAATTTCCGGGATTAAGGTGGTCTTGAGTATTGGGAAGTCATTTAAGTCGGTGGGGGTACGATTCTTGCAAATCATGAGGCAGTTTGCCAATATTCCAGATGAATACAAAGAAGAATTTGGCCAAGTATTTGACAATGCTTCAGAGTTATATAACGCTAATGCTTTTCAATCTTTAAGGGCATTTATTGCAGCTGAAGAGACAACTATTGAAGAGCTTATCACCGCCAACACCGCTCAAGAGGTAGTACAAGTCCACCAAAGGCAGCTAGAAGAGATGCAGTATTTACTCAAGAACATGAAGTTAATTGGCAAGATTGGCGGTGGTTCGATAGTGACTGTTTATGAAATAGAACTTGATGGCCAAAGGAGAATATTAAAGATTAATAATCCTAATATATTAAACCGATTGGAAAAAGACGTAACAATGCTCAGGCAAATTGTCAAAGATATGAGAGAGACGGATAAGAGAAGAAACAGAAAAGACTATGATTTGGCCAATAGAATGTTGGATTTAATCGAGATCTGGATCACCGAGGATGTAATGGATGAAAACTTTTTGGATGATGATCGGATATACTCTGCCCAACATCAGAGCTATACCTCTACCAATGGAGTACCAATATTGGTATCTGAAACTTATTTTCCTTACACCACAAATGTAAAAGTAGAAAACTTTGTCGAAGGACAAACCTTGAATCAATTTGATGGTCCAGTTAGTGAAAAGAGGAAGTTTACTGAAGCAGTGGTTGAAGACTATATACGTCACTTATTAAATGAGGTTGTTTTCTCAGATGGGACCAGAGGCTTTTTAACTCACTCAGATCTTCATCCTGGAAATATGATTGTTTCCGAAGATGGCCAGCTTCATTTAATTGACAGGAATTACTACTTGAAATTATCTGAGAACCTTAAGCCCTTTATAGATTTAATAATCGGAACTGGGGAAATAAGTTTACCAAGATGGGCAAAACTACTACCATTCATGAGGAATAGTCTTGAAAAACTACAAAAAGCGATAGTGGCCACAGAAGAAATAATTAATATGGAGGGTAATGAGGCTTTAGTGGGGAAGAAAGACCAGATAGTTAACAAGGTCAGAAGCGAGTTGATTTTACAGAGACCCAATAATGATATCGAAGGATTATTGATTGTTTATCGAGTGTTGGATGATTTTGCCAGTAAGATCCAAGAAAATTCTCCAATCTCTATTAAATTACGGTTATTAGCTAAAAACTTTATATCAATACAAGGAATGTTAAGAGAGGTAGAGGGCTTGAGTATTAATGAAATAGCTAGAGGATATATGGATCAAGCTCCAGACACAGAATCTTCAACTATTAGACTTGATTCCGATTACGTAGATGAACAATCAACTATATTAACAGAAACAATTGAAGGGACAACACCTCCAAGAGAATTTATCCTGACAGCTGGTAGTCAGTTTACGGTTTTGATAAACGGTGAAGCTAAAAACATATTACTAGAAGTGCCTTTGGCAAGTCCCGGTATACAAGGAGAAGTCTGGCAGGTAAAACTGATTGAGTCTGGGGAAACGTTTGCGGGTAAGTTTTTCAGTTTAGAGTCGGTCGGGTCAGACTTGGCTAAGATTGAGCTACTCAAGCGACTAAACAGCCAGCAACTAGCGATCATGAAAGACAGTTATGCGGAGGCTAATGATGTTGGTCCGCAATATGTAGGAGAGATAGTCGATCAAGATGGATCTTTGGGGTACGCGATGGAGCTGATACCGGGGAGCAAGTTAGTAGATTACATTGAGAAGAATGGCTTAAGCCTTGAATTAAAGGAAAAGATCTTGGATAAGTTACGGAAACTGCATCAGCAGACTAATCTACCTCATGGAGATTTAAGCTCACCTTGGTTTTTAGACAAGAAAGGCAATCCTAGTATCAAAGGTTCGAATATATTGATAGGCGATAACGAAGAGGTGTTTTTTATTGACCAAGTGGGCTTTCGACCTGATGTGATGGAGGCTTATTTAGATCCAAAGTATATCGGGAATTTATCCTCAAGTGATAGAGAGACGATTAAAGATATTAGAGCTAAATTAACTGGCAATATTGATTTAAGTCAAGAGGAGATTGAGTTTTTGCAACAACTGGAATTAATAAAGATGGAGGAGTACTTGAAAAAAGTGGGATTGAAAGAGGTGGAGATGACACCGGCAGAATTGGAAAAAGCAAGACAAGATGCTCAAGATGCTATGGATGGCACTACCATCGGAGGAATGTTTTTGCCGGTGGGGCAGTTATCAGGGAAAATATTAGAGTGGTTTAGTAATGTGTGGTCTGAGTTAAAACCAGAAGTTCAAGAAAATGAAAAGTTAAATGAATGGTTGGATGTCGTTGATGGTATTGAGATTTCTGAAGAGAATGTCAGATCGGGCATTGTAAGAGAGATAAGGGAGAGTAATACAAAAATTGAATGGTTTTATAGAGATTTAGAGACAATATTAGAGGCACTTAATCGAGAGGACGATGTTAATTTCCAGAAAGTTCAATTACGAGAGGTTATTGAAGGAGAGAAACATGCTGACTTGATCGAGTTATTTCAATTGAATACGGACAGTTTTCTAAAACTTATTGAAGTAGAAGATGTTGATGAATTAAGGGATTATTTACAGGCTGTTGTTAATAATATGTCTAGCTATGACTTTGTGATTAACAACATTGTCATAGGGCAGGATATTGATTTTTCGATCGGTAAATTTGTCAATGATATTGATAATTTAAGAGTATTATTTGAGATATCAGATAAAATTGGATTGGTAAGGTCTTTAAGGCGAGGTGGTGAGATATCCAGGAAAGAAGTTGGAATACTATTCGATCACTTGATTGAGGAGCATAAAGAAACAATTTACGGTGAGTATATTAAGGAAGCTTTGATAGATGAAGATATATTTGGAGTTGAGTATCAAGAAGAATTATTAGCTAGCTATATTCAAATTGAGACAGAGGAAGGAAATATTTCGTGGAGTCAGGCTGAAAGTAGAATAAAACGTTGGCAGGAAATGAGAAAAATAAGGAGACAGAGCCCGACTAACCGATTATCAAGAAGGGTTTTGAATACATTATTTTTTGGATTAAGTGTATCAATGGGGAGGGCAAGATTACCATACTTGGTTGTGAACACTGGGTTGACAAGAGTTGGAGTTCAGTTGGTAACAAACCAGGCGCTTAACTATGTGAAGATAAGGCAAGAGCTTAGTATCAATGATGACGATAGTGACTGGGACGATTTTAAAGAAGATTATCCGGAATTAGTGAGTTTACCTGACAATGAGAACTGGCGATCCATGGAAGATATTTTGAGTTCAGCCATAGAACAATATGAGCAAGAAACTGGTGATAATGTAAGTTGGGAGAGGCATAAAGATTATCAAAATATTAAGTTTTACAGAGAGAGAATTAAGGGTAATGAAGAGCTAATGGCGGTACTTGAGCAGCCGAGACAGTTTTTGGAAGATTTTTTTGAAGAGGGTGAAGATGAGGCTGAGGAAGACTCAGGCACTTTTAATATTGGCAAGAAAAAACTATTGATTGACTTTTTTTGGGAGGAAATACTGAGAGGTGATGAGTATAGTCAGATTGCCAATGCTGTAGGGGTAACCAGAGGAGATATTGATAGTCTTGAGTTATACGGGAGCAAGGATATTCCTGGAGGATTAGCTGACGTAACTCAATCGGCTAATCAGTATATAGATGTTGAGCCTTTAGTAAGAATGTACTATGCAGATATAGCTGATTATGTGATGAAGCAGTCAGATATAAAAGGTGGACCAATATCAGCCAGTGAAGTATTGGTGTATTTACTGAAAAAAAATAATGGCAGTCTAGATAAGGCTTTATGGGATCAAGCGATGTTTTTCAGATATGCGGCTCGTAATCTAAATTGGGAGGGAGAGCATGATCCTGAAGGTGGTAATGGCTGGATTGGTCAATATATTTTGGATGAGTATTCAAAACAGGGACCTTCTTACAATAGTTTGTACGAACAAGCTCCAAGGGAGTTATGGGATACATATCAACATAGATATATTAAAAATTTTGACTTAATTAATCAAGAGGGACTGGTTTATCATCTTTGGACCTCAACTGCCTCTTTAAGTATTTTGCCAAGTCAACTAGTGCAGGGTGGAGTGGCTGGTCTTGAGGTGTTTGTGCTTGATGAACATGGTTTGAATAAAGTAAAAAATGAGTTAGTTGGCATTAAGTCTTTGGGTGAAGTTGAGTCGATGCTTGAGAATAATGGAGAAGCTAGCTTGGACGATAAGATTGAGATAAATTTAAGCTGGTTTATTGGAGGCCATTTAGATAAAGGTGGAAAAGAGGCTGTAGCTATTGAGTTGATTCAGAGTGGCTATGACGAATGGCAAGTAGATGAGTTTATGAAGGGTAATCAAATGTTAAAGCTTAGCGATGGGCGAGTGGTTGGACTGGTTGAGAAGGATTTAGGGTTTGGACAGAGCGTGGTTTCGTTCGTGGTTTCTAAGGATGATATTAGAGGCTCTTGGGAACAAGTAAGGGAATTGGGAGTGGGAACTTATCGATTGGGTAGCACTGAAAAAATAGTCAAGAGTGAGTTAGGTGATCCCGATGAGACGGAAAATGATCTACTTATGCAGATCATTGATTTTAGTCAACTTGACATTGAGTTGGTTGATAAATATTTTTCGGACCAGCTGGATGATAGATATGATTTACTTGCCAAGCTGTTTAGTCAATATTCGCCAGAAGAAAAAGCGTTAGAAATTAGTAAAACAGTTACCAAAGAAGAGTTGGAGAACTATCTTACTCATGATTTGGGAGCTGTATACTTTACCAATAATGTTAGTGATTTATTTTTAGATAAAAATTATGAAATATCATTGTTTAGGGATAAGTTAATAATCTTACCAAATGGGGAGATGGCTGTCGTAATTGGATTGAGAAGTGATGGATCAATGGACTTAAGTGGAGGTATTAATAAAATTACTCAAGTTGAAATATTGAATCTTGGTAGTTTGAATGAAGTAGAGTTGCTTGAAACAGAATATGAGTCGATTATAAATGCTCAAACTGATGTTTTATTGCTACCGATTTCTTGGAATGATATAAGTCAGGAAAGTTTATTGAATTATGGGGTGGTGATGAGGGAAGAAGGCCTTGAGGAATTAGACAAATTGGGAATGACTGGAGTGACAATTTTTACTTCTATGGAAGACAGTGAAGCCGTAGATTTGTTGCAACGCTGGTTATTTAAGTCAGGTGATGAAGTATATTTAGTGATTGGAGATAGATTCTCTAATGGGATTAGTATATTTAGAGATTGGATGGTTAATGACAGCCTTAATACAGGAGTGCTTAAAGAGGTTCAGTTAGAAAAAGAAGACTTGGAAAGAATCAGGCTTAACGTAGAAGAGTGGAGCAATGATTTTGATAGAGGTTTTAATATTGATTATGCTCGGTTTGAGCACCATTTTACGGATGGAGAAGAAGGGTTTGATCATTTTCATGATCGCATGATCTATGATGGTTTTGGTAATATTTGGTGGATAAAAAATGGAATTGGGAAAATTGTCTACTCTCCGGAAGGTGCTGGTAAGGGTGATATTTTAGAGACTATAGCAGAGAACTTTAATATGACTGAAAGTTCAAAGAATTTTTTTGAAAAGTATGGTTATGCAGCAGTAGAAACTGATAATGAATTGAAAAAAGAATATTCAATCTATGCTGTATTTAGTATTGAAAAGGAGAATGGTGAGGCTGATTATTACTTTTTTACTGATCAAAAGGCTTATGAAATATACTCTTTATTAACTCGTTATCAAGAAAAAGAAGGAATGAGTAATGAGTATCGTAAATTACTTGCTTCTGGTTGGGGGGATTTTAAGGATGAGTTGAGCGAGGAAGAGTTTATGTCTGTTGATGGTTTAACCTATGAGCAGAGTAAAAAAGTTTTTGAGTATTTTGGATTATCGCTTGATGATGAGATTGTTTGGGATGATCATGCCCTAGCATCGGTAATATTAAAAGATGTTGATGGATTTGTAACAGGACAAAGCTGTAGAATACAGCTATGGCCTTCGGGTGGTTCCGAGAGCTATTCTCTTTCTATTAGTAAAGACAACAAAATAAGCTGGAATGATTTTGGTGTAGATTTTGAAGGTGAAGTTGATATAGAGGAAGCAATAAAGGCTGGAGAACAAGTTGATATTCAAGGGGTTTTGACTTTTCCACTATTGGGAATGATGGGGAGATTTAAGGTGTTGGGAAGTTTGGTCGACGAGATAGCCATAAATAGTTTAAGAAAGAATAAAAAGGAGACAGTATTAGCTGAAGTTATCAAAGAATCTTTAGACAAGGCTAAGAAAGATTGGAAGTGGCATAAGTATCGGATTGAGACGGATAAGAGTCAATATGAAAGAGAGCTGGCTAGGGCAAAGAATAGACTAGGACATGATAGTCAACAATTAAAAGTGGAAGTTGATAAGATAAAGGATTCTAGAAGCTTGAGAAATGCCTTTATACCTTGGGTGTATGTTAAGTTTTGGTGGGGAGTTAACAAAGATATAGGCGCGCGGTTGGTAGAAACGACAAATATTAGTGAAGAAATAAGTTTTGTTTTTGAGGCGGCAAAGACAATGAGTGCTATTATTGCTTCACCACAATTCCAAGTCTCCCAGTGGACGGCGATGCCAAGTCTAGTAGTCTCTCCGTTGATTAATCTTTATCAAGGGGTGATCGGGATGATGGGAGTGTTGCCTAGGGATACCTCTAATATTCAACAGCAAGATCAAGTAAATTTGGACAATAAAGCAAGATTGGACGAAGTGTTGAGAAGAACGGGTTGGGATCATATGCCAAGTGCGGTTGAGTTAAATGAGGCCTATGGATATAAACAAGCGAGTTTAGAGACAGAGATCGTGAATCTAGAAATTGAGTGGACAGATGAGGTAAAGCAACAGGTGGTTCAGGCGGGATTAGATTTATTGATTGACAAAACAGGTGATAGAGTTAAGAAAATAAGATTAAATGATGATTTAGAGATAAGAGTGGAAAATGCATATGATAAATTTAAACTGGATATATATAGGATAAATGATAATGAGCAGGTTGCCTCATTTACGCTTGAAGAACTTATTCATAGCGACGAACCAACTTGGTTATCATATCATCGATATGTGGCGGTAAAGCATAGAGGGCAAGGAATTAGGAGTGAACTTCAAAAGTTGACTGAAGAAATATTTGTATCTTATTCTCAAGTAGTTGGTAAAGAACAAAAAATGATGTTTGAGTCAGTACAGACAGTGACTCTGCCTTGGTTATTGGCGAATGGGTATTATCCGATTACGGATGAAGATTGGGATCGGTTAGAAAGATTGTTGAGTATAGATAAAGACATTTTCTGGGTGATGGACGAATTTTCAATTCGAGATACTCCGGATCGGCCAGGATTTGTGTTTTTGAAGAGTGATGTAATTGATAGGGCAAAGAGTTGGTGGAGTGGGGGTGAGTTAACTTATGAAGAGTCTGAAACGATGGTTAATAGTATGACTGCAGAAGAAGTTAGAGACAAGTTGTTTGGTGCACAGCATTTTGGTTGGATGGAGCAAGATGGAATTGCATATAAAATACGGATGGAGAAGGTGATTGAGGTAGAGGCAATACAAACTGTTGATGTTATCAACGATAAAATTACAACAACAACTACTGGTCTGCCTAATAACTTGATGGAGCAGGTTAGAAGTGGAGCTATTTCACAAATTAAAGGAGTGGTGGACACTAAAACTGATAAGGTGGCCTATACAGACGAGTTAAGTATTACCGAAGATGAGTTACTTAAAGCTTTGGAAGTTGATGATTTAAGTGAGTTGTATTTGTTCACTATTAACCAAACAGTGTTTGAACATCTGGAGATAGTTTTAGTAGTACCTGGTTTGGAGAGTAAACCAGAAAGTTTATTTGACCCAAGAGTGAAAGCTAGCGTTGGAAGCTTGATAGAGCCTACGATTGAAGGAAATGTTTCTGTAAAAGTTGAAGGATTACCATACCAAACGGCAATTGGTGAGTTTACAAAAATGGCAAGCGACAACAATCCATCTGGTGAGTTTCGTTTCCTCGGGGATTTAAACAAAGCAATAACCACTGGAGAAGTGAAAGGATTTTATCTTGGGGATAAAACTCTGATTTTAGATGAGGGTACCCATGGGGAAGTTACCAGAAAACATGGATATCAAAGCTATCATACACCTGAAGCTATTTTTGAGATAAGTGGAGGTGGTCAAATTAGAATAAGTAATCCGAATATATATGAATTAGACGTTTGGGGGCCGGCGGTAGCGGTGAGATTGCTCCAACTTGGTTTTTCTGAGACGTTCCAAGTTGAAGTTACTGGAAGTATAAATGGAGGTGAGTTGAGAAAGTATAAAGGGTCTATAGGAGAATTAGCGAGTGGAATAAGGGAAGAAAATTTGTCATATAGTTTTCCAAGAGGGTATGAAGTGAGCTTAGAAACTCCTCTAGGAAAAAAATGGATAGTAAATGTTGGGACGGTTCTGAATACAAATTTGGGAGACAAAGTGATTATTACTAAAATAAGCATGGAGAAAGCAAGTAGAGTGTTTAGATATAGAAAGTTGGGAGGGGAGAAAATATTTGATGAAATAAATGTGGTGGAGAGTGATTTTTTCAAAATATTTGGCGATAGGGTTGAGGTGTCAAGGTCTCCAAGAGAACCAGCTGAGGTCTGGATGGGGAAAGGAGAAGATTGGGCATTAGAAGAAGAGGTTAAGAAGAAAAGCCAAATGATAGGGGTTCTGGCGAGTGATGGTTATTATTATTGGGCAACCGGAGAGACTTTTCACAATAGCTTGGTTTCAGGATCTTTATTGTTTGACGAAGAAGTATTGTCTAGGGTTCAGTATTCTGACAGTTTAAGAAAATGGTATATTTCAGGTAGTACTGAAGATATTATAAAGACGATTGATCAGCTCATCTTAAATGGTGTAAGTGATAAAGCAAAAGTTAGAGTGACTAGGACTGAACAGTTTCAATTTGGTGAATTTACATATGAGTCTTCCTTTAGGATGGTTAGGCAACAACTTGTGATAGCTCTGGGGAGTAATAAACAAGGGGAAATTGACTTACTCGGCATGAATTTAAGTCCTAAGGCAGTGGCTAAACTATGGAGAGATGCAGAGGCAAAAGCACTAGATAAAGGTCGTGAGGGAGAGGCTAAGATGTGGGGATGGTTGGCTCGAGGAGTGGAGTGGTTGGGGTCGATTGAGAGCGTTATAAGAAACAAGGCTTGGGGTTGGTATAGCCAAGCTGATAAATGGGTCAAAGATAAGAGAAGTGAGAGGCAGATACCGAAGGAAGTTAAAGATTTATTTGAAACTAATAAAGACTTGGTCATCAATCAGGTGATTAATTTTAATGACAGATACTTTAAAGTGGTGGAGGTTGAGGGGGAGAAAAAAGTAAAAGAAGTGGTGCCGATAATAGAAAGACATCCTGAGTACTATTCACGAAAGAAACAGGCCACTTTAGAGGGATATACTGTTTACTTAGGCAACAATGATATCTATCGCATCTCAACTAATAGTCAGTCAGATGTATTAATCCCTCCGGAAGGGATTACTTTAACAGATGGATCGATCTTAAAACCTGATCCGGATGTAAAAAAAGGTTTAGTTATGATTACGTTTGATGATGTTCTAGGGTCTTATGGAGGCAAGTGGTTTATTAGATATAGGAATCGGAGACTATACGTTGACAACGAGAAAATGACAAAACCAATTGGCTTTGTTGGTTGGATGAAAAATAGTAAATTTCTGCAAAAAAGACTAACAATAGAGCTAGATATTGGGGACAGGGTGATGTTTCCTAACGGAAGAGAGATAGTGATTGGTAAGACTGAGGAAGGATATGAAGTTGTTGATCAAAGGATTCGTTCAATTGTAACCGAGGAAGATGTAAATAATTTTAAGCAAGCCTTAGCAGAAGTTGATAGGGAAGAATTAACAAATTTTGTTAAAGATTTTATAAATACTAAAGAAGAAAAGCTCTGGGTTATTCCACGTGATGAGGAAGGAATAATTAAAACAACTAGTTGGTGGTTGAACGACCTATCTAAATATGGGAAAGTTCATTATTGGAATGGAAATCAAGGGCTTGTAAATCAAGCTATCCTGGCATATTTATTACCACGTAATCAAAAGCTTGTTGAGAGCTATCAAAAACTACTTTTACAGGAGTATGGCATTGGACACTTAATTGATAGGCTTGAGATGAGTATTCAAATACTTGAAATGATTAAGAATAAAAACATGATAACTGAAACAGAGAATAATTATTTGAGTATGATAATCAAACTGAAAAAGCTGTGGAGTTTGGCTAGTCAATTTTCTCCAGAGACAGATAAGTATGCAAAAGAAGTTTTAGATGAGATTGATCCGACGTTGTATAGGCAATTAGATCAAGTAATTAATGACATTGAAACAAATAATATTGATGATCCGTTGGTCAGATCATACATAATAACTAACAGACCAAAACTTGAGGATCAGTATAACAGCTTTCCAGGAGTGGATAATCAGTATGCACGAATACTAACAATAGCTCAGTTGACAGATAAAATGTTAGTCAGATCAACGTTGGATATTGAAAGGACTTTATTAGATCATCAAAATCAGATGATTGGAGGGTGGAATAGATTGTTTACAGGATTGAAAGTAGACAAACCTGATTGGTTTGAGATATTTGCATATTGGGGTGATGAGATTAGTTTTTTTTCACAGGCAATGGGAGTATCTGAGACTGTTGCAGCTAATGCAGCTGGAGAGTTTTATATAAACGAGTTGGTAACGGCAGAAATATTTACAGCATCACTTAATCATGAAGCAAATCATTTAGTGGTTAACCAAGAGAACAACTCACCGATGAACATTTATTTAAGAAAACCAAGACAACAGAAATATACAGAGATTGTGGTTGAGTTGTTGACTCAGATTAATAGTTCGGGAAAACTGGAGTATCCGACTAAAGAAGATAGAATGGAAATGTTTAGCTACCAAGAGGGAGTGGAAGAGTTGGTTAAAGTCTTAAAAGAAATTGATCAGCATGCCGGAGTGAGTAAAGTTGGCTTAAGATTATTGGTAGAAGGAGTTGTAGATTATAATTTGGGTGTTGATAGCTATCCCCTTGAGGGAGTATTTGATTATTATCAGAATAATATTAAGGATGACTTATCAGATAGATTGAGTCAGTACCGAGATATTGTTTATAGTTTTGGAAAAATTGAAAAACTGGATATTTCACCAAATACAATGTTAGAGCTAAGTAGTGGAGGTGTGGTGGAAAGTCAGGAAGCGGTTGTCCAAGAGCTATCAACCAGCGAGAAACAGTTAACGTTGATGGGGGAAGCTATGTTAGAGCTTCAAATACCACCAGAGTCGATTAAGGTGGAGCTTAAGGGTGGAATTGAAAGACTGGTGATTCAGGTGCCTCAAGACAAAAAGGGGCCTTGGGAAGCTGAGGATTTTGGGGAGTTGGTAGAAGAGGAGCTGGTGAGACAGAGTATCGAGGCGGAGACGGGACAGATTTATGTTGATTGGTTGGATTATGATCGACAGCCTCAGGAAACAGTGATTAGGTTTGAGATGGGGGAGTAAATGAAATACACACATCTGATGTGTGTAAAATTATTCGTTGGATTGACTTTGAGGTAAATATTTCATATCATGTACTTATATGTACATGAACAGAAATACTGATTATCTTAAAAAGTTATTAGAGCAAGAGAAAAAAACTTTTTCTACCTCTGATTTGGCGGTGTTATGGGGGATCGAGAACGAGAATACTCTATTGATAACGATTCAACGGTATCTAAAGAGAGAGATACTTTATTCAGTTCAGCGAGGGCTTTATAGTACCGTGCCTTTAGATAAGCTAAATCTGTATGAAGTGGGCTGTGCTGTGGCCGGTCCATCGGCTTATATTAGCGGTGAGACGATACTTCAAAAAAACGGCGTAATGGTTCAAAACTTGGAGAAAATAACCCTATTTGGCTATAAACAGAAAGAGTTTAGAGTAGCTGACCAAGAGTATCTATGCAGATACTTAAACCCGCGCTACTTATTAAATCGAGCGGGGATTGTTGAAAACAATACTTATAGCGAGGCTAGCTTAGAGCGAGCGGTAGTTGATTTAGGACACTTAAATCCCAGTTACTTTTTTGACAATCAACTGGCAATTAATAAGACAAAAATTAAGTCTTTAAAAAGAAAGATAGGCTATAAATGATTATTCCCAAAGCAAAAGACGCTCAACACAAATATCAGATGTTACGTTTATTGAGAACCATCTTAACTGACAAGGATTTAAGATTAAAATTACAATTTAAGGGTGGCACTTATGCGGCATTGAGAGGGGAGTTGAATAGATTCTCGGTTGATTTGGATTTTGACCTACCTGACAAAACAGCGGTAAAGATGGTCAGACAAAGTTGCTATCGGATATTTAAAAAGTTGGATCTGGAGATCAAGGACGAGAGCAAGCGATACTTGCAGTTTTTTTTAAGATATCAAGCCAAAGAGAAGGACAGAAATACCTTAAAACTGGAGATTAACGATCAACCTAACTTAAAAAATTCCTATGAGAAGGTTCATTTGCAGGAAATAAATATGTATTGTCAGGCTCATAGTTTAGAGACGATGGTGGGAAATAAGTTAGTGGCGGCGATGGCTAGATTTGATAAAAACGGCAAGATTGCTGGAAGAGACTTCTATGATTTACATCATTTTTTTCTAAATGGATTTAAAGTTAATAGGGAGGTGGTGGAGTATTATGCTAAGACAAGCTATGTTGAGTATCTAAAAAAGTTGAGGCAATTTATTCAGAATAAAGTGACTGAAAAGTTACTCAATCAGGATTTAAATCCCTTACTACCATCCAAGAAGTTAAATCAGGTGATTGGCAACTTAAAACCGGAGTTGTTGGCTTTGATAAAAGACGAGATTGACAGAGCTTGACAAGTAGTTGATGGTTTGGTAACATATAGATAAGATAAAGTCTTATATAGATGTTATGATCATTAAAAAATTGGTTAAGAATCTAGAGGATCAGACTGTTTTTGGTTTGAGTGAAATAGCTAGAGTGACCGGAAAACCAGCGGATAAAAACTTAATTTCGGCGGTCAGTTATTATGTTAAAAAAGGCGATTTAATCAGGTTGGCAAAAGGTTTGTATAGTTTTGATAAGAGTTATTCAGCTTGGGAACTGGGGAATAGATTAAGATCGCCTTCCTATATTAGTCTTAACACCGTTCTTCAGGACAGAGGGGTAAACTTTCAACCATACACCAGTATTTTTTTGGTAGCTAATCGAAATGAGATACGGACAATCAAGGGTCAAAAATATATCTATCGAAAAATAAAAGACGAGATATTATTAAATTTAGCCGGGATAGAGGTTATTGATGGAGTGGCGGTAGCAATCTTAGAGAGAGCTATTTTGGATAAAATTTACCTGGATGGGCCGGAACATTTTGATAATCTTCGAGCGGTAGATTGGGACAAGATGGATGAGTTAAATAGATCGGTTTATCAAAGAAAGAATATCACTAAATACATTAAAGAAATGAGGCAAGATGTTGGATCAAAAATCTCATAGATTAAATTTAACCAAGATTTTATTGAAACTATATAAAGACACTGAGGTGGCTAGTAAATTGGGTTTTAAGGGTGGAACGGCGGCTTATCTATTCTATGGATTGCCCCGGTTTTCGGTTGACTTGGACTTTGATTTGTTAGGGAAACCTGATAAAAAATCGAGAGAAAAATTGACTAATCGGATAAATAAATTACTGGAGAGTGACTATACAATCAAGGAGCAGTACGATAAGCACTATACTTTGTTTTGGTTGTTAAGTTACAAAAAAGGCAATCACACGATTAAAATAGAAGTGTCAAAACGACCGAATCAAAGCCGGTTTGAAGCCAAGACTTTTTATGGAGTGAAGATACCGGTGATGAGGCTTGAGGATGCTATAACTAATAAGTTGATGGCAGTGATTGGACGCAAGAAAATGGCTAACAGAGATTTATTTGATGTTCATTTTTTTCTTAATCTACTTGAAGCTGACAAGATTAATTATAAATTGATCGAGACTGAAACTGGATTAAAGCCGAAGCAGTTTTACCAAAAGATGTACAAGGTGGTTACAGCTAAAAGGAAAGTGAGTCCGCTTGATGGTATGGGGGAGTTGCTGAATGAAAAACAAAAAAACTGGGTTAGAGAAAAATTAATTGAGGAGTTGAAGCAGTTAGTTAAGATTCAAATTGATTTATTCAGCTGAGGCTTGAGTTGGAACAGGTTTAACGTTTAGCTGGCGGTAGGCTTGAGTCATGACTAGCATCGAGATAGGTAGAGTGAAGAGAAGACCGACAAAGACGAGCAAGGTGCCAAGTAGGTTTAGGAGTGCCATGGATAGAGCTAGTAGGAGAAGTTGCCAGCGATGGCCTTTGGTTATTCGGCCACTTTGTTTTAGAGCTTCAATCGGATTTAAGCCTTTATCAACAACCAAAAAGGAGAAGAAGAGGTATTTTATAGCAAAGATCAGTCCGGGAACGATAAGCAAGATTATACCGACGGTGATAATCAGGCCGTATAACAGGTTTGCCAGAATGGTTTTGCCGACTAGGTTAAGTTTGGAGTAGAGATCTGGATAGTTAGCCATGTTTGTATCGTGGAGCTTTAAGTAAACATTGATTAAACCAACCGTGATAGTGGTGTTGATAGCCAAAGAGATCAAGGAAGAGGGGATGGCTAGAGCCGGTTGAGTGAATTGATTGGTTAGAAAGTTTAGGCCGTACTGGATTAAGCTTGAGCCAAAGGTGATGATAACTAAAAATTTCCAGTGGAGTTTGTAGATAGCAAAGGCTTTTTGGTAGAGGACTTTGAGTTGAAGTTTGGGCATTAGTTTAGATTAGCCTATTTCTTGTTTTAAAGTCAAGCTTGACATTTAAGTTTATTTCGACTATTATCGAAACAAGGGTAGATATTATGAAAAAAATCGAAACAGTTTGGTGCCAGTTGTTGTTTGATGTCTTGGAAAACCGAGAAACTCGGTTTCAGATACAGGAGTTAGCTTCAAGATTGGAGATATCTTTAAGCACGGTTCATCATAGTTTAAAAGAGTTGAGGGAAATGGGAGCTGTTGAGATAGGTGGAAATGGAGGACAGATTATTGATACTGAAAAGATTTTAATGCATTGGGCAAATAATCGAAAGTTATCAAAAGAGATTGTTTTTAAGGAGATGGTAAGAGGTCAAGTAGCCGAAGTTGAAGGATTGTTGCCGGCTTCAAGCGTTTTAGGAGCTTACAGTGCGGTTAAAAGTTGGTATAAAGAAGCTCCGGCGGACTATTCTTCAGTTTATGTTTATCACTTAGACCCGAACAAGATCATTGAGCGGTTTTCAGGGGAAGCTGGGAAAGAAGTGGAGTTGGTGGTGTTAAAGCTTGATAAACATTTACCTTTAAGAGAAGAGACAACCAGCTTAGCGCATTCGTTTGTTGATTTATGGAACATAAAAGATTGGATGGCTAAAGATTTTATCAAGAGAATCAGGGAGGAGATTGATGAAATATTATCGTGAGAGTGTGACTAGTTTGAGTTTTGAGTTTTTAAAAGAACTAAAAAAAGAGTTTAGGTTCGTGTTGATTGGGGGTTGGGCGGTGTGGCTTTATACAAAGCAGTTGAAATCTAAGGATATTGATATAGTGGTGGACTTAAGTGAGTTGGCTAAACTTAAAGGAAAATATGCTTTTAGTAAGAATGAGAGATTGAAGAAGTACGAATTTAGAAGAGGCGAGGTGCAGGTTGATGTCTATTCGGTCTATTATTCAGATATTGGGATGAAAGCTGAGGAAATAATCAAGAATTGCCATGTTATCGAGGGCCTTAGAGTGCCTAAGATTGAAGTATTAGTAGCTTTAAAAGCAGTAGCTTTTATGAATCGAAAAGGAAGCGCTAAAGGGAGAAAGGATTTTCTGGATTTAGTTAGCTTGCTTGGAGTGGCCGATAAAAACCTGAGTAAGTATTTAAAAGATGATGTATTATCTGAGTTAGTTGAAGAGATTAAGTTGACAACTAAAATTCCAGAATTAAGTTTAAATAACCATCAAGTAGCAAGAGAGAAAAAGAAATGGCTTTCAAATCTTGGGAGATGATATGTTGATAGGTGTGGATGCTTCTCGAGCCTTTGTAAGTGACAAGACCGGAACCGAGAACTACTCGTACGAGTTATTGACGGCCATGCTGAAGCTACCGGAGGCCGAAGAGCATTCCTGGCGCTTGTACGTGAAGGAAATTCCAAAAGGGTCAGTCCTTAAAGGACGGACCTTTTTGGAATTGATTCCCATTCAATGGCCAAGGCTTTGGACACAAGGAGGACTGGCGTGGGAGTGTCTTAAAAGGCCACCTGATGTGCTGTGGGTGCCGGCTCATACCTTGCCGGTGATAAGGAGGAGGAAAATGAAGACGGTGGTGACTATTCATGGGATTGAGTATGAGTATTTACCAGAATTTAATAGGTTTCCTCAGAGTTTGTATCTGAATAAATCAACTGAGTATGCGGTTAAGTGGGCTGATAAACTGATTGCGGTGTCAAAATCAACTAAAAAACAGCTAGTGGAGCGATTGGGAGCGGATGAGAAAAAGATTGAAGTGGTTTATGAGGGGATTGGGGAAATTTTTACGACGGAAGGTTCCGAACTTGCACGGGGAGTTCGGAACCAAGTAAGACGGAAGTATCAGTTACCTAAGGATTACATACTTTTTGTGGGGACGATACAACCTCGAAAGAACTTGGTGAGACTGGTGGAGGGGTTTTCGAGAATTGAAAAGAGCGATCCAAAAAGGTCCGGCCTTACGACGAAAGGTTCCGAACGTTACAAAAGTTCGGAACCAACGAACCTGATTATCGCCGGTAAGGAAGGCTGGATGAGTGAAGAGATATACAAGGCACCGAAAAAATATGGGGTAGAGGACAAGGTTCAGTTTATCGGCAGAGTAGACGATGAAGATTTACCAGTGGTTTACAAGATGGCCAAGTTATTCGTCTGGCCGTCATTGATGGAGGGTTTTGGTCTACCGATCTTGGAAGCGATGCAGATGGGGGTACCGGTAATTGCATCAAATAGGGGAGCTTTGCCGGAAGTGGGTGGCAAAGCAATGATACAGGTAGATCCTGAGAGAGTTGAAGAGATAGCCAAGGCAATTAAGTCAGTTCTTGAGGATAAAGTCTTAAGAGAGAGCTTGATCGCCAGGGGAAATAGGCAAGTAAAGAAGTTTAGCTATCAAAAAGCAGCTCAAAAGACCTTGAAAATACTTACGGAATGGTAAATTTGGCCGAGACTTTAAGCTCTAAAACTGGTAAAATAGAGAAAATCAAGCTGTCTAGAGGAGTTTTTATATGGCGAAATTGGTCTCGGTTAATCCAGCTAATGGCAAAGAACTAAGTTCTGTAAAGATTGCTACTAAGGCAGAGGTTGAGGTAGTGGTTAAAAAAGCTAGAGTTGGGTTTAAAGAATGGAAGAACGTTCCCTTGGCTAAGAGGGCGGGAATTGTCTTGAAGTTAGCAGGTCTTTTAAGTAAGAAAAAAGAGATTTTGGGTAAACTAATTAGTCAAGAAATGGGTAAACCGTTAGTTGAGGCAGTTGATGAAGTTAAGTATCAAGCTGAGACGGCCTTAAAAGAGCTTAGAGACGAAGTGATTGATACCAAGGTTACGGCCACTATGCTCAAGCAGATGGATAAACTTAATGACCAGGATAGACTTAGTTTCATGATACGAAAGAATATAAAGGTTTGTAGTGTGATACGTTTTGATCCTGTCGGAGTGGTGGCGGCTATAAAACCTTGGAACTTTCCGGTTGACTCGATTTTATTGTCAGTGATTCCAGCTTTGTTGGCTGGCAACAGCGTGGTCTTGAAACCATCTGAGTACACACCTTTGGTAACTGAAGAGCTAGCTAAGTTGATCTGGCAGGCTGGAGTGCCAAAAAATGTTTTGCAGGTACTTCACGGTAGAAGTCAAGTAGGAGCGATGTTGGTTGATAGTGAGATAGACATGGTTAGTTTTACCGGATCAACTGAAGTAGGTAAAGAAATTGCTGAGAAATGCGCTTCACGATTGATCAAGTGTTCTTTGGAGATGGGTGGCAGTTCACCGGCAATAATCTTGAGGGATGCTGACCTTGATTTAGCGGTTAACGGAGTGCTTTGGGGGCGATTTAATAACTGTGGTCAAGTCTGTAACTCGATTAAAAGAGTAATCGTGGAGAACAAAGTGGCTGACGAATTTGTCAAAAAGCTAACCAAGGCAGTTGAAGATCTTAAAGTTGGCGATCCGATGGACAAGAAGACTGATGTGGGGCCGCTAGTGAGCTTGAAACAGTTAAGAAAACTACAGGATCAAGTGACTAAGGGAGTGGTTCAAGGTGGACGAATCGTGGTTGGCGGTAGGCGAATGCGAGATGAAAAATCGATGCAAGGTTTTTATCACGAGATGACCTTGATGGTTTTTGTTCGCCAAGCCATGGACATTATGCAGGAAGAAACTTTTGGTCCAATCTTACCGGTGATGCAGGTGGAGAATTTCAAGGAAGCGATCAAGGTAGCTAATGGCACCAAGTTTGGTTTAACAGCTGCAGTCTATACCAAGTCAAAATTACTAGCCAAGCAGGCCATGAATGAACTTCAAGCCGGTTCGGTTTATGTTAATGACTCAAGTGTTATTCCCCTAGAAGCCCCTTGGTGCGGAGTGAAGGAGAGTGGCTTGGGAGTTGGAGGCGGTCGATTTGGCCTGATGGAATATGTTCAACAAAAACATATGCATATCAATTTAACCAAAGATAAAACTCGAGATTATTGGTTTCCGTATGATAAAAAAGGTTCGGCCGATAAGTAAAATATTGGGAGTGAAACTAGATCGCCTGGGTGAGAATGCGGTGCTTGAGAAAGTAGTTGGTTGGCTTAAGACTGATAAGAAAAGATACATTGTGACAGTTAATCCGGAGATTTTGGTGGCAGCTAACAAGGACGAGGAGTTTAAACGGGTGTTAAATCAAGCAGATATGGCGATTATCGATGGGGTGGGACTAGTTTGGGCTTTAAGAATAAAAGGTTATCAGGGAATTGAGAGAGTGGCTGGAGCTGATTTGATGAACAAGTTGATTGCCAAAGCCAGTAGTGGCAGAAAAAGGGTTTTCTTGTTGGGGGGTGGATCGGGAGTGGTCCAGAGAGCCAGAGAGATCTTAAAGCAAAAACATCCAAGGCTGAAGATTGAAGTAGAAACAGGGCCTATTGATATTACCAAGACCAGTAAAAAGCAGGACCTGATAATACGCCAGAAGATAAATAGGTTTAAGCCGGATTTGTTGTTTGTGGCTTTTGGACATCAAAAACAAGAGATTTGGATTGCTAGGAATTTAAGATACTTAAAGGTGAAGGTAGCTATGGGAGTGGGGGGTAGTTTTGATTACTTGGTTGAGCCTAACTTAAGAGCGCCAAAGTGGGTGCAGGAACTGCAGTTTGAGTGGTTGTGGCGGTTGGTTAAACAACCATGGAGATTTAAGAGGCAGGTAGCCTTAATTGAGTTTGTATTTCGGCTGGTTTTTTAGATATACTGAAAGGTAATGTCCGAATCAGGAGAAGGGCCTATTCTGCCTATGTCCGATATTGAAAAACCAAAGCCAGCTTCACCAGGGGAAACAGCGGGAAATAAGGCAGTGGGGAAACAGATTTCGCTCAAGAAATGGTTTGAAGAGGGGCCGGGAAAAGAATTAGATTTAGATCAAGAGCAACAAAAGCTATTAGAGAATCTTCTTAATAACTCGATTCAGATGGTTCGTGAGGGAAAACCTAAAGGGATTTACGAAAGCTGTTTAAGAGGTGAATTGGATGTGTTAGGCATTACATTGGAGGATAAACATAAAAAAGCTTTATTCCAGAGGTTGGAGCGTGAGAAAGAAATCAAGGAAGTAAGGGAGTGGCGCGAGAGTAAGGGTGATAAAGTTGAAGACGTTTTTATTCTTGGTCCGGATCATGAGGTGGCTGACCTTGTGGTTGGAGAAGGAGACCTACAAAACCCCAGTAATGCCTCACTTATAAGTATTAAAGCTGTCTACGTAATTAATGGTAAGGTGGAAATAAAAAATTTAAGCTATTATCCAGAGAAAAAAGAGAGTAAGGAGTTATCGAAAGAGGGTTTATCAGTACTTGGTAATAGGACGCTGAGATTAAACGGAGTGAATTGTAGGATAAATGTGGAAGGAGACAAGGTGGTGGTGAGGAATGCGACTGGAGATAAGGAAGTAATTTCGGAAGCGGTGATTAGAGGGAGGGAGGCGGAAGTTGAGGGACAGAAAAAATCAGATTCCGGTGAATTTGTTGAACAAATTGCAGAAATTCAGAGACAAGCTTTAGCAGAAAAACAAAGAAAAAATGAACTAGAGATAGATTTACAATCAGTGCGTTCAAAGTTAGCTGCTGCGAGGGGAGAAAAATCTGAAAGTGCAGAAAAACCTAAAAGTGGAGAAAAAATTAAAAAACTTGATCGGAGAATATCTTTAACCAGATGGTTTAAAGAGGGAGAGGGAAAAGACATGGGTTTGAGTTCGGATCAACAGGGAGCGTTGGAAATGTTACTAAACGAGACGAAAATGGGAGTTGAGTCGGGGTTTAGTAGAGAGAAATATCAGAATCATTTTGCCACCAGATTAAAGGAATTAAACCTGCCTGTGTGGTTGAAAAATGAACCTGAGTTACAAATACGTTTAAACTGTGAAGAAGTGATGGCTGACAGGGAGAAAAGCAGTGATTCGATTCAAGCCGCTTTTTTACTTGGTTCGGAAACTGGAGTAGTTGATTTGGCGGTAGGCAATAGTGGCGATGAGGCACTGACGGTGTTTGTGGTTAATGGTGAGATACAAGTACGAGGAATTCAGTTTTTGAAAGCTGCTACGGTTCATGGAGCAAGTATAAGCTATAGGGAGAATATGACAGTTAGTGATAATAGTGAATTTGTGATAAATGGGGTTAGGTGTACGATGGTTGTGAAAGATAATAAGGTGGTGGTTAAAGAGTTGGAGGGAGATAAGAAAGTTATCTCTGAAGCGTTGATTGAGAAGGGGTTTAGAGATCCAAGTAAAGAAATTCCGAAAGTAAAGAAAAGAGAGTATGACAGAGTTATTGACCTAGAAGAGCTATATCAAGGACCGTTAAAGGACTCGGAGTTAACGAAGGATCAACGGGAGGAGCTTGAAGATTGGATGAATGAAGCGGGGAGACGGGTGCGTTTACTAGATAAGTCGAGTGCACCAAATAAACAGAATTTCTGGAATTTTTACAATAGAAATATGGCTGATTTCAGTAGCCAGTTTAGAGAGGTAATTGGCGATGCTAATATGCAATCGTGCCAGAAATACATAGAAAAAAGATTGTTCAATGAGGAGACGGTAAGTCGGGTGTGGAGCTCAATGTCTCCAGACCAGCAAAAACAGACCTCTATTCAAGATTTGAGACTGATAACGGCCAAAGGTGATGGGGGAGATATGGCGATGGAAACATTAGTTCCGGGTGAAGCAAATGATGTGATTGTTGGATACTTTGATGGAAGCTTTCAAGTGAGAACTTTAAATAATGAAGTAAAATTTAAGATAGATGATCAAGTTCACTCTGGTGATGAGGGCTTTATTCCGGTAAAAACTGGAGAGGTGATTGAGTTGAATGGAGTGCAGTTTAACCCAGTTGACAAAAATGGGAAGGTTGAAGTTGAGATGATATCAACAAGCGGAGAAGAAGCCGGTGAAGGGAAACACCTTCAAAGTTGGTTTAAGGAAGAAGAGTGGTCGAATCAAACAAAGCCTCAGCAAGATAAGCTGAAAAGATTTATGTTAACCCAGGAGACTAAAGCTCGTTTGGGGCAGTTAGCTCCAAATAAATTTTTTGAGTCATTGGATAAATTTTTAGAGGAAGAACAACTTAATATAACCGCTGAACAGAAAAAGAATATTGACAATCGGATTATTTGGTCGAAAGAAATTAGTAGTGTTCTTGAGGGTGTTTCTCCAAGCCAACGGGGAGAAAAATCAGTTCAGGATGTGTTGATAATGGCAAGTAAACCGGGTGAGGGTGGTGATTTATCGATAGAAACAGTTTCCAAAGGAACTGATAAGTTGGTATTTATAATAGGTGATGAGGTTTATATAAAAGACGTTGAAGGTGAACAAAACTGGAAAGTAAATGGCACTAGAGCAAAAAAAGATGAGTTAGTTAGAGTAACTGAACATAGCATAGTTGATTTGTCGGGAAGTCGTTTTAGGATAACTAAGAATGACAATCAGATTACTCTTAAAAGAATTGAAGGTGACTTAGAATCAACAGTAGAGATAGCACAAGGTGGAGATTTAACCTTTAAGAGTGCCTCTCCAGCGAGCAGTCAAGTTAGTTCGAGTGATGAGGTTGGAGATAGTGCCAAGGGGGAAGCGAAAGAGGTTGATATGGCTTGGCTTGAAGGAGAGGAGAATGATTTTTCAGAGACTCAAATGGACGGGCTAAGAAGCTTAATGACCGAGGCGTGTCATCAGGGTCGTTTAGGTAATATCGATCGAGGAGATTTTAACAAGCAATTAGATGAGTTAAACATGACGCTTGGATTAGATTTAGTTGGTAAGCAGAAAAGATTATTAAGTTTTAGATTTCAGAGAGAATGGGAGACTGGATATGCTTGGAGAGATAATAATTTTTCCAGAAAAGCTGAAGGGTCCTCACTTAAACAAGTATTTACGATAGGTGGCAATAGTTTGGGAGTGGATGTTAATGTTAGTGAAACTGGCGGTCAGGCGATAGCTGTTTTTTACGAAGGTGATAAAGTACATATTGTCGATGTTTCTATAGATAAAGGGTATATATCAAAGAACGAGGTTAGGCTGAGGCTGTTAAGGTTGGATCAAGTTGAACCAATCGATGAAGTGATGGTTGATGGAGCTAGAGTGGAGATGGAGAAGACGGGTAATGAGCTAATAATTAAAGTAAGAGGTGGAAAAACAACCAAAGTAACGTTTGGTAGAGATGGTGGTTTGACCTTTGAGGAGGTGGTGCCAACTCCATCGGGAAAGCCGGCTCCTGGAGAAGGCGATGGTCTAAGTGGATCAGAAATGCAGAGTAGTATTCCAGTGGAAAGTCCTGTGGATACCGGAGGAAGTGGAGGCGGAAGTGGTACACCACCACCCCCTACATCGCCAGAAAGCGGTGAGAGAGGGGAAACCGCAAAAGATGGTGGTCGAAGGACTTCTTTAAAGGAGTGGCTTGAGGGTCAAGGCTTGAGCTTGGAAGGTGATGATGCAGGAAAGCTAGAAGGTTTGTTAGCTGCTGAGAGTAAGGAAGAGTTCCCTGCTTCATTTCCTACAATGAGCTTAGAAGTAAAAAAACTGGGGATTGAATTAAGTGAAGACCAAAGAATAGCTCTTTATTCTAAGGTAGTTAGTGAAAATAAAATACGAAGAATGGTTGATGAATTGTCCTCAGATCACAAAGGAAAAGTTAAGTTAGATGAAGTTGTATTAATAGGAAGAAAGAGTGAAAAAATTGTTGATTTGGACCTTGAAACAACAGACACATTAGCCATCTGTGTCATTGATGGTGAGTTGTATGTCGGAAATGCGGGTGGAGGTAAATTCAATATTGAAAATAGACAAGTTGTTGATGGTGAATTTCATAAAGTTGAGCCTGAAACTCAGATTCAGGTATTGGGCTTGAGTGAATATGGAATAGGCACTTTTAACGGTAAATGCACGATGGCAATTGAAGGCGATGATATTGTTGTGAAGAATGACAATGGGATGGAAATATCAAGAGTAAGGATTGGTGGGGGAGTTGAGATGGAGAACGCTAAGCCGTCGCTGGCTCCACCAACAATGGCTACGTCTTCTGCTGAAGGTGATCCTCGACAGGATGAAAGGAAAATATCCTTATCGAAGTGGCTCGAGAGTGAGGGGTTGAAACTTCCTGAAGATAAACAAAGCAAGCTAGAAGATTATTTAAATCGGGCAGTAGAGAGTGAATTGACTTATTGTATTCCTGATGTTACTAGGAAAATACAAAAAATGGGAATTGAATTAAGTG
>Ga0233437_1000877_pt1 | contig 61687 bp, 101 predicted proteins | sample SI_122_August201_FD_182714 | JGI IMG/M metagenome (GOLD analysis project Ga0233437, IMG submission 182714) | Seawater microbial communities from Saanich Inlet, British Columbia, Canada - SI_122_August2016_200_MG | ecosystem: Environmental > Aquatic > Marine > Inlet | place: Canada: British...
ATTAGGTATTGCAATGGTTGAATCTTCTCTAGGATTACACCAGAAATCACCTACTGGATGTCGTGGTGTTTTTCAAATGTCTGGTATTGCAATGAAAGATTTGCTTTGGGATATGGAAAAGATTGATGATGATCTGATTGATATTGCTTGTGGAATTTTGTTTCTAAGGTTGCTGCTTAAAAGGTGGGGTACTGAAGAAAAGGCAACTGCTCATTACTGTGATCCAAACGATCTTGATTTTTATTTAGACAGGATGAAAAAGTTCAAAGCAGAATTTAAGGAGATGTGATGGAAGGGACAGCCACAATAGAGTTGAAAATTAAAGACCAGGACATTAAATTAACGATGGATGAGGCTATTGAACTCAGGTGTTTATTGAATCGGTTGACAGGTAGACCGGAGCCATACCATCCGGTGACACCTGTTCCTCTTCCATTGCCAAGGGATGATTTCACGAACCCCTATACACCGATTTGGGGGCCGAATACTTGTGGGTCTATCACATTTAAGGATTTTGATCAATACACATGGACGGTACAATAATGAAAGGAGAACATCATGGTTAAAACACCTGTAGGTCAGTCAGGAATTATACCTACAATAAAACCGATAGCGGGTGGAATTGATGGATCTCCATTAACTATAACCGCTAGTTCAGTTGCCAGTACTAATTCAGTTGACGGGAATTGCGTATATCTAATATCCAGCACCCCTGTACATTTTAGATTATCATCCGCTGCAACAGCAGCAACAACCAATGATCCTTGGATTCCAGCAGATATACCTTTTCTTTTTTACTGTGAGCTTAGTGATAAAGTTACAGCAATAAAACGATCTGGTGCTGCTGATGGTAATCTTTGGGTTCATGCTTGTGAACAAGTTGATTAAGGAGAAATGAAATGTCCTCATTCAGTGAGTATCTTCAAGAGGAAATAGGAAATTGGGTGAAAGGATCTGCTGTCGATACAGCTCCATCTTCACTACTACTGGCATTATCAACAGCAGACCCACTAGATGATGGATCAGCCATAGCAGAACCTTCAGCTATGGGTTATGCAAGAAAAACAATTGCAATGGGAGCTTTATCATCTGTAAATGGTACAGGTACAACTTTTACTGGACCAACATCTGATACCATATTTGGACCATCTTCAGGTTCATGGGGTTCTATTACTCATTGGGCAATATTCGAGAATGCCGGAACTAATATGTTATTCCATGGTTCGATTACTGCTGCTAAAACTGTTTCCTCTGGAGATTCATTTGTCGTAAATGCGAATGCGTTATCAATAGTTATCAGGTAAAAGCTATGTATTGCGGACCTGCACTACAAATTTCCATTGGGAATAGTAATATTACACAAAGTTTCAAAGCAGCCGGTGTTGCTATTGCTACCCTCAGTGCTGTTAAAAGATTCTCCGGCGATGGTAGTTTAGTTGGAGAATCTGCTGCCACATTAGTTGGAAGTCTTGGAAATGTAGGTACATTTGCTACTGCAACTGGAGAAAGTATTGTCACAGTTCCATTGTTCAATCAACATATAGCTACATTTGGTACTGCAACTGGAGAAAGTATAGATAACAATTCCATTGGTGTTGGAACTATTGTATTAGATGATGATGAAGATGATACAGAGTACGATGTTATTTGGGCTGACAGGGAGACGTAATGGGTGATATTCTTGCTGCATTCGCAATGTTGATGATTGCTATTTGTGAAGGTATTATAGACGCAATAGCATGGATGTACTCAAGGATGAGATATGGTCAATGAAGCTTGGAAAGAGTACACTGGCAAAAATGAAAAAGTATTTATCCTTACCTTACCTATTTTAAAGATTAGAGAATGGTTAAAGAAAAGGAAAAGAGCTAAAGTAAAAGTAGATTACGAATGGATTTATGACGGTTGTGGTTGTACACCAGATAGAGGCTACTTGTCTAATCCTTACTGCAATGAGCATTATAGTAAACTCATAAGAGTACCCAAGGAAATACTATGAAATATGAAAATATAGCTTATAAAATTCAAGCTGGTGATGTTTTCGCTTTTGGTGGGTACGGTGGATTTTCTGATGTTATCAAACCAGTTACAGACGCTAATGTTACTCATGTAGGGGTTGTTCTTGAAAATGTTTTTGATTATAATAGGATTGTTGAATCTGCAACTATAAAAGATTTTTGTGGAGTGTCTGTTAACTTTGCTAGAGAAAGAATAGAAAATTATCATGGGGAAATTTGGTGGATGCCACTAAAATTAGAAGTGCGAAAATCTTTTCAACCTTTACCTTTCTATGACTTTCTACTTCAACAGATAGGAAAACACTATGATATTAAACAGGCTCTTTTAGCTGGCATTGATATTCTTGATATGATTGGTATTGCTAAAAATAAGGAAGATTATAAGAAGATGTTTTGTAGTGAAATTGTCGGGGCTGCTTTGGAAGTTGCTGGTATAATAGATGTGAATGCTTCTGAATTAACCCCTATTGACATTTGCCATTTAAACATATATTCTGGTTGTTATCAATTAAAAGGGGACGAGTTACCGTTAGAACCATTCATTTTGGAAGAAGAGGAGGACGATTATGGCAGCAGCATGGGTGATTTGGTTGGGGATAGTGATTCAAATTCTACCGAAGATTAAGGATTTGATGAAAGAGGCAGAGAAACTTTTTGACGATATTCCAGATAGTGGAGAGCAGAAGAAACAGTACGTTATGGCGATGGTTAAGATTATTGCTGAAGCATTGACTAATGTTACTGGACCAGAGTGGGATGTAATCTGGTTGAAGGTGGATAAAGCTATTTCTGCATTCATCGACATCTTCTGTCCTTTCTTATTTCCGAATGATGAGGGGGTCGAATAATGGGAACTGGTAATGGTGGTATCAACGAAATCATTCCTTGGTTTCGTCAGAAAACAACGTGGACACTTATTGCCGGTATGATTGGTGCTTTGGGTACTGCTCTTGCTGGTGATATTACCTGGATACAATTTGGAGTGGCTGCATGTCTTGGTGTGTCTGGTATCTTTGCTAGGCAGGGTATTGAGAAGTCAACATACATTCCACCTCTTGCTGAACGTGGTGAAGAAATTAAACCTTAACCATAAAGGGGTGCGTCCGATGCCTCTTAGCAATGCAAACTATGGACGCACTCTCAACTATTCTTTCGATTGTACCTCTTCATTCTTATCTTCTTTCACGACAAATAATTGACACGGCAGCGTATCCCCAATTCGTGCAGCAATATGATAACCACTCCGAGTGTGAAATACTGATTTCCATTCTTCATCGTGTGCTGTTATTTTCTCTCCAAAATCATGCTCTATACCTTTTTGTCGTACATAGTGTTTCACAGCCTCAACAATTATAGGATCAATCACCCTGCTTTCTGGTTCTGGATTTGGTGTTATAATATAGTTATGATCCATTGATTCTCGTAATTCTTTTTCTTTTTTATGAATTACAAGAATACCCCAAATCAAGAGACTTACACATATTCCTATAAGTATACATATTATTATCATAAACATTTTATTCTCCAATAACAGAAATGCCGTTTACCCTCTTTACTACTATTTGCTTATCAGCCTGATCAGTTAATTCTTGAATATGACTAACCATTATTATTTGTAATCCTAATTTTTCACTGAGCATTTTCAACATATCAGAAGCAGCCGGTTGTAGTCCAGCAGATAGATTCTTGAATGGTTCATCAAGAATAATAATGGGACGGGTATTTTTGTTTAAACTCCATGCTGCAATTCTCAGTGCCATTGAAGCCACATCTATAGCACCACCGCCAGCATTATCCATAGGGTGCATTTTATTTTCATCCCTTACAAACCACAAGTTAGCTTCTGTTTTACCCCTTTTAGGAACAAACTCTAATTCAAATTTATAAGGATCATCCCATATTGCAGCTAAAGCTGTACTCACAATATTGGATATGTGAAATTCAATTTGCTTTTGTGTCATGGTGGCAGCTTTTTGAAAGACAACCCTTATTTTTTTAAAAGATTCCTCTTTCTTTTTTACTTCTCTGAGATGAACCTCCTCTTCCTTCAATCTCTTTTTGAGGAAGTCTCTTTCAGCTAGTTCTTCATCTAATTTTTCCCTAGCTTTTCTTAGCTGTGGGGTTACGCTATTTACCATTCGTATTCTTCCTGTAGTTTAGTGAAAAGTTTAGATACATTTTTTTCTATCTTCACAATTTCCAATTTCTTTTTATTGATTAACTTTGCTGCTTCAGGTAGAGACTTGATTTTATACTGCGCTAATCCTTTCATCTGTTCATTGATAGCACCTTTCAGTTCTGATCTGTCTTGCTTGGCTTCTTCAATAGCTTCTTTTATTTCACTCACCTGTCTTAAAATAACTTCTATGTTCATAAATTAGCCTCCTTCTCTTCATAGTATTCACCTATGTATTGGTTAATTGAATCTTCTTCCACTGTTTTCAATTTTGCTTCTACAGATAATTGTTTGACATTCTGTTCAAAATTAATTCCTATTTCTTTGGTATCAGAATCTAATAATTCTGCAAAGGCAGTGAAAGCACTGTCTTGTCTTTTCAAATTTTCCACATCTTCAATCTTTAAAACTTCTGTTGCTGGTAGGATTGGTACTTCTATTATTTCAGTTTCACCATTTTCATAATCGTATAAAGCGATAGTAGGCTTATGATCCACTTGAGCTATGTTAGAGCGCATCAAAGATCCCATGTTGAAGAATAGTTTTTCATCATCTTCATTATGGTAGAAAGTATTATGATTATCCCCGCAACAGAATATATCAAAGTCAGTTTCTTTTCTTAATAGGACGTTCTTTCTTGTGAAAGATTTTTGACCTGGCCATAAAGGTTCATCCTCGATCACCATTTTATGTAGCACTAGAATGTTTAAAGCTTCTGTGTCTACCACTTCAGGAAATTTTTCTTCCCATGAAGCACCATAGATATGGACCCCATCGTCTATTTCCATTGCGTCTTCATTTAGAATTGTAATCACACCGGAAGATTCTAACACTGCCATAGCAGTGTTTCTTTTATTTTTATGGTATCTAAGATCATGTTGACCATAGATTGTTAAAATTGGAGTATCAAATCTTTTGAATAGTTCAATGTATCTTACTTTTATATCTTCTGGCATCTTTCTATTATCAAAGAAGTCTCCAGGTTGAATAATAGCAACACACTTTTCTTTCTCTGCTAAGTCTAATATCCATTTTATTTTATCAAATTGTTGTTTTTTATATTCCCCAATTCTATTCAATGGATTGATTGCACGTATATGCCAGTCCCCAGATATTAGAATTTTACTCATACCATTTTCTCCACATGTTTCTTTATATCTTCTTTTGTGGTTTCGCATCCACAGAAAGGACATATCTTTGCAGATAGTAAAAGGTCAATTAAGGTTTGTTTTCTTTCTTTGATTTCATCGTCAAGGGTGCTGAGCCCTTCGAGGTTGGTAGTTAAGTTGCTAACTAAGGTCGTTACCTCATTTATTTCTGTATATGCTTGTGTGAGCTTATTTATTTCTTTTAATACTTTTTCAGTTTTGGATTCAAAAGTAATTAGGATATCACATTTTTCCTTTTTTTCTTTCAAGGACTTTATGGTTTCTACAGTGGTAGTCAATTTCTGTTTTTCTGTTATTAAAGAGTCACGTAACTCTATTTCTATGGATATTTTCTCTACAGGTTTTTCCACAGTCAACCATTCTGTTATGGTTTTCACTTCATCCTTGTTCACCATTATAGAATTATAAGTTGATTGTAAACTATCAAGGATTAATCTTTCTGTATCAGCGTTTTCTACATCCTTTTCCAGTTTCTCTACTAATTTCTCCACAGAATCCAATCGTTTGAAAACTTTGATAGCTTCTTTTGTTCCATTCACTTTCTCTTTATTATTGGTAACTTCTTTAGTAGCAGTTCTTATATCAGAATTAACATTCTTGAGGACAAAATCTATGATGTCTAAATTCACTAACTCATTCAATTTCTTAGCTACATTACCAGGAGTATCTTGAAGGAGAAAGTACGGATCATGTTGACTTTGAAGATTAATATCATTCAAAGATAGAGCATTAGTAAGTGCCCATGGAACAGATGCACCATATTTTTTCAGACTTTCCCCATCTATAACATATTTTGCTTGTCTTACGAATCTCCCTAAAGTAATTTTTTGTCCATCATCAAATTCAATAGTTGAGCTATACGGGTCGTCTGGTCCAGCAGATAGATTAAAATATGCATTACCTAACGGTCTGTTTGTCATTATCCACTTGATAGAACGTAGAATAGATGATTTACCAGCATCAGATTCACCTACTATTGCTGTAATGTTTGGATGAAATTCTAACTCAGAATCTATGTGACCCTGAAAGTTTGCTAATACAATCTTTTTAATTTTACCTTTGCTTAATTTTTCCATTAGCAACCTTGTATGCCATACCTTTTCCCATTCGATATTTAGATGCTTGTCTCTTAGTTGCAGCAAACTCACCGTACCTTGGAAATTCTCTTACTTTTTCACATGCATCATTGAACGGTTCGTCCTGTTTGCTGAATTCCTTGTTGCTCAATTGTTTCTTTTCCTTTGCCATTGTTCTCCTTTTCTAAAATCATTGTGTTAATTGTAACATACCAAGTCAGGATATCTGTATAGTACCCTGCTTGAACCCCACCAACGTACTTCTTTAAAGCCTTTTTTATCTCCTTTGTTTGATTATAGTACTCCCTTAATATCATACATCCTAATTGAATATTATTTCCAATATGCATTGCTTGATAACCATTAATCTTTAATTTCTTCAATTTGTCCTCATGCACTTTTACCATAATCTGCATAAGACCTTTGGCGCCCTTTGAAGAAATTGCTAAAGGGTTAAAACCTGACTCCCTGTTCATAATAGCTAATACTAATGTCAATGGTAAATTATATTCTTTGGCATATTTTTGAGTGTAAGTTAAAATCTCCTCTAATACTATTTCATCTAATTCAGGTTTCAATTTTTTCAATGCGCTTTCTATTAGAACCAATTCATTGATCTGTTTGATTGCAGGGGTTGTTTCTATGGTTGCTTTACTATCAATGGTTTTAAACATTAGGATATAAGAAATAATAGCACAGAATATAAACCCGTAAGAGAAAAATAAAAATAATTTCCAACTACTTATATTTTTGGTGGTATCCATGGTTTTATCCTCTCTGGTTGAATTCTTTTATAAAGTCTGGAGACATTTGCGATTAGATACGGACGGTTGTATTCGTGGTTTGGAACTTCTACTAGAGCATGAAAAAGTTTCCCTTTATAAAGACGAAATCCAGGTCTGTTTTCATTGGTTATGATTTTTTCTTCTATTTCTTTCCAGATTAAAGAGAGTTGATGTTTCTCTGTAGCGTATGTACCCTCTGTAAAATATCTTCCATTTTCTAAGAAGTAAGTTATTTTAACAGCGTACATTATCTGCCTTTTTTACTCCCTTTCATTAATCTTAAAATATCAAAAAAAACCTCTGCATCCAATACAACAATGTTTTCATGATGGTTCTTTGTCATAACGACTAACCAATCTGTTCCAGGTAATTGATTATCCTTTGCTTGTTTAATAAAACTTGGCACACCCCATGATTCTGTATTTTTACATTCAATAGACCATGGAAATAGGTCCTTTGCATCAGCAACCAGACGTATATCTGTACCCGCTTGACCCATTTCTCTTGGGGAAATTACTTCGTCATACCCCCAAGGCAGACCTAGTAGTTCAGATATTTTTTGTGCTGTCCAGTGCTGTAACCGTCTACCTTTACCCTTTGCAGATGCAACAGTAATTCTTTTCTTAAATTTAACTAAATGGAAATCATTATTCCATTCAATCACTATATCTACATTTTTTCTTTTACACCCTGGAAGTTTACCTGTATCACGTAAAGTCCTAATCTCAGTAATAATTGCTTTTATAGAAGTCTTTTTAGTAGTGAAATGTACAGTTTCTATATAAGCGCCACTAGTGTTAAAGTATGTTAAGAATGAATTTTCCATTATTCGTAATTCACCCATTCAGCATAAGAGGTAGGGGTTTCGTAAAAACGAACTCTTGCTAAACCATTACCAAAAATAGGTTCCAGTTTACTTACAATCCATATGACCATATTTTCTGCCGTTGGATTAATGTTTTTAAAATGAGCTACATCTTCATTCAAATATTTGTGGTCAAGTTCATCAATGATTTCCTTGTTAATAATTTCTTTTAATTCGTTGAAATCAATGATCATTCCTTCATATGCACATTTTGGTTTAATGTTTGTATTTACTTCTACGTGTAGTTGGCAATTATGTCCGTGAATATTAGCACATTTTCCTTGGTATTCTGGTAAATGATGTGCATAACAAAAATCAAAAATCTTTACTACTGATAATTCTTCACCGTATATGTTCATGATATCCTCCTTACCATCCCAATTCTATATCAATTCTTCTCAAATATTTTGGTACATTTTTTACGCCTTGAATTTCTCTGAGTGAATTATAGTGAGAAGCTAGAATACCTCCCATATCTTTAATAGTATTTTCTGACCAGAACGTGAACATTTGCACTTCATCCTTTGCAAACCTTTCATTAATAATGATCCTTGCTTTCTTCCTACTGAAGTTATCTTTATTACTTTGCAGAGCCACAGCATAAGTTATCATATTACCAGAAGCTTTCCAACCAAAAGAAATTGACGCAACACCAGCCTTTGACCACATTTCTATGTATCGGTAATTCAGATCGAGTTTTTCCCTCAGAAGTTTTTGGGCAAGTTTTTTTGCTTCTTTAATCTCGTACAATGCAGAGAGTTTCCTAGCTTTTTCTTTGTCTGGAATCTGCTCAAATTGCTGCAACATTTTTCTTCTCCTTATCTCATATTAAATAGGGTTGACCAATTATCTATGTTTTTTTCAGTTTGCATAGAATTTAAACCATACTTTTCAGTGACACGCAAGAAATTTAATATTGTAAATTTCTCATCCCAATTTAAAGTAACCTCTTTTGTTGAGGGAAATGGTAGTTTAACAAGGACTTCATTTCTTTTTATAATATCTTCACCATCTTTGATTGCCTGATAAGCTTTAGTAGTATGTTTTAAATCTCCAATTAGATATTTGATTGCGGTCTTTTCCCCAACTCTACTAATGCCTTCAACATTATCAGTCGTACAACCAGCAATTTGTTTGACCATTCCCCATTCATTAGGTTCAACCCCCCATTCTTTCACAAAATGTTTAGCAGTATACACTTTGGCTTTTTTAGCAGCACTAAATAAATGAACTGTAGGAGATAATAATTGGTATAGATCGTGATCACCAGATATGATTATTTTATCTTCATCTGTAGGCATTCTAGCTATGACAGCAATCAAATCATCAGCCTCTAGACCAGATTGCATGAAACTGTTTTTAAATCCTAATTCAGGTATTACTGAGAAGCGTAAATCATCTATCTGAGGGTACACCAGAAGGTCAAGAGCCTTCATTTCTTCACTCTTGTTATCAACCCTACTCTGTTTATACGCAGGATAAATCTTTGCTCTCTTTCTTCTTTTTGAATCCCAAGTGAAAACTATTTTATTCGTTTCAAACCTATTGGCTAAAGAATATATTTTCCTTAGAAAGCCTAAAATTATACCCACGCTCTGTTCATTGTGGGTTAAATGTACCAATCCATACTTAACCGTATGAGCAATGGCATGAGAATCAATAATTAAAATAGGGTTAAGTTTCATTAACCAACCCATTCAGCTAGTTCTAATTCTACTTGCCCTCTACATAAATTTCTTATTTCTTCCATTTCTTCTCTGTAGTTATCTGTATCTGCAATCTCACCTTCAAATCCAATAGTTACTTTTATAGGTTCAAATTGAGGGTCCTGAAGGGTTTTGGTAATTTCACATCTAACTATTCTAGCACCTAACATGTCTTTCTCCTTTTTTTGAAAATGGTGTAGGGGACTATCCTGTCCCCTACACCTTCAAGTTTGTAGCAGGAATCGAACCTGCAACCTTATCCTTTATAGGGATATGCTCTACCAACTGAGCTATACATTAAAGTTTTGACTAGCATTATCCTTTTCATTCTAGTAAACCATGTCAGTCTAATACATTCTTGCTCTGCCACTGAGCTACCCTGCCATAAATTTTATTGGAGACAGGGGTGGGATTTGAACCCACGACCAGAATAAAGTTTGCACAATTTACAGATTACTAAGAATATTTTCGTCTAAAGCTGAGGACTCAAAACACTGATGCTGCGATCACTGAAGCTGAAGCCAGAAGCTGAAGCTGAGTCCTAAAACTGTTTAACCTGTTATAAATTTAAAGAGTTCTTTGCCGATTGTCATTTTGACCACTTCAGTAGTATTGGCTTTCTGCCGAGCTTTCTTCACTGCCCGAATCAGTTTGTCAATATTACTCAACAGTTGTGATTTTTCTGCTGAGGAAATCATACCACACCATTTATCACCAATTATTCTAGCTACCTTTTCATCCTCATTGTAAACATTCACTTGAGCAGGATGCTCTTTGGTAGCTTCAGAGATAACATGATTCTTCATAACTTTTTTGGTACGAAATTTTTCAATAGGATTGACCATGCGGTAAACATCGTCACCAATTTCAGAATCTTTTTCCCACTTGATACCAGGCTGAAGTGTAGGAATAGACTCAAACAAACTGGCTCTGATTCTCTTGAGTTTACTTTCAAGACCCAAAAGAAATGTAGCAGGAACATCTTTTGCAATGGTAATTCCGTCTACCACAAGATCAGTCCTTGCATCTTGATTGGTTCTTTCTTTCTGAAGAACTGCATCAAGATACCTGATAATGGATTTCTGTGAATACTTCAACTTACTTTTCACAGTGTCGTCCATTTCTTTGTGTAGGTCTGCTTCTTTAGGTGCGTTTTCATCAAAGAATTCCACCCGAATATGCTCACCGAAGTACCTATCAGGGTGTTTGGTAAAGTTTACCTCAGTCTCTTTGAGGATACGGTTGTAAGTACCCTCTAAGTCAGACTCTACTGCCAGTAATTCATGAAGCTTTGCCACTGTTTGTCCTCCCCGTGAAAATAAGTTTAACGCTGATTTCTCTTGAAGCTTTAATATAATACAATCATTTTAATGTAAAAGTCAAGATAAAAATAATTTTTTATTACCCTCCAGCAACGGCAGCTCTTGGAAAATTATTTATCGGCATATCATCTGAACTGCCACGTTCATTAGCCAATTTCAAGACACCTTCTTCATCATCCTGTAACGCAAGTAACAAGGCTACTACATTGTCTGTATCTGGATAAATGGATTTACTAATGTGGGCGCAAAGGTCTACAACCCGATTCTTCTCAATCTTACGAATATTAAACCCACTACCCTTAACAATATGGTAATCAAATTTCTTGCCTTTAAGGAATACCCTTCCTGTTTCTTGATAAATCTTAGTCTGCTCTTTGCCTATTAAGACTTCTAAAAGTTCAACAGCTTTATTTTCTGCTTCTTTTCTTTCCTTTTGCTTCTTCTCCCAAAAATCATCTGATTGATCTTGTTCTACTGGAGCAACTTGCTCGTACGGAGTTACTTCGGTATCTTCTACCCAATCATTCCATACCACATTTACATATCCAGAAGAAGTTGTAGCAGTGGCATTACCAGTAGACGTAGAATCACTTGTCCAAGTCACCCATACTGTATCTGTATAGGTGGTAGTAGAAGTAGATGAGGAAGCAGTATTGCCTGACCATGTATTCCATACATAGTCAGTAGAAGCAGTGCCAGAAGTTGTACTTGCATAAGTACACGTATTCATCTTTTTACCTCCTTACCCTCCTTTAAGCTCTGGAACGAGGATGTACATTGCTTCATTTGGGTTAAACCTTTTGATTTGCACTCCAGCTTTACCATCTTTCTTAACTTTAAAAGCTTTAAATCCTTTGCCCAAAAGAGAATCAAACTGATCTTCAGCAGCTTCTACTTCATCTTCATTTTCAGGGTCCCAAATAACCTTTGTATCCCCCAATGTACTCATCACTCTTAATTCACCCATTTTGTGCCCCTTTCCTTTAAAGGTTAATGTTATTTTTCATTCTGCACAGTAGTAAAACGTGCGGCTTCCATAATAGGAATATTTGCTTCAGTTGGTACATAAATAATTTGATCAATGGTTTCACTTTGTAAGGCTTCTGCAAATGCACCAAGAAATTCCTGTAATCTATACTCAGGATATTCTTTTGCAGCTTTACCTAAGATACCGATAGCTTCGGCTCTGTATATGGCTGATTCCTTTTCTGCCTTTGCTTGTTCTATAAGAATCTTTCTAGTTTGTTCTGCCTTATTAAGTTGAGCTTCTCCTGCTAACCCCTGTTGCCAAACATTATACTTTGGACAACCGTACATACTTCCAGCAATTAGGAATAGTAAGAAAATTGTACCTAGAATACTAAGGGATATGATGTTGTTCATAGTATCTCCTTTTTAAGCGAATTTTTTCTTTCTTCTTAACTTTACTGCATCTTCACGATCTAACCAAGTTTCACTAGCTAGGTCTAATACCTCTTGTTCCCTATCTTCATCTTCTATTGTGCTGATTAATTTAGCGATAGTACTTTCAGGAAATAAATCATTGGTGGTTATTTTGCTACCACTTTTAGTCCAAACCTTTTGTTCTATTAGAAAATCAACACAGGAAACTAGATCATCTACACCGTAATCGTAATAGATAGGAAATTGTATTTCTCTTTTCTTTCCTGTTAATTTGTTTTTAGAAACTTTACTCATAACATCAGCGCCAACTTCTAGACCTTTTTTCTTATGCTTCTTTCCTACAGCTAACCAAATTTCATGACTGCAATAGAATTTTAATGCCCTACCGCCTGTTCTAACTTTGGGAGTAAACATGGCACCGAATCCAATATTATCTCTGGTCTGTGAGATAATGAAAAGCAATGAATTGGTTTCTTTCATCCCACCTTTAATGACCCTAAGAATTTCACTGGACATTCTAGCTTTTTCCGTTTTGTAACTACCAGATTTTTCTGCCTTGTTATTCTCATACTCTTTGGATCTTTTTATTTCTTCATCGGCAGTAATAGAATCAAAACTATCAAGGACATAAATGAAAGGTTGCCCTTTCTTTATTGCTCTGAGTACATTACCGTAGTAGTCCTCTATGGTATTGGAAGTAATACTCAAGTTTACTCTTTCATCTAAGACGCTTCCAAATAATTCTTTAATATCAAATGATAGAGCCTCTTCAGCATCATCAAGAATTAAATCATACTCATCAAATTCAGGTCTGTTTGCTACTTCAGACAGCATAGATAGAGCGAGAAGCGTCTTTCCACTTGAACTGTCACCAATGAGGTTCACAATTTTACCAAGTTGAAACGCACCATTGGAAGTATCTGAGCAAGCTAAGTTTAACATACGAGAACCACTAGGAATTAAAAGACCCTTATCTTTAGGGGTGCTTTCTTTCTTTTTATTGGCATGTTGTGTTATTTCTTCAACGTCAGATTTCTTTTTTAGAATTTTACCCATGATTTATCCTTCTCTTTTGTAATGCTTTTCCCTTATCTTAATAAGGTTTTCTTCACATTTTTCCCTAGCACCTTGCTCTATTTCATCGTAAGCTGCATCAATAGAATCATCAATTGAATCAAAAAGGTCCAATACTTTTTCTCTCAAACTATTGTACTGTTTTTCAAATTCCTTCCTTCTCGCTTCTTTAGCTTCATCTATTGATCTGTAATAGATATGTATTTCTTCATCCATTTCTTTTGAGTATTCAGATTCAAAATTCATTTCCATAGTAATCTCCTTAATAATGGGGGTATAATACCCCCATTATATTAAAATTTATCCTCTACGTCTTCTTCTTTTCACAGGTTCTTTCTTTTCAGGTTCAGAAGATTTCCTTCGAAGTCGCTTTTTTTCCTTGGGTGGTTCAGGTTCGGGTTCAGGTTCGGGTTCAACATCTTGAGCTTCCAACCTATCAGCTTCTTCTTCACAAGGGTCCCAATTGACACAAGTTTTACATTCTTCTAACTGTTCAATATCGACACCCATTGTACCACCACCTGGACATTCATCATCACCAACAATAGGGGAATCATCTTCAGGTTCTGGATCTGGCTCAGTTTCAGGTGGTTCATCTACAACTTCTTCCTCTTCTTCAGGTGCAGATTGATGGAACACTTCATACAACTCTTTATATGTAGGGTGAATTACTGCCATGTCAAGCTCAAAAGTTTGGTCTAAAATGTAATCAGGAATTTCAGGTTCATCCCTATCATAGAATGCGTGACCTAAATATTGAGTGTTTGTGGCACCTGTCCCCCTACGAGTGAACATGACATGTTTACCAGTGTCAATATCGTAGTAGGCAATAGTACCACCGCCTTTAGGTTTAATAGAAATTTCACTAAGTTTATCTTCCATAAACCAATGAGCAACATCCCAAATCTGAATACCCTTCTCTTCATCACTGGGAGTGGTGTGACTCCAGATAAGGTACATTGACCTACGTTTAGCTTTTGCAGCTTTCCAATCATCTTCAGTGTATTTGTCTCTGTTGTTTTGCAGTTCTTCGCAGATGGGACACTTTTCACCCCAATTCAATGCAAGACAAGGATAAGGATGACCCAATACCCCAACACCCCTATGAACCCAAAGATCAAGAAACCAACTGGTCTCCCCTGCTTCTGTATTCTGCATAGCCGGCATGTTATCACCACAGACAAAAGGAATAATATCAATGGTGTGTTTGGCTTCACCGCATTTCCAAAAGGTTCGGTTATTCAGTTTTGTTTTATCAAAAACAGAACCATACATTCCAGCATCTTTATTATTCACAGATTCTTGATGTCTTTTCTGAAGGTCCTTTTTTTGTTTGCGATACTTATCCCGAAACGATGCTCTTTTACCAGCCATAATTTCCTCCTATGCTCTTTCTTTTTTAATTGTTGAAATTTCAACCCTGATATCCTGCGCTTTAACTTTGGTTTCTTGCATGAATTTTCGAACTCTCGCCCCTGCTGCATTGTTACCGTTCAAGAATTTGTCATAGTCAACTGCTGCTTCTGTTAGAATGTTCATCATTACCTGTATTTTATTCACTTTTCTTTCTCCTTTTCAGTCTAATATTACCCTTTTTAATCTCTTTTTGATGTGCTTCCATACTCTTCTTTCTTACTGCTTCATTTGCTACCTCCTTAAATTCTCTTGGTGCATTAGGTGTTGAGTAATAACCCGCAATCCATAAACTTGTAATACCCTCTAGTGCTTTTTTCCTTGATTCGAATGCAGCTTTAGCAGCAGCATAAACATCCACATCTTTATTTGTTTCCAATATTTGATTTCTTAATCCCTTCAATTCATCATTCATGGTTACTTCTGAGGCTATAACACTTTCTGTTACCTTAATATTCTTTGGTGGACGTGCCGCAAATTCTTTTCGAATTCCCATTTCAATTTCTGCTGAACGAACTTTTACCATTTCTTTCAATTTATCTTTTTTCTCGACAGCTTCAGCCCACTTCTTTGCCCAATACATAAAATCATCTGAATGATTTTTCCAATTGGTGTGTAGGTCATTGAAGTCAATCCTTAATGCTTCCTCATAGGATCTCATTTTATTCTCCCTTACCCTGTAGCATTCCAAGCAAAGGTTAAAGAATAATCTAACCCTGCTTTTCCTGCATACATCGTTGTAGTGTTATCCATGAACGGTTCTAACACCTCCATCATAAGAGATGCCTTCTCTTCTGTTTTTGAACCCATCATTACTTTGCTAAAATAGGTTGCGAATGCTCTACGTAAACTCTCGGCATCCCCCTTCAGCCCCTTCACCTTCGTTGCAAAGTTTGGCCAGGTGTCATGGGTTAAGATGCTTTGGGCAACTTCATTCACAGCAGTCTCAGAGATTGTGGTATTCTCTATGACTGTTAATGCTTCATTCTCATCCTCAATATCAATGACCTTATCTAAAAGATTCAGAGCAATACCAGCAGAACCATTAGAAGCAGGAATTATTTTATTCAGTACACTTTTAGGGTAATCATCTATTCCTTCTTCTTTCAAAACCCTTGTCAGAAGTTTAAGTAATTGTCCTCTATTCAAAGGTTCTAAAATGTAATGGTGACAACGCCTTTTAAAGGTAGGTTTCAATTTCTCTGGTTCAGTAGTACAAAGACCAAAATAAACATGGGATGGGGGTCTATGAATTATTTCTAACAGAGCTTCCTGAGCAGCAGGGGTTAACGCATGGCAATTATGAACCATACAACCATTAGCGATATAAGAAGGATTCTCTTTTACTTGTAAGTCATAGAATTCAATAAATCCTTGCTCTTTTTCTTTATTCGAAACAAAACCAAAGGCAGGTTCTCTATTATCTGCTTGTTCGTAAAACGTAATGTGGTCCACCCTAATTCTTTTAGTCTCTTTTCTTTCTTCTTGTCTTTCTCTTTCTCCAGCCGCATACGGTGTCCTGCACCATCCACTTCTATAGCTAGTTTCAATTCCTGTTTCGCTAGATCCAGTTTGTAATGAGTGGGGTAGCTGTGTAGCTTGCAAAAAATTCGTTTCTCCCCTTTTGGGATTTCTGGTGCTGTAGGAACTATTACTTCCATTGGCCATTGCAAAGCAGTATGTAGAATTAATTGTGCTTTTGTGTAAGAACCATTCCCACCCCTTGGTAAAATTGGTAAACGCAAAGTTCCATTTTTTTCTTTTGTATTTATCATTTTTTGAATGGTATCTTTGTTCGCCATTGGATTGTTCTTTTTCATACGATCTGATGTTTTTTGTGCTACATCTTTCCAAAGTTGTGGATTTTTTATTTTTGATTTCTTGTGCCCTAGTAAAACCGCTTTCTTCTTTTCTTCTGAGCGAAGAACTTTCTGAAAATCTGGTTGTGCATTTCTCCATTTTGCCAAACAAGAGCCAGAACAGAATCTTGTTGGATTCGCTTTTGAATTTGTAAACTCTTTCCCACACTTTTGGCAATAATCTATTTTCTCTTTTTTGCACTCTGGACAATGTCGAGAATTGCAAACAAGACCTACAAATTTTTCTCCACATATTTTGCATATACAATTGTACTCTCTTTTCATATGTCTTTCTCTGTACAGGGCTGAACATCGGTTGGAGCAAAATTTCCTTTTCTTGTGTATTTCTATGTTGCATTCTTTGCAGTAATTCTTTTTCATCTTTACCCTCCAATACTGATAGTTTTGACATGGTATCACTATCAAAGCACAGGAAAGTAGTATTGTCAAGGTTTTTCGCTTTTACCCATTTTTTATTTTCGGTGTAGAACAAATGATCCTTAGAGCATACGATGTACACCCCATTAGATAAATGTACTGTAACCATTCTGTTCAAAGGAACCTTATTTATAAATACCTTTTCTACTGTATCTACTCCATGGAGATTCTTTACTTTACTCCCTATTTCAATATCTTTAATTTTAATTAACTCATTATTAGCCCTAGTTACAAGTGTATCTTTATGAAAACATTCCTCAAGTAGGTAGAATTTAACTTTACCATTAGAAGGTGCATAGACACACCTTTCTTCAATTTCACTTGTCATGTCTATGCCCCTTGATTTTTTAGAGGCAGCATTATATTTGAAGAAATCGTTATCACTACATCCCAATTCATCTTTTACTATCTCAGCGAATGTACTCTTTCCTGTACCGGCGGGTCCTGTAAATAAATAAGTATGAGGAACATCTTCTTCTCTATTAAGGACTGAGATTAGAGATTTTACAGTATCATCATTTCCAACTATATCATCTAAGTTTGTGACTTGGTATTTAGTATGTAATGGCATTAAAACTCTCCTCTTCCTGCGATGATTTCAGCACCGCAATTATGACAGTAAATTACTGAGAGATGTCCTAGATACTGTGCATTAGAACATACGAATCCCGCCACCTCAAATGAATCCTCTTTAACATCATTGATAGTTTTTCCATCAATATTAAAAATAAATGGTTTGGTGAAGTTGATACAATCTTTTCTGCATGTAGCATTGAGTAAAGGACAAAACCATTCAGGGTCCACAGAATTAAGTCTTTTGATTTCTTTCTCAACTTCAATTTTTGTCATAGTTAACCTTTCAAGAGTGATTTTATTATAATGAATGAAAAATAAAAAAGCAAGAAAAAAGTGCATCTAAAGGTGGTTTCATCACGATTTATTTGTTCTGAGCTTTGCAAGTTCTTCTATATACCCGTACAGATGAAGTCCTTTGGATGAAGCAATAATCGGACCAGATTCTACACCAATTTCATCGGCCATATGTTTTTGCAGTACAGCAATACCAGCAAGGTTAGCAGGAAACCCTCCCCACATGTCCCAACTTCTGAAATAAGGGTAAAATATTAACTCATCATCTTTGATTCTCATATCAATATGACGTAGACATGGAGGATCTTCTAATGTACAATCAGAGGGTTGACCAACTTGTAATATGGCCTGATTAGTATTAGGGGTTTTTTCCAAAATATTAACCCAATAGGATACTTGATTTGCATAATAAGAATGTATAGGAACTTTATTTAATCTTTCTCCATAAGTGTAATCTTCACCCTCTTGTTTCTCACCTGTCATAAGGTAGGGGAGATACTGTTCAACATAACCATTTTCTACAGGATTAGGCATACCCAAATGTGCTGGAATTTGAGGTAACATAAGATCATAAGGTTCTGCATAAGGATGTTTAATATACACTGTAATGAAGTCAAACTCTAATCTTGTCTGTCCAACGAATGAACCATGTTCAATTTTATATTTGAATCCAACATCTAAAACTTTTGATATACATTGAAACCATGCATCTGGAATTGTTGTCGCATTAATATTTGTTATTTCCATAGATTTTCTCCTGTAAAAGGGTCTATTTTTACATACTTTTTTTAAATAATCTGGATGAATTCTTAAAACTGATTTGACCGACATAGATGCTGTTCTATGTTTTCTACTAACTTCATTACTAGAATCCTGTACATACATAGTAAAGAAATCAGATATTCCATTTCTATTCATGAATGTAAAGCAGTCAATCTTCATTTCTTACTCTTTCACAAATTCACTATAAACAGATTCCTCGTTGGTACACACAATTGAATCAGCATCAATTATAAATTCCACTTTACGTTGCATCACTTCCTTGTGAACCACCACCCCAATGATGTTAAATTTCCTTCTAATCGTAGGTTCATTAGAACCCACACAAACAGGGAACCAACTAGGTATTTCATCTAGAATTTCCCTTAATTCTTTTACCTTTTTGATATTCAAGTAAACGTCTTGTTTTGGCATTTTAAATTGGAACCTCCTTTTTATCCCACCAAGAAGTATTGGTTAATTCCATCTCCATATCTATTGGTACTGTAATCCAATTGTATTTATCAGCAATATCTTTGCTCATTACTTTTTTACATAATTGTAATAGAGCATCTTTCTCATCTGGATGAATGTAAAGTAAAATACTATCGTGAATTTGTCCCACAATATAAGATTGCCAATTATCAATTTTTAAAATGTTATTCAATTTAGTTAAGGCTTCTAGTAGGATATGAAATGCTGTAGATTGAATAGGGTAATTTGTGGTTTCCTTATCTGTCATATAACCAGTAAATCGGAAACCGTAAAAGGTTTCCACAAAACCTCTCCTTCTATATTGTTTGTTTATACCAAGCTTCCATTGCTTATAAACTTTAAATCTTTGATTCCAAAATATATCTTCTACGCCCCTTAAATGTTCTACAAAGGCAGCTTTACTATGAATTCCATTGTCATGTAAATGTTCTATCATTGGGGTGCCATCTACCAAACATTCTTCATTCGTAATGGTAGTTTTCCACAAATCTTCTGCACAATTGGCATAGTAACTTCCATAAAATTGTGCAAATACCCAACCACCTTTGGAATTATATCTGATAGCTTTTGTTACTTGTTCTTTTGGTATCATCCAAATATCACAAGCGGTATCTCTGTGCATGTCCGTAGTTGGATCTGTTACATATTTTAACAATGATGGGTCTTGAGTATATAGTGCAGCTACTTTGACTTCTATAGAGCTATAATCAGCTTCGGCCATATACCAATTATCGGGGGGTACAATACCCTCCCTTACTAATTTACCAGCTATTGGGTCATGTCCTGGTTGGTTTTGCCAATTGGGCATAGAACTACTTGATCTATACGAAATTGGTATGTGCAGATTAAAAAATGGATGGATAACCCCGTTACAAACCTCACGTTTGATTTGCGAGAAGTATGTGCCCCGTATCTTTTCATACTTTCTCATTTCAAGGAGGTCAGACACAAAGGGGTTACCCATCATCTCTAAAGTTTGTTTGTCCACTTTATAATTATTGTTTTTAGTTAAGACCTTCTTCTCCTTTAGTATATCGTAGAATAAAATACCCAAGTCCTTATTTGATGCTAAGTTTATCGGTCTTTTCTTTAAATCATTCCATTTTTTAGCACCTTTACTACTAAGTAATTTACTTTCCAGTTCTTTAATTTTATTTCCAACTTCCACTTCTTTTTCTTCGTAATACCCCTCCTTAACTGTTACCCCATTCTCTTGAACGTCACTTAATGCTAATGATCCATTGTGGAGAAGATTATATGCATTGGGTAAATTATTTTTTGCTCGTAACCCTTCAGTTAAGGTAAAGGATTCTTGTTGTTTTTCAAATAGTCTCATTCCCAATAGGGTATCTAAACAATTATAGTAGAGTAATTCTTTCAGTGGAGCTTTATCTATATTGTTCTCATGGGAATTTGGAGGTGATTTTAAATATTTCGCTACACTCTTATCATATGGATCAACACCAAAATTAATGTAACTTTGAAATTTTAAACCAGAAAATTTTCTACGATTGTCTATTATATGTGCCCCTAACATTGTATCATACATCCAATTAGCTGGTGACACACCTAGAATATTTCGAATCCATGAATCTTCAAATTTTTTATTGTGCGCTATCCAACATATTTGAGGATTAGTAAAAAGTTTTCTAAGTAGAGATTTTATTTTCCTTTGTTCTCTAAAATTAAACCAATCTTTACGTTGAAATGGAAATGCATATGCTGTTTGTGTACCAGTGGCTATAGAAACCGTAACTATTCTTGAACCTTTCCAATGGGGTTTTAAACTGGTTGTTTCTAAATCCACATACAAAGTGCTAGGTTTATCACTTGTATCATGAACTAACTTTTCCAAGAATGACATTGTAGAATCAAAATTTGTAAGGCTGTGCGTATACTGCTCCAAATCTTCATGTTTGTAGGGTTCTTTACCCAGGCAGGATTTAGCATATTTAATATTCCTTTTAAATTCAGATATAAGATTTTTGTCATCATTCCTTCTGCGTATATGACTTTGATGAAAGAAAGGTATAACCCACGCACCTGTCGGTCTATCAGGAATACATAAGTCAACCCATCTTGACACTGTTAGAGTTGAAAATCTATCCATGTAAAATGATTCTATTGGAGTACCACCCATCAGCCAAATAAAATCCGGTTTTAACTTTTTGATGGTTAAGTCTAAATAAGGTTTGCAGCATTTAATATTTGTTTTAGTTGGTTTTGTATCAGATTTTGTTTTATCATCTTTAAAGGATCTACAACGTACAGCACCAGTTATCCAGAAATCTTCTTTTAAATCTAAACCTATATCAGATAGATGGGAATCTAAAGTATTCCCATCTCTACCGCATAGGTACTCTCCAACTTTGTCACTATCTCTACCAGCCATCTCAATGACCATTAGAACTTTCTTTTTGCCTTTACCGACAACATCCAGTTTGGGTGATTTACATTTTTTATGCAACCCACATTTAGTACAGTTAGGTTCCAGAGCCGTTGGTGTATCTATATACTCACTTAATTCAGCTTCAGAAAAGAAACCTTTCATAATTCACCCCTTATTCACTTACTTTTTTGTGCATTAACATATGTTTAAAATTTCCAGACTCTAGCATAGTTCTATCTTTGGAAATAATCGCTGTTGTACTCTTTGATAAGACTTGGGATAAAAATATTGGATTAATACATAGACTTTCATCTTTTCCTTTATAGTCAATATCTACTTCTTGTTCAATCCAACCCCTATCGCTTGTAGTTTTACATATAATGCCATCTTTAGACAGGTCTATGTCTATGAATTTTTCTAACTGTGAATCACCATCAACCATGAAAAGCATACTATCAAGTTTATCTTTAAGAACTTCGGGGAATGTTAAAGTAGTTCCTTTTAATTTTGTAAATGCTCTTTCAAGTGGTATAACTTTTTCGTACTCTACTTTTTTTGCGCTAAATATAATATCATCCTCAGTAATAAAATGACACCATGATTCAGCTATGAACAAATCAATCACTGGGAAATCTGCTAATTCTCGTATATCATTAGCATTAATTAGAAAATCAGCTCCTTCAATTTCTTTAGCAAATTTGTACCAAGACACTCTTATATTATCAGAAGCCAGTACATTATCCCCTTTAATGTGAACACAAGTTAATGGACCATCCATCATGTTATTACTTGCTGCAAAAACACATAGTCCCAAAGCTTCATTAAAATCTTCTGGTAATTGTACCCAATCTGAAGGTTCCGTTGGTAATTGCTTTTTTAAATCTCGCAATTTAGTTCCAATTTCATCTATCTCAGTAGTATTCAAACCAACTTTGGTTTTATCCGATGTCATGAGCATCTGTTTCTTTTTCTCATCAAAGGAGAAATCTACGTTAACAGCATTTTGAAATGTTACTGTGATTGCTTTGTAAAGATCCTCAAATTTAACAGAGGTCTTAAAATCTGTTTCAAATGGAACAAGTATTGCAATATGATCATTGTAAGTAGCAATATCTTCTCCATCAAAGAGAACATGCTTCATTTGTTCAATATATTCTTTACCTTTTTCAAGTCCAGGTTTCACTTTAGACAGCGCATTTTCTAATACAGCCCTTTTAATTTTCATACGTTTTTCTCCTCATCAAAAATAGGTTGAAAATCTTTTACTACTTTAGCCCTACGAAAAGGGTAAGACAGCATTCTTCTGTAGTCCATACCCTTATCATTAACCACATGGTAGGTATCCACTTCTTTGACACCCTCTCCAGCTAGATATATTCTAGTACGGTCTTTTGTGAATTTGTTTTTGCTAGTAGATTTCTTTTCTATAGCATATTCATCAAATATTTGCAACTGATAAGTAACCTTGCCGTTCGGCCATGACCACGGCCAATTTAATAATGATTTTTCTAATTCTAAAAAGAAATCAACATTGATGTAATCTCTTGGAATATAGTCATTACTTAAACCTCGTTCTATAATATCTTCTTTTCCATTTTCTTTACTGAGGGTTTCTCCAAACTCATTCTGTTTAGATGAACCAAGGATGAAACCTTTTGAATGAATGAAATTCAGTAGAAGGGCTTTTTGCAAAGAACCTAAATTTTCTATGTGTTGTCCACGTCTTTTCCTATGTGGTGATTTTGTAGAAACTTCAACTCTTTTTGCCACAGAATAATCTGGTGCTTTACCAGAAGAAAGTTGTGGTACAATGATGATTCCTCTTCTACTGGTCATTAACCACGTTGAACTATCAATGCTATACCAAGGATAACCAGCTACAATGCGAACATCAGTGATACCCATACCATGAATCTTACATAAAGGCAACCCCTTTTTATCAGTGAGGTAATTATTCCATAACGCATTGAAAGTTTCTCTCACAGTCCTTGAAGTTGTAACACCCGCCACACCGCCAAGACCAATATAATCTGTCTCTTTCAAATAGCGTTGAAGGTACTTTGGATCTGTTCCAAGGTGATATGTTGGTATTGGATCAAGACCTTTGGACCTCATGTACTGCCAGTTATCATATGTTTTATCACCATCACCGATAACATCAAGACTGATATGCGCTGAAATATTATCACCACATTTCTTGATATACTCTATGTATTCGTCCAGTTCTATCACTTCACCTTTGGTCATAGCACTGAACGCACCACTATCCATTAATATGTCTACACCCATTGTAACATCCTTTCTTGTCTATCAGTAGAATATTTCTCTGCATTACTTCTGTAGTAATCTTTCACTTCTGGAGATAACACATAACCAGGCTCAACACCATTATTCATGAATGCTACGAAACGTCTGAAACATGCTGGACAGTTACCACAATGACCTTCATCAGAAGTATAGCACCCCACAGTTGCCCTCAACCTAGCAGTAGAAAACCCTTTCTTTATGTACCACTCAACCATCTCTGTTTTATCCATATGGTAAAAGGGTGAACCAACATGTATTTTCTTATTATTTAATTCCGATAACATTTCTGTTAATGAATGAAAAAAAGATTGAGTTCTATCCGGTATAGACATTTCATCTTTCTGAACTACCAGAACAATATCATCAGCACCTTCTAAGGCTGCGTATGTAGCGAGTATAAGATTTCTGTTTGGTATCTCAGCATCATCTTTCTCATATTTTCCAATACTATGTGCTTTGATTATCTGTGTATTTGGAATAGTATCTATAACAGCATTTATTTCTTTTTCTCTATAAACATGTCCGAGATCAACATAGAGCGTTTGTGGTCTATCATACATCTCCCATGCTATCAAACTATCCATACCACCACTGTACAGTACAATTCTTTTATCTATTGTTCTCATAATAGCTCCTCCGGTCTTAAAGCATTAGTATCAACGTAGTAATCCGCTCTTGGTTTATCTAAGATTAGTTCATGAAAAGGAACTCTGTGTTGCTCTAGCCATTTTTTAGTTACTGTAAAATCTTGTGACCTTCTTGAAGTATGAATTATTATTCTATGTCCATAAGAATACATAGCTCGTACTTGAGAAATGGTATCTATCATTGGGGTACAATATTTATAATATTCATGCCAATCTTCATCTGTTATAAAGCATTCAAAGTCACCATCCTCTTCACATAATGTTCCGTCTAAATCAAAAATGTAAACCATATCATATATCCTTTGTCATTATACAGGTGCTAGAGTAGTCCCATCTGTTTTCAAATTCTTCCATTGTAAATGAACCTTGAAATTGTAACCACTGTAGGTACGATTGTTGTGTTGGAAAAGCGTGGTGGGTAGGTTCTTTCATATCATACAAAGCTGTTTCAATAGGGTAAGTACAATTTGTAACTGAATAAAATATACCCCCTGGATTTAGTATTGTACCTATTTTCTTTTTCAACAAATGTAGTTCTTCTATTGGCAAATGCTCTATGGTATGAATCATTGATATAACATCGTAATCACCAATGATGCTTGCTATAGTAGGAAATACTTCAAACCTTCCATTTGTTTTGTCTGCTATATCACAACCATGAACAGAGTCTACATCAGCCCACAGCATTGCATTTAAAAAGTCACCTTGAAAGCAACCAATTTCAAGCACTCTTAGGTCCTGTATGGGTCTATTGCTATCCATAATAAATTGAAGGAGATGTTGAGCGTACATTTCATTTAATTCTGTTAGGTAAGCTGGAGTTTTCTCATTATTTTCTTCTTCGTAACCAATGTATTTGAAATTTTCTTTTACTACGGCTGCGCATTTTCTACATATGCAAATACCGGAAGTTAAAGGAATCATACGTATGTTACCGCAGTAAGGACATTTTGTCATGGTGTTACTCCCTGTAAATATAAGTAAGCGGATGACGTTGTATTGCAGTTTGGATAACCATATTTGATTTCTGCATTCCATCTTGCTTGTACTGCTTCTTTCAATGTTTTAAATTCTCCAAGATATTTAGTTTTACGATCTGCTCTAATTTGACTTTGCCATTTACAAGACCGTTTAATCCAACATACACCTGTAACTCCCGATTTATTATTTTTACGTACGGATTGATTTCGTGCATTGCATTGATTAGTTACATGACGTAAATTTTTCCATTTATTATTCTTTGGATTGCGATCTTTATGATCTATAAGATTTTCTGGTATATACCCTTCTATATAAAGCCAAGCTAATCTAGAGGCTTTATACGTTACTTTATCTACTGCAATGCAAATATAACCGTAAGCGTCATACCCTCCAGCTAATTTGTTTGCCCGTTTACCACTTCCAGAAGTTCTCCACGTAAATACACCTGTTTCAGGATCATAATGCAATAATTCTTTCAATCTTTCTTGGGTTAAAGTAGACATAACGTACCTCCAAAAAGAAAAGCCTGAGAATTGTCGGAGTTAGTGCTAACTCTCCTGCACCTCACAATGCAAGAATTCTCAGGCTTTATGTACTTTCTTTTTAGTAGCACTAATTCGACAGTAAACATTATATTATCTTTCTTTTTGAGAAGTCAATAATTATTCTACAAGAGATAGTAACTTTTGAATGTCAAATTGCTTTGGTTCTACAGAAGTATAATGGTCATTCAAATCATTTTGATAAGTTTGTTCGTCTAATAATCCCGCTACCATAAAGGCGTGTCTCCTTGTTGTACAGCACCCGCAGCTACCGCATGGTGATTTCCCACCTAAATCACAACTCCATGTTTTAGAATAATCAACTCCTAGATAATTTCCCACTTGGAGAATTTCAGGTTTCATTAATCGTGCCAAGGCTCTCTTTATTTGAACTCCTTTTAATGTTCCATATTCTAATAAAAGGTTATACAAATAAACAAAATCAAGATCATTATCCGAATAACCAGATGCTTCTTCCTCAAGGTTGTTACCAAATACTAACCATTTAGCACCATGAGCTTCAGCATAAGCGGCAGCATATGCAAGCATTAACATATTACGTCCTGGTGTCCAACATAGAGTTGATTCCGCAGATTGTTTACCTAGAGGAAGAGGTATATTACAATCAGTTAATGGGCTATGTCCCCATTCCCCTAATTTTTTTAAATTAATGAATTCGACATTGACATTAAGTTGTTTAGATACATATTCTACAGCTTCCTTCTCTTTTATACTAGCCATTTGTTTGTAGTCAAAATTTATTAAAGTAGTATTATATTTCCAGTGTTTAGCAGCTATATAAGCAGAAGTTATTGAGTCAATTCCACCAGAAGTAATAACTACCGCTTTGTTACTATCTAAATCTGGAGTATAAGACCAATATTTTCTACTTATTTTTTCATATTGCATGAATCCTGTATGAGATATGTTCAAAAGAGTATTGGTAGGAAATCGTTTTGGGTAAAACGTTGAAAAAATATTATTATCAGTAAGTAAAGGTTCTTTTTCTGAAGAAAGTATAAAGAAATGTTTAGGGTCATGGGAATACCAAAGGGTTTTAAAATTTTTAGCTACAGTTAGGGATAGATCATTTTCATTGAAAACACTAAAAGCAAATCCCCCAATTAATTTATTACACGTTTCCAATCCTCCTATCTTATTCCATAGTTGTATTGCTACAGATGTGTCTACGTCCCCTGGTATTAACTTATATTCCGTCGTTAATTCTACATCATTAGATAGTGTGCCATTGAATACAAGGTGTAAGCCATTATCTTGTAATGGAATTTCTATAATTCCACCTTCGGGGAGAGGTTTTGCCCTTGAAGCACCAATGTAACCATTATCAAACTCAAAAATACCATCCCCATCTCTACCACGTTTTTTAGCACCTCCTATTAATTGATTTTTCATTATTTGGATATGTTTATACCCATATTTTGAAAAAGCTATAGCGGCATAAATTCCACACATAATATCTCCTATGAAAATTTCATTTCAACGATTCCATCTGCTATCAATTCGCTAACGAATGGACAATTCCACAGACATCCCGGGCAATATACACAAGAGTACATCACTGCCTCAAAATGTTTCTCTGGCTCAAAATCTTCGTTAAGTAAATTAATTCTCGGTCTACCTATTACAGGATTAACATCACCCATAAAATCAAAACATCCCCAAAGATCACCATTACAATTTACAGCAGGAGTTAAACCTTTACTACAATGCCACTTACCTTTCTTTAACATAATTCTATACAACATGGCAAGGTAATATTCTTGTGGGTCAAGGACCTCCTCTGGTTTGGAATGTACCAACCACTTTAAAACATCAATGATGTCCTTTTCATTGAAAGGTTCATTCTTAGGATTATTAGAATTAAGTTGATTAGGATCTGTACTAGATTGCAGTAAAGAGAGTGCTACTTTGCATTCATGGATAGCTGCAAAGTCTAATATCGCACCACAAGACATAGTATCTTTTATGATAGAACTTATAATAAGCTCCCCATCATAAATGGTTTCATTTCTTATGAAGCGTATTAAATTTTTTCCTAATACACTTTTTATAGTCTCTGGTTTTTTATTACTATCATCAGAGTATAATTCATCCATTGAAACACCAAGAGATTTTATTCCAATATCTTCAATTAGATGTTTGTAGTAATCATGGGGAGCTGTACCGTTTGTTACTGTCGTGTAATTAGCACCAACTGTATTGAGATAATCTATTACCATAGGAAAGTCGGGATGGAGTGTTGGTTCTCCTCCTATCAAAGAAAAAAATTCCGTATATGGCAATAGACTATCTATTACTTTAATCCATCCTTCACCTGACATGGTGTTCATGTTATTATTTGGGAGATTACAGTAGCTACATCTCAAATTGCACTCCCGAGTGATGAACAACGTAACAAATGAGAACTTTTTATTTGTGTACATATGAATTAAACCCTTTCTTGCCTCTTTTAATTAGTGCTGCATCATGGTGAGTGCTCCAGCAACACCCCTTACATTTAGTTTCAATTTCTTTGGAATAGAATTCTTTAAATTCTGCAAACTCTTTTTCACCGAAGTTCCATATTTTCCAGTGACGGTCAGTATGAAAATCATCACACGGTAAAACCGTGCCGTCAGCGTCAATGGTTAGAAAACTCGGAAATACATCATTAGGAGCACATTTCCATCTAAACTCAGTAACAAACTTGGGATCATTTACGCACTTAATCAGGAAATCTTTTGATTGATGTATCCTACTTTCAATTTGCATTTGATCAATCAGATTATAGGCAAAAGAATTAACCTGTGAATCTGTGAGAAGTAATTCTTTGCTCATACCTTTGCATTTACTACCAGGATTACCTCTATCTAGATGGAGAAAATCAAAGGAAAACCACAACTTTGGCCAGTACTTCTCTAAGAAATCATAGATAGTGGATTCTATTTCCTTATAATTTTGATTGGTTACTGTGGTAACAATTTCTATATCTCTGATGTCTGGAAGTTTATAAAACCAATCGAGTAATTTTAATCCTGCTTGTGATTTTCTTTTTGATGATTTGTCATAGGGTACAAAGTCTTGGCTCACTGTCAGAGAACGCAACCCTGCATCATATAATTGTTTAATCTTTTCTTTGTCCTTCTCACCACCAATACCGTCAACAATAATGGTGGTGAGAATTCCCATATCTTCAGCAGCTTTTACATATTCTGGTAGACCTTTAAAATCATAAAGTGGGGATGCACCATAAATAGCGGCGAACTTACACCCTAGATTTTTTAAATTAGTTAAGCCTTGAATCATTTTCTTGGTAGAACATCTCTTAGTGTCGTTAGGCATGTTGCAAAAACTACACTTCAAGGGACATTTTCTAGTCCACAATATCTCACATTTGACAAGTTCGTTTAACAATTTGACTCCTTTTGTAAAAACTGAAATGCACTAGAGGTACTATTACAATTTGGATAATCATATTTAACTTCAGCTTCCCAACGTGCTTGTACTGCTTCTTTTAAGTTATCAAAACCACCAAGATGTTTTACTTTACAATTAACTCCGATACAACTTCCCCATTTCTTTTTTCCTTTATCCCAACCCACACCTGTAACACCCGATTTATTGGTACTTCTTACAGATGTATTTCGTAAATTGCACGATCTTGATACATGTCGTAAATTGTCCCAACGATTATCATCTCTAATTCTATTAATGTGGTCAATATCATGTTCTGGTAAGTAACCTTCCATGTAAAGAAAAGCTAAATGATGAGCAGGATACCCATGATTGTCTACTCCCATATAAATGTAACCACAATGATGATATCCTGGTATAGTACCAACCTTTGCTCTTTTCCCAACCATTACTTTCCATGTAAAAATTCCTGTATCAGGATTATAATGTAGCACCTCTTTCAATCTTTCCTGTGTTAATTTTTTCATTGTCTACCTCCAAAAAGAAACCCCAAGAATTGCTGGAGCTGATTAAAGGCTCTCCTACACCTCACGATGTAGGAATTCTTGGGGTTTTCGTATAACCTTTTTGGTTTAATCATCTTCAGCATTTGCATTGTATTATCTTTCTTTTTGGGAAGTCAACTAAATTGTCATTTTTCCTTTAATCTTATTGAGATTTTGATCATTTCCAAGGCTTCACTTTTAACAGAATTGTCAAGAAAGCAACCCTTAACAATGCTTGTTCCCATACCAGCACCAGCATATTGTTCAACCCCCCTGCACTTCATGCAGCCGTGTACAGCTTGTAACAACACCATAACTCCTTGAGGTTGAACAGCATTCATAAAATGTCTAGCTACTTGATGAGCTAATTTCTCTTGCAATTGTGGACGTTTTGAGTAGTGTGTCAACAATCTGGCTGCTTTAGACGCACCTATTAGTTTCTTTCCAGGTATATAAAGCACCCAACCCAAGCCAGTGAACGGTAAGAAATGATGTGAACATACTGAGGTAAAATGGATATGATCAAACATTATTATTTGATCATAGTTGCTATCGTTAGGAAATGATTTAAAATCTGTGAAATTCTCTCCAATGGTTGAAAAGAACTCTTTACAATACATCTTGGCTATTCTCTTTGGAGTATCTGTAAGGTTGGGGTCAGATAAATCCAACCCCAAGCCTTCAGTTAACAGAGAATAGATATGTTTCTCTGCTAATTCTTGGTTCATTCGATTGCTCCAACAAGAGTGAAAGTGTCACCATCTTTTGAAAAGATAAAACCAGACCGTTCTGCCCTAGCTTTAATGTGATCGTTAATCAATCCAACTGATCTGTACCCTTTATGGTTCATGTTATTCTCTTCCAAGAATGCTTTAAAAAGATCAACAGCCTCTTGCAGGGTAGCCCCATCAAGAAAAATAAGGTCAAGGTAATTGGTAGGTGTTTCAGGCCCATCGGTTCTGAGCGAACTTGAATACTCTTCAAAAGAAATCCATCTCTTAGTACCAATTTTGACACCCGCTTGTCCCAATTTCTTTTTCATGGGTTCCGGTGCATCATAATCTTTACCTTTTCTCTTCTTTTTAACTTCAGGCTCAGGCTCAGTTTGCTCTACTACAGTTTCTTCAGCTTGTACTTCATCTTCAGGCACAGGTTGAGTTTCATCTGTAAGTTTATCTTCTTCAGGCTCTTCTGTTACTTCATCAGAAATTAGATCATTATAAAAATCAATTACGAAATCAGGAATTGACTCTTGAACATCTTCAGGAGTGGTTTCTATAATAGTCTCAATTGCGGCATTAAAAGTTTCAAGAAGTTTTTCTTTTTTAACCCCTATAAATTTAATGTCCTCTTCCAAAATCTTTGCTTCATTAAGACTTTTACACGCTTGTTTCAACCCATTGTAATCTACATCCTTTAGTGCTTTCATCTCTTTCTCCTTTGTAATGTGTTTTAATTTAAAAACCCCATGAATTATTGTTTTTCAATATAATACATTGAAATTAAAAAAGCAAGAAAAATCTTGCTTAAAACGTATTTTCATCACGATTTTTTTAATTAGGTTCGTCCAACTTCCCGAGTTTGTGAAGTTGAAGATTGAGGATAACATGATATAGTTTATCTTGGATAAGCCATCGCATCAATTGACTAGGAGATACTTTCCCATCACTCATTGGTGAAAAAGCTATGTTAGCTTGACAACCATCTTCTATGAAAGAATGAATTTTTTCTTTAGAGAAATTATAATCTTGACGATCTGATATAACAAATTTTATCCAATCACTCTCTTCTAACAATGGGAACATAGCATCTTTCATCATATGAGAGATACCAGATGAAGGAGTCTTATAGTCTACAACCCAATGTTTAACCATAGGAGCTACAGTAGTATCAAAAATATTGTATGCACCATTAGTTTCTACAGAAATTATGTGATCCTTTTCCCAAAGTAATCTTACTAAAAATTCAAATTCCTTTTTCTGCATCAGTGGTTCCCCACCTGTAATAGTAACATGTGGCCAACCCTTATTAGTTAATTCCACTTGATTTGTTACTTGTTCAGGTGTTACCTCTTTACCAGAATCAGGATCAAGTGCATAGGTAGTGTCACACCATTTACAAGGGGTTTTCATGCACCCTGCAAACCGTATAAAAGTGGTAAACATACCTTGACATGCTCCTACTTCTCCATTAATGCTGGTAAATATTGAATACAGTTTCATTTTCTCCTCCAATCTAGAAATGACTGTCTAAACAGAATTGACCATATTTTAAATTTTGAAGAATGGTACACGTATCCTCTGTACTGTAATCTTCAAATCGTTTAACCATAGTTCCTACTTTCATTACACCATTTTTCTTCTCATCATTCGTTTGATTCAGTGTGAACATGGCATCTACATGACCTAATTTACCTATCCACATTGCAAGATCACTTGATTCAACATTCTTTTTATTCAATCCACCCCTATTTACCTGTGATGCTGTGACCACTATGGCATGTCTCTCCCCTGCTAATTTAGATAGCGTTTTCCAAGTTGCATCCAATTGACCGATTCCTTCTGATTCTCCATCTTCTGGTTTCAAGATGTCAGCGTAATCAATTACAATCATATCAGGAATGAAACCTTCAGTCTTTTCCAGTACCTCAATATCGTGAAGAACGTCACTCAAATTGGCAGAGTACCTTGCATATCGTTTAAATTGGAAGTATTTTCTATAAATTTTTTCAAGGGAAGCTATATGTTTTGCAACATCAGGTTCTCTCCATGGTGGTCTTTCTATACTCTCCCACCAAGTTTCTTCTATGTAAAAACCATTCAATTTTGGATCATTCTTACAATGAGTACAAGGTATGTACTCTAAATCTGGACTGTATTCTGGTTTGCGTTCTTCCTCATCTAATAATGCATCTTGTACTGGCCTTTCTTCCCTATCACATTCATCAGTTTGATTGAGAGAACAATCAAAACAGGGAAATACATCTATACCCCCATCAGGGTTAGAAGCACTAACCAATCTCTTGTATAATCTTTCAAACATATCTTTCTTATGCATTTCCAATGAGATAAAAACAACTTTCAACTTTTTAAACATTGCCTCAACTGCTATCTCTTGCAGACTGAAAGTTTTTCCCCGTTTGAAGGGTGCTGCTATTGCTATTAACCAACCTCTGTCCCACCCACCCATGTACCTGCCTAAATCACCAGCCATTTTGAACAGTCTATTTTCCTCTTTGAATACTTCTTTTATATTTTCAGGATCAAAAGGACTACTCCAATCAGAAGTGACTGCTGCTATCTTACTGAATTCAAATACCTGTCTTTCTGCTCCTTCTAGATCATTCTTTCCTAGTAGAATCTGCATATTCCCAACTGTTAATTCAAGTTCTCTTTTCTTAAAAAACTCAAATGCTTTGTCAATCATGTAAGGAACATTCAATCCTGCATTGTTCTCATATTTTTCTGATATGTCAGATAGAAGGGCTTTTACTAAATCAGCCTCTTCATTCAACTCAGAGGATCGTTGATCAAAGATGTCTTGAATGTGATCGAATGGGGCTTGTTCATACTGTTCATAAAATTCTACACACCACTTGGCTACTGTTCTACCGTAATTAGATTGGAAGTAATTTATTTGAATGACTGGATTTAATATCGACATAAATTCTGTTGAGACAATCATTCCTGTTAGTATTCTTTTCTCTGTGTAGGAATCTATCCTACGTTTCTTCAACTTCATCTGCGTCATGTTTACCCCTCAAGTCAAAAGTAGGTCTATTCTCTGCTATTAAAATCGATTTCTGCCGGTCTAACTTCTACGAGAGTAGCTATCCAGGTGCTAGGTGTACCCCATGTGTGCTAAAAGTTTATCATTGGTAATACGAGCGTTTTCTAGCATTTCAGAAAAACCTTTCAGATAATAGGTTTTCCCAAAATACATGTAAGCTTTTTTCCTTGTGTTATCTGAATTTAGTATTCCAGGGTGTGGGTTCTCCATACCTTTGTATAAATCAGCAAGCATTTCAATCCATGTGCGAGTTTTACTGACAGGACTTCTTTGTTTTTCTAGATAGGATTTTGGTTTGATTCTAGGTTTGATGGATTTAAAGAAATCAGGAACGGTATGTTGAACACATCGAATGGCGTATTTCATATCACCATTGTTATTCAGACTAACGCCAAATGCACTTTCATATTCTTTTACCAAAGTTGATAATGCTTCTTTCTGACCAGGCGTTAACTTCTCTTCTGCAACCTTTTCCAATTTCCTAGGGGGATTGGTAAAATATTTTGCGAATAAACTTTTTGTGCCATTACCACGTTCATTGTAAATATATTCAGGGAATGAATAATTACCCCATGCTGCTTTGACAGATCGTGAAGCCGGTTCATGATCTGGTGAATGTATTACTAATTCAAAATTACCAATGGCTCTTTCAAAATCTTTCAATGTTATTTTTTTTCCAATAAGATGTTCGCAGCCTTCATGTTTCTCTGTGAAAAATGTCCCATTGATTAACTTACCAATGATTCTTGACGTATCCCAATATACTTTTGTATCATTTCTAAGATGTTTTCGCACTTCGGCATTGTTCCAAAGTGCTAAATAAGGCATCTTATGTTGTGCGGGGTAACAGGGTTTTCTTTTTTTCTTGGGAGATTTCATATTCAACGATTCTTTTATATTTTTGAATTTCTCCCGTTTTATTTCGGCAGCAGTTTCTTCGGCGGCGGGTTCAACTTTCTTTTTAATCAAGAAACGTTTCTTCACCTTCGGGGAGTCAAGGGGTATTGATTGTTTCGTTTCATTATTCCCTTGACCAAGATGTTTGGCAGGGTTATTACCCCGTTCTTTGGAACGGGTGTACTTTTCTTTAGAAAAGTCAACTGTAGAAGTCTCTGAAGTAGTCTCTGTATGCTTGACAAATTTGCTAGGGGTGCTTGACAAATTTGATAACCCCCCCTCACAAATTTGTGACCCCCCCTTTACTTTAGAGTAACCCCCATCTATTTCCTTTAAGAATGAGACTTTTACTACATTTTCTGGGATAGGTTCTGCATACATCACACTTGATAGTGTTCTATCTCCAACTGTTATATTCCTGAATTCTCTGGTTATCAATTCATTGGATATAAGCCTATCAAATGCCCTTTTAGCCTGTGATCTCGATAGACCATAAGTGGTTTCGTAGTAAGAATAACTCCTTTGGAGTTTGTCTGCTTTGAATTTTTGTTTGTAGCCTATAACTTTTCTTGTATTTTCATCAGTTATTACAGATAGTTTGTACCAGTACCAAATATCGGATAGTATTAGAATGGCAATTAAATCGGGTTTCCCAGTGTCCAATAAAATATTTGTGTACCATAATATTGGAGCTACGTTTATGTTGTTGTCAAATTTGATTTTGCTTACTTGTGTGCATATTGGATTTATTTTTTCATCTTTCATTCTTTACTCTCTTTCGTGCCCCGTCCAAGAGGTTAATGTTTAGTAGCAGATTTACTTTCTTGCTGAGCCATTTGTCTGATAGCATCCCCTTCAACTTTTGTGTAAATAGTTTTTATCATCTGGAGTGTTTCAAAATAACCTCTGGTTTCTATCATTTTCTCTATAGATAAATGTGCTAGTATTGGATTTAGTACTGATAATCCATCTCCACCAAAGATTTTACCAACCTCATGTGATAATGCATTGAGATATTTTACTATCAACTTTTCTAAATCTTTGGCAGAGTCAGATGTCTCTTTACTAGTTCCCATCAGTCCCCCTATAAATAAAAATAGCGCCAGAGAATTGTCTGTAAGCTCACAATCACACGTGGAGGGGTGTGAAGAGTACTTACCCTATACCTCACGATATAAGATTCTCTGGCGCTATTTAGTTGATTTGATTCATTTGATTTCATATTTATACTCTTTTAACATTGTGATTTTTTCAGACGAAAATAGAATAACAAATGACAATATGAAAGTCAAGGTATTTTTTTAAGGTGAGATTGTATAGACGGTTATTGGGAGTTGAAAAAATTCTACTAAATTTCTGGCTCGATCTACGAATTTCCAGTCCTTGTCAGATTCTACTATTAGGAGTAGACCCCCTGGACGACCAGTTTTCATTGAGTAGTGAAGTGCTTGAGAAACTCCTTCATACCATTTACTAGCAAAATCCACTTCTGTTGAAAGAGTATCTGTTAAACAATCGCAACGTGTGCCATCATCCAGAATGACTTCCACTTGTCCACCTTGTTGGGAGCACCAAATGTCTTGATAGTACCTTTCCACAAATTGATGTTTTGCTAATACTGTGATGGGAATAAACAGGACGATTAGAATTGTTGCGAGACAGAATTTTTTCATGATGGAACCCCCTTGAGATTAGAACCTAATTATAGAAGTTAATAGCTTCTCAAATAGAATTCTAATCGTCAAGAGGTTAAATCACTATTTAATATATAGTCATCTACTATAGATTGGAAGGTGCTGTTTTAATTACTATATTACCGAGAAAATTTAATCATTAATAATAGTATTCGAACGTTTGATCGAATACTTTTAGTTATAGGTTAGTTTTCCAAAAAGTATCCCATACTTTAGATGAAAGAGGTATTAATTTAAATCCCTTCTGCACGTTCTTCTGAAATGTAAGCCTCTATCACCTCATAGTCTGTCCACCATTTGTCTCCGAATAGTATTAAGTAGATCATGTGATGATTTCTTTTATTCTCTAAGAATTTTTATTACTTCTTTAGATTCTTCTTCCACATATTTTTGAATAATATGGATTAGTGCATTTCGTATAGATTTATTTTTAATTAGTGCCACGGTTTTAAATTGTGTAAATAATTTTGTTGGAATATCTGCTTGTAATCTGCTAACTGCATTTTTCATGGTATAATCTCCTTTGTTATGAAATCATTCCTGTTTTGGTGATAGGTTATCATGTCTACTCGCCATTTAATTTTAGACCTCTTTTTCCAAAGTACGTAAGCAGCATTAACATGGGTTCTGAATGCTTCTGTAGAGCAGTTATTGACCTTACAAAAGTGCTTAACAACTTTTTCATAGTCTAGCTTACCCTTAGAAGCTAGAATAGAGGCAAAACCTATATGGCGCACGTGATGACACCAATCACATAAGCATTCGTATCCCCTCAGAATTTGGACCCCCCTACCATCATCGTACTTCCAAATTTCATGACAATTCATCCTACCTTTTGCACCGCAAACTTCACAACGATAATTGGCTTTTCTGTAGACAGATTTACGCAGTAAATCCCATGCATCTTTAGACAGGACCTTTCGCATGTTGGAATAGAATGATGATTTTGGTACTAATTCCACTTTTAGACGCATCTCGTATCACCCCCTGTCGGTATTTTTCTATAAGGAATACTATGTTTCCTACAACATCTAGTTACAGAGTTTGCAGGTACACCAAGGTTAGCACCTATTTCTTTTGATGTCATATTGTATACTGGACCGAGTTCTCTCAACCTTTCTATAAGTGGTCTTTTCCTTTTAATATGTATTCCTTCATGTTCAAATTTGATTCGTATACCACTGAAAGACACTCCAAGATAACGTGATAATTCATTCATGGATGTATGGTCTTGTAGAAGTCTTTCCAGTATTTCTCTATGGTTGGTATCTGATCCTAATATAAAAGACCAAGGAATAGTACCCTCTCTACCGTCTTCCCAATTTGGTATTATCATCGTAATGCCACCTGTTTAACCATTTCTGTTATTGTAGCTTTCACCATATCTTCATAAAAAATAGTGTAAGTTACTGTTTTTACAATCCAATAGAAACCATATATTATTAGACATATGATTGCTGTACCTAATATAGCATGCCATAATTTTTTCATAGTAATCTCCTCCTATTCGAATAGACAAGAAATTGATGTTTCCTTATGAATATTAATTATAGCTTTTGCAAGTAAAGGAGCACAGGATATAGTTTGTATTTTCTTAGGTCTTGGACCGTCATTTGGAATTGAATCTGTAGCATACACAATATCAAAATCAGATTTTTCTATTTTGTCATAAGCACTACCAGAGAATACACCATGAGAAACATAAGCCATAATCTTTTTAGCTCCAGCATCTTTGAGTAGTGTTGCTGCTTTGCATAATGTGCCTGCTGTATCCGCCATGTCGTCTATAATCGCCACACTTTTATTTCTAACATTTCCTAATAAAATCATACGTCCAACTTTGTTAGAAGCAATTCTAGTTTTATGGATGATAGCGGTTTCTTTGTGCAATTTTTTAGCATAGTATACAGTTCTCGCAACACCTCCAACATCTGGTGATACCAATACAGTACTTTCCTCTAAATTTTCTTTCATATGTTTTAAGAATATTGAAGATGCAAAAAGATGGTCTACTGGACAATTGAAGTAACCCTGTATTTGATTAGAATGTAAGTCCATTGTTAAGATACGATCAACACCAACTGTCTGAATAATATCGGCAACAGCTTTAGCAGAGATTGGAACTCTAGGTTGCAGTTTTTTATCTTGCCTTGCATAACCGAAGTAGGGTATGACAGCAGTGATTCTCCAGCAGTTACTTCTTTTTAGTGCGTCAAGGATCAAACATAGTTTTATTAGATTATCATTTACTGGTGGACATGTTGGTTGGAGGATGAAAACATCGGCGCCTCTCACATTTTCATTTATTTTTATACACGTTTCCCCATCTGAGAATGATGTTACTACAGTTTTAGACCAAGCTCTTTCTAATCCTTTGAATGTACATAATTCATTGACAAGGGGTGTATTTGCTGATCCATCAATAATTTTTAATGTTCTTCCATTATTCATTATTTATTCTCCTGTAAGAATTGATACGCACTTGACGTTGTGTTGCAATTAGGGTAATCATATTTTACTTCAGCTTCCCATCGTATTTTTGCTGCTTCTTTGAGAGTTCCAAATATACCTAAATATTTATTTTTACCATTGGTGCTTATTTGACTAACCCATTTTTTACTTAGTTTATTCCAAGTAACACCTGTTATCCCTGATGTATTATCACTACGTTTTGAAGTGTTTCGATTGTTACATTGCTGTGTTATATGTCGAAGATTTTCCCATCTATTATCATCTCTGATTCTATTTATATGATCGACATGATACTCAGGAAAGTACCCTTCCATATAAAGAAATGCGAGTCTTGCGGCACGGTATAATTTTGAGTTAATGCTGATAATAGTATATCCCTGAGAATTTTTACCACCAGCTATTCCATTTATTTTTTGTTTTCCAAAGGGTAGTTTCCATCTAAATAATCCAGTAGATGGATTATAATGTAAAAGTTTTTTAAGAAGTTCCTGTGTAAGAATTTTTTCGTTAGATGTATATTTTTTATTTGCTTTGGATAATCTTTGTTTGGTTCTTTTGGATACAATTCTTCCTTTTCCCCAGTGATGGTTTATAAATCTGTTCCATCTTCCATCCTTCCAATTAACTTGTTTACCACAACCACAACTACATAAAGGTGCTTCTCCTCTATTTAGTTTTTTCATAGCAAATCTCCAAAAAGAAAAGCCTGAGAATTGTCGGAGTTAATGATAACCCCCCTGCACCTCACGATGCAGAGATTCTCAAGCTTTATTGAATTTCTCTTTGGCATCATTAGTTCGACAATAAACATTGTATTAAAACCCTTTGGGAAAGTAAAGATTTATTTTGATCTTTCTTCCGTTCATGATTAATCTCCTTGAATTGAATTATTAACATCACTCATCAGGTAGCGTAGAGTGTTTACGGTGTGATTATACCCTATTTTTAGGTCTATGTAGTGCAATATTTCTTCTATTTTGATCATAAAATTATTTATTTCGTTGGTTAACCCCCCGATTGTGATTTGTCCATCAGCTTTTCTAGGTTGTGGTAACATAGAATAAACCTCACTGACAACACGTTTATCAGATTCTTTCGTTGTCACATCTTTTAGAACCCATTTTATTAATGCAGGAAGTCTTTGTAAACAACTGTCTAAGGTTACTATTCTGTATGTTATATTGTTGGGGAAATTTTTAGTTAGTTCCATGTAAAAATTAAGTTGGTGTGCAACATAAAATATCCATATAAGCGTAGGGTTTTTAGGCATTCCTTCTACGACACCCTCCTCCAATTTGCGAGGCTTGTTTCTATAGTAGAATAGATGTTCGTTTAAAAGAAATGATTTCCCCCCGAAGAGAAAAAATTTGGCTGCAAAAATATTATCGACATTAGCTTTTAGTGTATCAAATGGAGTATAGGGTAGACATTTTTTGTAGGACTCAGTTCTGAATAAACCGAATAGTAGAGGAATTACATTTCGTGTTTGGATAAACGTGAAGAAATTTGTAGGTACATCTTTTGTGTAGTCAACTTCATTACCTTTTGGAATTATTACTCCACCAACATTATCGGTTACACTCATGAAACTTCCATTAGTGTACGCAGCATCTATATCCTTATTTGATTGTAGAATCTTATAGAGCTTTTCAATGTAGGATGGTTCCCATTTATCATCATCATTAGCTATCATCATGTAAGGGGTGTCCACCATTTCGCATAGTTTGTTTATACCCCCTTCTGGAAATCTCTGTTTTGAATCAATGAAAAATCTTATTCTACTATCTTGTTTGGCATACGTGGTACAGATTTCTTGGGTATCATCTGTGGATAGATTATCTAAAATTAGTAATTGGAAATCTTTAAAGGTTTGATTCAGTAGTGAGTTAATGGCAGTGTGGATCATAGTACCATTTCTACTCACCGTGTTATAGATTGGCATTACAATACTAACTTCAGGTTTCATTTTTTCTCCTCAGTAAATGAGATTTCAATGTTCCATTCGGTCCCACAGTGGTCACACGTGCATACCACATTGCCGGGACTGATGTCCCCCCAGACATTTGTTACGATGTACCATCCACCGCATTTTGGACAATAGACGTTCATTTCTCCTCCTCCGGAGGTGCGGGCGTTCCAGGCTTTTATGGCTTCATCCCTTGTCTCTCGTAGATGCCCTGCCGTTGCTCCGCAGTGCAGACATTGACCTTGGTATTCAATATTGCCAAAGTCTGTTCTTACAATACGGATATGTGTATCAGAGCAAAACGGGCATGGTTTAAGTTTCATCATTCCTCCTCCGGTGGTGTGCGGGTGTTCCAGGCTTTGATTATGTCTATGTCCGACTCATCGCTTGGCCCCATGGCGCTGCACCTATTACATGCGACATAAAAATCAATGTATTCAACATCAGTTGACCCGCAAAACGGGCATGGCTTTAGTTCTGTCATTTCTTATCCTCCGGTGTCACAGATTCATTTTGCCAATGTTGGTGGTGATAATCAACTTGTTCTTGATCATAATCAAACGAAACTATAGGTGTTCCACGAAGCTGCATAAGTTTTATTAATATGTGTTCATTCGCCGTCTCTGCCTTACCAGTCCCGTTGTCTAAAACTGACCGAACTATGTCTATTATTTCCTCATCGTTTTCTCGATTGATATAATTAACGCTCATTTCTCATCCTCCGGTGGTGCTGGGATTTTAAAGTACGCCTTCCACGCTTGCTCGGTGTGAACGCATGACGGACCCTCACAGATTGGACATTCCACTGCATCTTCCAGTGGACAATCATCCCTAACACCGTCCACGGTGCATTGAGAACTGCCAGTATAGATTCTTTTTTCGCATTTCATAAATGACGAATGCTGACACTCCTCACATGAGTTAACTCTAATTATTTTCATCATCCTTCCTCCTCCGGTGGTTCAATTAGATTCTACGATATACATATCACTTAATTCACCGTACTTTTCGTGTGTGAAAAATACTTTAGCGGCGATGTGAATGCTTTGTGTTGGTCCATCTTTATGAATTGTAATTGACCCCACCTCATTGAGATCAATCTTTGCTTCATCCGCAATTTCTATTATTAATTTTTCTACTTTATCCCAATTCATATCTCTCCCTTACGGTTGGATAGCTATACCATTTTCATCTGCATAGACAGTAGGTTGACAAGAAGGATGATCAAGGCAAGGATAGGAGATGTCGATGTACTCCAGCTCCAAATCTTTGTCAATGTTCATATCTTCTATCTGATCATCAATACATTTTTTGAATTCATTCCAAGTCATTTTAATCCTCCACAATTTCGGTTTCTTTGTTTTTCAATCTTTTATTCAGGAGACAAATATCAGAATCTCTTTCTACGTTACACCCGCCAGGGTCATGATACCAAACACAATCTTCACATTCTCCATAGCCTTGTTTTTCATTTTCCATTTTCTCTCCTTTGTATTAAAAGTGAAGCTCATCTTGACCCGCTTACTATATGGAATCATGAGAATTTCCCCGGTTCTGAGCAGGTTTTGGTGCGCTAGGACTGATGAGCAAAGCCCTCTGAGGTCCGGGCGTTTACCTTTATACCATTATTTTACAGTTGCTATTATATTTTTGAAAGCGTGATATTCAGGATTTAAGAAGTTGAATCCAACAGTAAAAAATGCAATCGTGCAAATAAGAGTTACTATTCCAAGTAATACTAAACCTATAACCCACGGTGGTTCATGGCTAGAATCATCAATTGAATACTTACCTTCTCGTTTTTTCCAATGTTTAGCTACAAAAATAGATAAACTAACAAACAGACCCATACTAAATAGCATAAGAAATAAGGATACTATGGATTCAATATACACTTGATGTACAAACCAAGGCCATATTCTTTCAACACCCACCCCTAATTTTTCTCCAAGTTTATCTAAATGTTGTAACACTAATTCTACAGACTCTTTTTCCATTATATTTCCCCCATAATTTCTTGGATTGATATGATTTTGATACCTAATTTTTTAGCTTTTTTACATTTGGAACTTTTAGAGTTTTTATCCGCTACAACTAAAATATCAAGGGACTTTGTTACAGATTTAGCTATTTCATATTTTCCTTTTAACTTTTCATAATAGACCGATTTTTGTTCAGGGAATTTACCAGAAAAACAGACTGTTGGTAATGGTTCATCCTCAACAACAGCATACATTTTCAATGTCAGTATATCCCATAAAGCTGTAATATATCTAATATTTTCCAATACTCCCACCACTATATCAGTGGCTCTTTTTTCTTCGATACCTTCAATAGCAATCAACCTATGTTTTGCATTGGAACGTAAACATAATTCCATTAATCCATTTAATCCAAATTCTTCACATAGAGTTTTGCTGAGTGTTCTACCGATACCAGGAATATTCATAGCAGCAAGGATCTGCCATTCATGTACCCCCTCATCATTTACCTTATGAATCTCATTCAAGGTGTTACTAGCTTTTTTGTCTCCAAATTTAGGTAGTCTGAGTAGATCACTTTTTGTGAGATTAAATATATCAATAAGATTATCTACTCCTAGTATGTCTATCATATTTCTGATAGTGGGTTTACCAATTCTTTCAATTCCAATTCTGGTTACACTGTCATATAGTTTATTTAATAGTTTGCCAGCACAATTGCTATTAGTACAGTAAATATTGGGATCTTTGTAAGTTACAGGTGAATGACATTCAGGACATTCATCAATTTCTATTGCTTGTGGTTCTTCATCTACTGCCATATCATATTTGCAAGACACTACATGTGGAATAACATCTCCTGCTCTTTCTATGACTAGTGTATCCCCTATATGAATGGTATGTTCTTCTATAAAATTCCAATTATGAAGTGACACGTTTTTAATAGTGACCCCGCCTATTTCTACAGGTTCAACATTACCGATAGGGGTAATTACTTCCTTACCGCACGACCAAGTTACCCCTAATAGTTTTGTTTCTCCTGTATCATTGGCAAACTTTAGAGCTATTTTCCCTTTTGGATGGTGAGAAGTAAAACCTAATGCGTTTCCATATTCTTTATCAGCCAGAGAAATTACCAAACCATCCGCTGGAAAATCTAATTCTTGTACTTGTTCTATGTATTCTTCAAAGTTTACTCTTCCCATATTGTTCAAAGATAATTTTGTGGTTTCCATTTCGAATGGTATTAGTTCTAAGATTGCTTCTTTCACTGGGAGATCATCTTTGTTGAGCATACCGGCACAAGCATTTCTGGCATTAGAATAAGGTGTACCATCCCTTTTCTTGAGAATGGTTTTATACTTTTCAAAGACTGATTTGCGAAAGATTATCTCCCCTCTTGTCTTGTTGTCTCTGAATTTAGAAATTTGCATTTTGATGAGTGGAAGTTTGTCGGTAATATTTTCTCCAACTTCACCATCCCCTCTAGTTGACAGTATTCCATCTTCATAGTTAGCGGAGCAACCATCGTACTTTGGCTGGATAAGGAATTGTTCATGCGGTCCCCTAGCTACTTTAGCGCACCATGCAAGTAGCTCCGGTATGGTGTACACCTTGTTTAGTGATAGCATTGGAACTTTATGTGTCACCTTCAACCCTTTGGTTGATACAGGTGCATGAATATCTAATAACATAGGATTATCTGGATCTAATTTAGTTAATTTTCTGACTAAATTATCGTATTCAATGTCTGAAATTTCAGGCTCTTGTTTTCTCCAGTAAAGTTGATTGGCTTTGCCAATTTCAATTTCAAGTTCATTTATTTTTGATAACATTTATTTTTCTCCTTTGGTATTACACCGTAAGCCATATACCCAAAACGATGATCATTATCCATCTCTGATTTTTTTATATATTCTTTATCATCAATACACCTCGTTTTTATTTTTTCTGCTAGAAATGGGAATAACCATAGTGGTATTAATCGCATAGGATCTCCCTCACTCCATCTACCAAAGTTCAATTGATCCATTTCTTCTTTTGTCAATTCTGCTGGTTGAATGTTGAAGAAGTCCTCATCATCTGTGTTTATTTTGTTCTTTAAATCATAAGGGAATTCTTTCACATTCTTTTTTGAGAATTCAGCATCCCAATCATAGTTTATAACTTCTGCTGCCCTTGTTAAAATCATGTGCCTAATGGAACAACATTTTTCATAAGTGTTCATTTATTTCTCCTTTTTATGCATACCATTTTTCAAGATTCTCAAAAGCATTTACAACTTCTCCATATCCTATTTCTCGTAACAGATCACACAGTAGATCATCGGCTATACAATGTGTTGATTCAAGATCACTGCTATTTTGTAAATTCTGCATTTCTTCCGTATATTGTTTGACCCTTTCTTGTTTTGTTCTTTTCATTTCTGTCCTTCTCCTAGATTTTCCTCTTATTGGTTTTAGTTGTCTAAAAGTTATTCGATTGTCCCAATCTAAAATTTCTTCAATTACCCCTTCTCTAACATGCATTCTTGAGTGTTGGACCCATGCAACCCCTGCACATGAGACAATCTTTTTACAAACAGGACATACTCTTTTAGAATAGAATTTCATTTTACTTTTTCCCTAGGAGCTATTCGCATATTGTCTACGTGAGGATCTTTTGTTAAATACTCATTCATATCAGTAAATCCATTCATACCTTTTATGATAAATTTACCTTCAAATGGATCAATCCATTCACATTCTGTTTTTCTTTCCTCTACATCTACTATATTGAATAGAACGGTTTCTGAAGGGTGAAGATCCACAAACATCATTTTCGCTTCTTCGACGGCTTGACTTAGTAACATTTTTTCTCCTTAAAATATGTCTTTTCTTATTTCTTTCACATCATCGTTTGATAAATCTGCTGGATCACCTGATTCTAACTCTAGTAATACAACCTCTGTAAACATCCCTACATCATTAGCTAGATCAGTTGCCATTTCTGTGGCATCTGAATCTAACATGATGAAAACCCTTTTAAATTTGGCCAATCGTTTTACTTGCCAACTTGTGTACTTCTTTCTTCCAAGACCAACTGCACCGTCACCCATTCTCCATGTGTCTGTTGCACCTTCTACTACCAAAGCTGTATCAATTGCCCTGTCTATGTTGTAAAGAGTTTGTCCTATGGGAACAATTGATAGTTCATTCGGAAGGTATTTATATTTTTTGTCAGATGTTCTAGTAATATCGGCAGCACAGAATGTAATTACCCTACCATTTTTGAGGTAGGGAATTATTAAACTATGACTCCACCTACCAATAGGACCCACACAATTCAGAGAATATTTCTGAAAAATATACTCAGGATCAAAGTTTCTACTCTCTAAATATTTTTGATGTGGTTCAAGCAGGGTATTTACCCCTACTAATTCCACCTCTCTGACGCTCTGAGTGACCTGAGAATCGTTGTCCACCACTTTACTAGGGTCAATGCTCATAAATTCTTGTAAATGCTCAACAGCAGCATGATATGGGCAGTCCTCTAACTTCATCGCCAGTTTGATTAAACTTCCTGACTTTGTACATTTCCAACAGTTGAAAAATTTCCTGTCTAGTTCTATACCAAGATGGTAAGAACCATCATCACACCAAGGACATTGTATGCTGATAGAATTTTGACCTGTATTCTTTGATCCAGGGTGAGAATATTCTATATCTAATGCATCGAGATACTCCTCAACGTCTACTAAATCTATGATCAGAGATTTCTTTTTCATTCCCATAGTTCACCACTAAAAATTTTTGAAGGTTCCCTATTTCCTAGTAAATTAGTATAGATCATTTTATGGGATCACATTTCTAACACGGTAGTAAACTACCGTGGGAGCTGCTTCAGTTTGATTCGCAATAATTGTGTTTAAGGCGTTAACGAAATCAGATGGTTCGCTTTCCTCTAGTGATTTGTCAATCCATTCACTAATTTTCTCTTTTTCAAAATTTAAAAGGTACGCTAGAATTTCATCTTTGGCACTATCTTTCAAGATTATATCTTGAACTGCGTCACTCCATAGTGCGAGATTATTGTTAGACTGTGTAATAATCTTGTATCCCATCATAATGTGTCCCCCTTTCAAAGAACATTTACGTATCCCATAGTTGTTTGCAAAAGTTCATCGTAGTTTCCGCTCATAGCTTCAGTTTGGTATTTATCAATATACTCCTCATCAGCACCGGCTTTTCGCAATGCTTTAATAGTCGCTCCTAGTATAGAAAAAGCATTTCCATCTTCACCTGATAGTTGCACTTCTGGTTTTTCTTTTGGTCCTTTCATTTTATTCTCCTTTCGGGTCGTAAAGGGTTATTGCAAAGACTGGATAGGTATTATCTGAATATTTAAAAGCATCCTTTTGATTATCAAATACAGGACAACACCCCATCATACCGTCTGCAAAAATTAAATCCAGCTCCACCTTTGAACCAAGAACTTCTAATGGATGTTTATCCTTGACAGCACCCACCATGTAAAATGTTTTTTCCATTACACCTTCCTTTTTATTAGTTTACGTTTTTTTGCAAATCCGTTCTTCTTAAATTTACCTCTCATAAGAGTTTGGTAGTATTTTTTCCAATAGCTTCTATTTGCATTTGATCTTCCATGACAAGAGCGACATAGAGTAATTAAATTAATTGGATGACACTCTTCCTTTTTATAATTTATGTGGTGTATTGGTAGTTTTTCATTTTTCATTATTTTTTTCCAGCAAGATGGATTTTGACATTTATAATTATCTCGCCCCCTAATCATTTCTTTGAATTCTGGTGTTTTCCAAATGTCGCAGTAAGGACTGATTGAATTCTCACACCAATTGGGATTGTTTTTTCCAACTAATCTAAGATAGTAATCAATGTTTTCCTCGTACTTCTTTTTTATTTTCTTTGATAAATTTTCTTTATTTTTTGGATCAGACCAAAATTTATTCCACCTTTTTCCAATAGCTTTATTTCTTTTTGGGTCATCCCAGATAGCTTTCATTCGTTTTCTGAGTTCTGGACTTTCCCATTGTTCTATTGCATTTTTTCTTTGTTCTTCTCGCCATTCTGGATTATTGTATAAAATGGCTAATTTTGCTTTGTATATAGGGTCTTTATTTGCATGATAATTTATGTATTTGTTCCATCTTTTATATAACCCACTCCATTTTACTTTTTTGCCACAACCACATGCACACAGAGGTACGAAAGTGCCTCTGGCTACTTCGGGTAATTTTTCTCTTCTATCATTGTGCCCATTGATAAATTTGTTCCATTGCTTACTTCCTTTATTACATCTAACTCTTTTCCCACAACCACATGCACATAAAGGAGTTCCTTTTAATAATTTTCGCATGACTCCCCCAAAATAAGAATGCCTGAGAGCAATTGGAGTGAGCGAACACTCTCCTACACCTCACGATGTAAGAACTCTCAGGCATTTCAAATTTTAGATTTTCGCTCATTTCCAATTACCTATAGAATATTTTTTACTTTGGGGTTTGTCAAGAATTATTTTTCAGATCCATCCTTGCTCTGAATATATAGCTAAACGAAAACCTGTGTGTCTTAGGAGATAGTTGTTTTGGAGGTCTAAGAAATCTATTATATCCACGGTATCTTTATCTTTCGTGGTTCTTAGTCCTCTGCCTATTTTTTGTATTGTTTTGGTTTCACCCATACCCCCATCTGCTAGAATTACACAAGCTAAATTTGGGATATCGGTTCCTTCAGTCCAGACAGAAGTTGCAATGGTTATTCTACCCCTACCCTTTAACATTTTGGCTTGTACTTTTTTTCGAGTATCTTCGTCCATGCTACCTTGAACAAATGCAACTTTCCTGTTCAGTTTACTTTCTATTAACTCTTGAAGGATTTCACCGTGTTTTATTTGTACTACGAATATGATTACTGGATTACCTTCTTTGACATATTCTATAGCCGTATTTGCTATTTGTATGTTTCGTTTTTTGTTTTCAACAATTCCATACTTGTACGCTTGTGGCCATGTTCTAGCAGTTTCTAATTTAGAATCAAACTCTGCCCTTTTAAGAATTAAATGCGGTCTAGCTAAAATTCCCAATTCAGTAGCTTTACCGATAGAGAGATCACCAATGATAGGTCCAAATATACCTTCTGAAATTAGCACCCCCTCTATGTCTTTAGGGGGAGTTGCTGAGAAACCCAACCTGTTCGGTGCCAGCATCTTTGATAATACTTTGGTGTACATTGAATCCTTTTTGCCTACGTGGTGAACTTCGTCAACAAGGACAATGTCGAAATAATCAATGTAATCCTTTGGTGCTAGTTTAACAAAGGATTGAATGGTGGAAAGAACAATTTGCTTTGTAGGTTTTTTGGCTTTATTCCCACCACCAAACATCTCTATGCTGTTGAAACCATATTCTATGAACCTTTCATAGCTTTGTGAAATGATGCTGACTGTATGCGCTAATATGAGCGTGTGAAACCCCTTATAAGTAGAAACCACACCCGCTTGAATTACCGTTTTACCTATCCCAGTGGCACCTTTAATGATACCCCTACCACTATCAGTACATGCCTTGATAAGTTCAATTTGATCTGGTCTAAAAGTAATCCCTTTGATTTTTGGTTTTTTACCTGCTGGTATTACCAGTTGTTTGCCTTCTACCTTCACTCTAATTCTATTTTCTTTGCAATAATCTAAGACCCTTTGGAGGGAACCAGTATAAAATGTCATCCAATTTTTACCAGTTCGCACCCATATCTTTTTGACCCATTCCCTCTTGATCTTTTTAAATCTGCCCTGTACCCAATATGATGCATCAAAGGAAATAGCTGGTTCAATATATGCTGCGTCCATTTTAGAGACTTCACATTCAATGTTGTCCAACACGGTTATAGTTATCATTTCATTTTTTCCTGATCAGTAATCTTTTCTTTCTCTTTTTAGTCCCCACCCTTCGGGTGATACTAATTAATTCTTTTGCCTGCGAACACCTTTTACAAGCATCCTCTTTGTTAATATATTTTTTGATGCACACTACCCTATGAATCCATTGAGTGTGCTTTTTACACCATATTATGTCGGCTAGAATTAGCTTCTCACAACCATCACTTGGAGTTACAAAACCTTTATCTACAATACAATGCCTTCTATCTACAAGAGTTTTTCCATTTTTTGCTTGGACAGGTTCTTTCATGTAATCTTTTGCTTCTATAAATCTTTTGCAATATTGGCATTTTTCGATCATCACTACTCCTTTCTTTAGACAAAGAGGTACGCTTATTTCTTACGAATATATCAGTTAAAAATATGTAAGTCAAGTTATTTTAATTTTTTTTTAAATGTACTTCCAGTATATACCAGATTTAATGGAGTCTATAGCGAAAGGACTCACCCCATATTTTCTAGCCATTTGTGCGACTTTAAGATCAGAAGTTCCATACCTTATTTCAACTATATTATCCAGAGATAATTTTCTCTGGATATTAGTTATTTTCTCATCTGGGAATTCGCTTTTGTCTTTTCTAAGACGGGCAATTAATCTGGTTTTAGTGATGCCTTCATCTATATCATGAACGGCTTTGTTGAACCAACTCTCATTCCCATTTGGTACAAAAATATATAATATCCCGTAGTGGTACAACAGGATTATTTTGACTATATATTTTCGACCAATTAATAAGGGACTGAAGTCTTTATAAATGTCTAGAGTTCTTACTTTGGATAGTCTGTAAAAATTGAAAGGGTCTGTCATTTGAAAATATTTCCATGGGACAAACCTCCAAAATGTTGCCCATGAAATATTCTCTGCTCTTCGTAAAAGCCAGTTATACTTTGCTTCACCAGAATGAAGTTCTTTATAAAGTAAATAAGGCTTTTCTTCTTTTAGAATCTTAATCAATTTTTTTTCTCAATCGGGATACTAATTTTGGTTTGTCTGCTTTGGCTTCTGGTTCTTCCAAATTCTCAAACATCTTTACTTTTCCATTTTCTTTTTCGTAAGATTCTACGTTATCTACCAACAGTAGCCTTACATAAGAAGATAGGGACCTCTGATCTTTGGACGCTATAACGAATAATTTTTCTGCTGTTTCAATGGGAAGTGCTATACTAATTGCTTTTGTCTTTCCTTTTCTCATAAGAAATCTCCTTTGTTTAAAATGTTTTTCTTTATAATATAATTAAATTACTCATTTGTCAACTACCATTTAATATTCCTACTATTTTGTAAATTACATAACCAATGGAACTCCATATTAATATGCTTACAATAAGTCCTATTAGACTCATAATATTAGCGCATAATTCTTCTTGTTCCGCTGATAAATTGTTTGCCATAGTTCTCCTTTATAATAGTGGTGTACAATTTTTAAGTTCCTGTATAATTTTTTCATTATTTTCTTTACCTCCTAGTAAGTTTACTTTTTTTAAATCATCTATCCATTCTCTGATAGTAGCACTTCTTGTATTCTTTCTATCTAATGTAGATAATTTTGGACCAATAACAAATATCTTATTGTTTTGTTTAGCGTAAAGTTTTTCCAGAGTTAGCACTAATTCTAATACAGAATTTTTTAGATCATCTGGATCAAACTCGTAGTTATCTCTAACCCAAATTACCTCTGCCCATATTGGGGCCATTGACTTCGTTGTATATTCATTATTCATTTTCTTACGTGGAATATCATTGTAATTCCATCTGTCCCATCAGGTTCGGGGTAGACAAATTCTCCTATTCTACTAAAATCGTACCCCCTGTAATTGAAGAATATTTTCCAATCAAGATATTTTTTAATATTAATATGCGTTTCGTCAGGAGTCTCATACGTTGGAGTAGAAATGATTAGTTCAGATGGCAGTCTGTCTAGGAGATTTGCTATTTCCTCATCTGTGAGGTGTTCGATCACATCAAAGACACATGCCACATCGAATCCTTTAAGATTGAACAACGATTTTTCAGAGGTGATCACACAATTGAGATTAGCATCCACTAATTTAGAAAAACAGTATTCAGCAATTTCTATTCCAAGATAGAGATTAGCGTATTTCTTAATCTCTTCTCCAAGAGTACCTATTGCACACCCCACATCAACAACATTTTTTCCAAGAATATGTGGAGCGACAATAGTTTCAAATCCCTTTGGAACAATCCAATCGAATTGCTGGAAGTATGCCTTATCATAAATCATAATCCCTCCTCTTCTACAATTCTGATTAAGCCTGTTCTTATTAAGGATGCAATGTAATTCTCTAGAAATTCTTGCCTTGTGAAACTTGGGTCAGGAGTTATTGATGCAATCATAGTAGCCACATCTAAAATTAGTTTTGGAATTTTCACTACAGTTGTAATGGGAATCCCCTCTTCCCAACTTTTAGGTCCTCCACTTATTGATATTAAATTGATCATTTCACCAAGTTTTGATTCCATTTTTTCAGGTGAAGTTCCATCATCCATCAATAATTCTTTTAGGTCCTCTTTTGATAGCATTTTTTATCCTTTCTTAGCGAAAACATCCGCAGCCGCTTTTTTTATTTTGAGCCCTACAACTTTACCAACAGCAGCATACAACTTTTTAGATTCAGCCCTAGCAACATCTTCGACAGAACATAAATCTTGTTCCCATAATTGATGCGCCCTTACACCACCTACCCCGGGAATTGATACAAGTTCCACCATTTCCATGGGAACACTATATTTTACCCTAGTAGGTAAACTTTGCCATAGACCTTCTTGGTTCCATTTTGCATGTAGTCCATCAATTAAAGATAGTGCTTGAATAGTTCTTTCTATATCAAAAATGATATTTCTTTTCAACACATTTACAATACCTCCTACATTATCTTTATCAGTCAATTTCTCGTACATTGCGATAACAGAAAGAATGGCGTCACTACAAGCAAATCCCCTGCTTCTGAATCTGTACTGCCATTCACTTGCTACCCCCTGCATAGCTTTGATAACGTATCCTGGGTTGTTAGAGGGTATATCAGCAATTGCCCATGCCAACAGTTCATCGTCCATTCTTTCACCACTAGCATAAATTTGATTGAAATTCTTGTACCAGGAATATACATCATAAGGTGAGAAGTACAGCCAAGAGCTAACTTTTCCCAACCCTGTGACATAAGGAGACACCCCCTGATACTCAATCATTTCCATAGTATTAAGATCCTCAAGTAACCCTTGAGCATTTTCTTCTCTGAAGGGAAGAATCTCTTGCTTGGCAGCTAATGATCGGTTGAACCATTCCATAAAGCTACGTTTATCCCTGATAACTTTATTGGTAATTTCAGCAAGAGCATGAAAGGCAAGAACATCATGATCGTTCAAAACAGAATTGACTGGCCTAGGGTTAGCAATCTTATGTTCCCATTCGAAAGTAGTACCTTCAGGTACAATGAGAAATACGTGTCCTTCATCATCAATACCGTAACGTCCTGCTCTACCAGCTTCCTGAATGATCTCAAGTTCATCAACAGGGTTAATTCCTCTTGATACACCAACGATGATCACATTTCTGGCTGGTAAGTTCAAACCAAATGCGGTGGTTGATGTGGAAATCATTACTCGTTGTTTCCTACTTCTGAAAGCATCTTCAAGTTTTTTTCGAGCATCCTTTTCAAGATCAGCACTATGAAATACAGCAACTTCTTTTTCCTTTTTGAATCTGCTTATCAAATCTCTTCCAGTAGCTTTATCATGTACAAAGATAAGAAAGGATTCACTCAGTTTATCCATAGCTATTTCTACAGCCATTTTTCGTTTACCATTTTGGGTAGCCCAGTAGTCAGGGTATCCACGTGAATTAACAAAAACATGGTGTTCTCTGTAATGCATCTGGAGAGTAACTGGTCGCCAGTTACAGTAAAGTACCACTGATTTTTTACTGTTGAGTACGGTAAGCCATTCACCTAGTTCACCCACATTGGGCATGGTAGCAGACAATAGAATCACTCTAGCATAGGAATTAATACTGGTGAACCTCATGAGAGCAACTTCCATAGCGTGACCACGATCTTGCATTGTCAAGATATGGGACTCATCTACCAGAATCAACCCTGCCATTTTGAGAAAGATATTATTTTCAGTTTCCATCTTTCTGGTTCTGCTGTCCAACATCTCACTGGTCAACACAATAATGTCAGCAGTATTGAGAGCAGCCTTTTTATTTTCAGAAAGAGAGTAGTCCCCCGTTAGAATAACAATTTGTTTGTCTGGGAATCTAATTTGCCAATCTTCATATTTTTCAGACACCAATGCTTTTAATGGAGCAAGGTACAATACTTTTCTACCCTGCTTCAGTGTGGCATCAATCATAGGTTCAACAGTGATTGTTTTTCCTGCACTGGTATTAGCCGAGATAACCATGTTACAATCAACCTCTTTATAAGGTAGCGCAAGAGATTGAACGGGATTGAAAGATTCGAAAGGGTATTGGAAGTCAGGGTAATCTTTTGTGGGAACTAATTTTACATCTGTTCCATCACTGGTGATAAATATTTGGTCATTCCCACTCTGCTTTTCATTGCTCTTTTTAAGTTCCTGTACCTTCTTTCTAAGTTTAGAAGCTGTCTTTCCTGCTTTAATGGGTTTAGACTCTGGTTTGGGATCTTCTGAAATTGTATCGTTATGTCCATTATCTGCTCCTTTCTTATTATCAAGATAGTTCTGATAGAAATTAGGATCTTTGCTTTTGACTTTTGCTTCAAAGGTAAGCCAACCTTTGGGGTTGTTCTCTCCAATGACGTAAGCAAGTTGATTATCAGTTAAACTTCCATATTTATCAAGACCGTCAAGGAGTGATTGTGCAAAATTATTTCCTGCAATAGAATCATGTGATAAAACAGCAATGAGATAATCTTTGGGCATGGTGTTATCTTCCTGTTCAAAAGCACCATTCAAAAACTCTTCAATCCTACCTTGAATCCTTTCTCGAATGGTAGTTTTTCCTTCTACTCTTAATATTTTTTTACCTTTACCTATCGGGTGATTACCATTATTACCCCAAAAAACAATTCTTATGGCATCAGCTCCTATTTTACGGGTTTTATCAGTAGATTTATCAATAGTGGAGTACACTCTTACATTTACATCAGCATTATCTGTGCCAATGTCATAAACGTACTCATTACATCCAGGTATATTTACCTCTTCACAATCAGGAGGTAGAATATCCTCAAATTCCTTTTTGGTTAGCACCACGAAGCTCATGACTTGTCTCCTTTCTCAACCCATAGAATTGTTTGTTTGAAACGGGGTTCCATCCAATTAGGGTTAGAACCGTAATTCACCTGCCTTGTTTGTTTGAATATTCTGATATCCTTCTTTTTAGAAATACCAGCAAACTTGGCAGCACCATCCCAATTGTAATCAAAATAACGATTTTCTAATTTGTCATTCATGGCGAAAACTGTACCCAACATATTTTCCCATATAGCGGGTCTGTGTTTAAGCGTAGGCCGCATCTTCTTAGCTTCAATTTTACCTAAGAAATTAACAATCTTTGGCATGATACCCCCTATCTATAAATTTTATCCAATTCATTGTAGATGGTTCGGGCGTCTTCAGATGCTTGATCTGCATTCCCGTTATACACTTTTATTGTTATTTCAGTCACCCCCTTGGAATTTCTTTTGAGTTCCACAGAACTCTGTGAATCATTTTTCACCCTCACGATGTCCGGAAAACTTACTTTTACGTCTGTCATGATTTCCCCTTTCTTTTTAATTATTGTACTTTAATATACTGTTTTTTATGTAAAATGTCAAGCATTAAAATGCTAATTCCAAGCAGCAATTTGTCTTTTTGTTGCTCTCTGAAGTTCTATCCAAAAGAAATAGGTATTCCAAGTGACTTCTCCATCTTTTTCTATCAAATTGTATAGTTCATTAATCCATAAAAAGTACATTTTTCCCCCTATACTGCTAATCCTAATTGAGATTTAAAGTACCTACGAACAGCGGAAACTATAGAAGTTCTCACATCCATTTGAAAAATGAGAGCAGGATTTTGATATCCTGCCCATTCAAGAGCATTCCATATGAGTGAACCGTGAACATATTTTTCTTTGAGATGGGATATAAGATGAGCATTGCTTTTGAAAGTTTCCCCCATGGACTTTCCTCCTGGTGTTTTTAATGCGCAGTACCAACAATCTCCTGAAGAAGGTATAGGTAGTTCTTTCATGTCCTTGATCTTTTTGCAGTAAGCATTGATCTTTTTAATGAGTGCTTTTTCTTTCTTCGCAGGATCAGTTTTGATGGGGTTTATAACCTTTCCATCTTTACTAAAGTGAATACCATCAAAATAAGGTATCCATTCTTCTTTATTCCATGCTGCGTAGAATGTAGAAGAAACATACCAAATCCCTTTTTCCTGCATCACTTGTACTTCCTGTTGAAATTCGTTCATTCTTGATTTTGTGGTAACAGTTCTCCACCCACCACTATTAAGAATGACACCCCCCTTTACAGGGAATTCGAGTATATCAGTGCGGTGCAGGCGAATAACCCTGACCCCGTTAGGACGGTAATATTCAACTGTATTGTTATAAACGATCTTAGATTCCGTACATTCAACACCTTCCATAATTTCAGTCTTTGTTCTTTTCATTTCGTTTCTCCTTTTTTGATATTACAATTACATACGAAAAGTCCATCGTAACCAGCTTCAATATGACTTGAATATGGACATATATAAGTAAGGTCCTTTTGTATTACCATACAATATAATCCACCCATCTCCTCATGTTTTTCTTTTAAAGTTTTTCCATGTTGACACATTGATTTATTTACTGAGAATTTAAGCGGTAAGTTTGGAAAAGATCCTTTATAGTACAATTTCATTGTTCCTAGTACATCTGTATGTGTTACCTCCATAATCATTCTCCTTTTTTACAACCGCAATCACAGTATAGTAATGTTGTAGGATCAACAACACCATCTGCTACTGCCAAATGATATGTATTGGGATATTCATGTTCAGGACATATTCTCCAAGGTTGATTGGGAGAGTCACGAATTACAATCTCCCCACAAAAAACACAATGTCTAAATTCTCTTTTCATGTACTTTCCCTCTCGTATTTCAATATTCTTTTTACAGCATTGGTCAAGGCGAAGTATTCCGATCTTGAGATTGTACCAAAATTCCATTCTGTGTTAATAACCTTACATAATTTTTGTACAACTACTAATTTATCCGCATCCATGTCATTCTCCTTTCTTATTTCATAAGGTTCTTAGTAGGCTATTTGATGCAAGGATCAAATTATCTTTGATTTGATCCAATGCAGTCATTTTTACACCACTATTTGGGATATCAAAATTGATAGCTTCTATTTCTGTATCAAGTTCATCCATTACACCGTCTATTAAGTCCATTGCTTGTAAAATTTTAAGTTTATCCATAAGTAGTCCACAAAGACCATTGAGGTAATGCATTTTTTGCTTCCAGTAATTTACCCAAGGGGGTTCTCTCCATAGAGAAAATATCCTGACTTGAGAATATAAAGTATAACTCTCCTTCTTCTAAATCATCATAAATATCGCCGTCATAGTGACGGTATAGAAAGACCTCCCCCTCTATCTTGTCAAGTTTCATTTTAAATGATTCCACTTCATACTCAACGAAAAGGAATTCTAAGAATCCTGCCAGACTACTTTCAGGTTCTTCTTTTAGCCAGCGTTTGTATTCCTCATCGTAAGTAGAGAGATCAATCCCCAACTTAATAATATTCGGGGTAGTCACTTTCAATGTATGTCCACAATTTGCTGCCGTTCCTGAACTCATAATCATTCTCCTTTCTTAAATAATTTGTTAGCCAGTTTTAGTGCGTACTGACATACCGCATCATCCTTTTGATAATGATTTTGAACTGCTTTTTTTGATCCAAGTTCGATTACTTTTTTTGCTATAAATTTTTTCTGATTCCCATCTAATGCCATTTTACCACCCCTTTCTAAAAAGCACTTTATTATGGAAGTCATCCCAACTCAATTTTTCAAGTACCTCCGATAAGAATTCTCCAAACCCATCTTCATACATTTCTGGTTCATCTATTACATCCAGATGAATAGCTTCAATGTCTCCAATGGTTAGAAGCAGGGTTTCCCTACTCATGCAGATTTCTAAATCCATGTACATGCCATTTTCTGGTACTGCTACATAAGCCACTTCTTCATATTTGATGTACATTTCTCCCTCCTTACTGTTGGTAAATGAAGTAAGTTTCTTTTCCAAAGTCTACCCTATGCTCTATTCCATCATATCTGTTAAGACTAGAGCCACGTTCATCTAGAGCCATGGTATCCTGAACCCATTTTTCTTTGTTAAAATATTCATGCCACATTGTATCTATTTCTGGTAAGATGCAATCATCCACATAGTTTTCTAAGTCTTCTTCCAACATTTCATCAGCTTCATCATCGTCCACTACTAACCAATCAGAGCCTTCTGCTGAGAAAATGTTGTCATTATAGGATGATTCTTCTATGATGGTAGGGGGACAGTCAAGAAACTTTGCCAGTGCTTGAACTTTTTCTGATTCATTGAAATCATCCAGATCAACATCTTCCTTCTCTTCTCTAAGGTCAGCAGGAATAGATTCAACGATAGTATAAGTTTCCTTTGCTTCTTTAAGCCATTGCGTCCTCAGTTCTTTGAATACTTTGTTCCATTTATTCTTAGCCGTATAGTGAATGTTGTAGAGATTTGCAAGTTCCTCTTTTAAATCTGATACTCCTGAAAGATGCTTGTACGTTTCTCCTTCCTTATTCACCCATTCGGATGACCATTGTGGTTTTTTATGACACTTTGGACAGAAATGTGTTCTTTCCCCACTCAAGTTTTGCGTATCAGATGAGAATTCAACCTTGGCTAACCATCCATAATGACATCTTTTGTACCTGATCATTTGCTGGTCCGCATGGTAGATTGAACAGAATTCTTTTTTCGCCTTTTTCATACTAACGAATGCTCCTTTATCAAGAGAGCATTGGTGATGCCTGTAAGGTTCGATTTCATCCAGACGTTCTTGACTTCCGTTAATACGAAAAGCTAAGTCTACCAATTGATCCGCTTGTTCACTGGTACACCTTAAAGTTCTTATTAATGTTTTCTTGTCCATCAATTTAGCGTGGTAGAAAGCATTATCCTCGGCGTGCATAGGTTCCCCTGTCTTAGAATTAGACAGGTGCATTCTTTCTATGGCTAGAAATCTCTTGTCGAGATCAGCTATTTTATCTCCAACTGCGCCAAGTACTCCATTCACATAGCCTGTGAGAGAAAAATAATCCCCCTCATCATTGAACTCCGCAGTGAACGTATTTGCTCGAAATACTTTTTTCATGTCATTTTCCTTTCTTAATTTAAGGTTATTGCCAACCCATACTATTCTCCATTATACCTGATAAAAGACTCTTTGGTTTTTGCTTGAGAAATGTAAACAAATGGTGGCCAGTGCCCCCACCTTCCCAGTATAAGGCTTCTACATTTACTTTTAGTGGTCCAATCATTCATAATTGAGTATGAATCAAAGGCATTTTTTGTCCAAACTCTAAACATTTTTATCCTCCTTAGTATGTTTCTTTATCTGGATTATTTTCCCAATCATCTAATTTTTCAAAGTGAAGAAAGATTGCCGTTTCTTTATCTGGTGCAAATTGCCAAACAAAATCTTCAGCTTCCTCTTGTGCTTTTTTCCAGTCTTCATCTTCTGTGAATGCTTTAACTTTGTCTTCCAATAAGAAATAAGCTGTCATGTATCTTGCCATTTTATCCTCCTATAGTTTTATTACATCAGTAATGGGGTTGGATCTGGTGAACAATTCACCTTGAGAAATTTGACAGGCCTCATAAACAGGTCTGCGATAGCCATTAAATCTTTTAGCATCATCAATTGAGGTTTCAATGGAATTTCTAGCGTCTAGGATAACAGTAGCCCTATCACCTAATTCAGCTTGAAATTCCCCTTTCTTGTCTACATGTCCATACTCTACGAAACGCATATTTTCCTCCTTATAGTGTTGCGAAAAATGCTACCACCCTTTTAATAAGATGGACATTCTTAATACTCTTAAATCTGTGGGATTGTGGTGTTCCTTCAATACGATACCAATTATAAAATAATTTGTAATAGTATTGGATTTTTTCTCGTTCCTTTTCTGTGAAAGTTTCATTGTATTTTCTACGTTTACTTCCATGGTTTTTCTGCTTCCACATCTCTACAATGATGGGGGTCTGTAAATCGTCAAGTTCCTTGTTGCCAAGTTCAATCAGAAATATTGGTTTCATTTTCATCTCCTTTCTTAATTAGAGTTTACCCTTCTTGCCTCCACTAAACGAAATGCTTAGTGAAAATAAGAAAGGTGGGGGAATACCCCCACCTCTGCTATCTCTTAATATTTCCGGAGTAAGTTCATAACCTGATCCGTTTTGGTCATTCTAACAATTGGAGAATCTAAATCCCGTAAATATTGAGTAGAAGCCATTGCTACATCCCAAAGATTAGGGGGTACATTCCCTTTAGTAGTTTCATTGAGTGAGTACCCAACACCATCCATGGGCAGAGCCAATACCTCTGGTAATTGTTTTTTACCAAAAGGAAGTTTTTCTTGAATCTCAACCCAATCGGGTGCGGTAAGCTGGCGTTCAGCCCAATGTTTCCAGATACCAGTTTCATCAGCAAATTCCATCATACCGATCTTCATATTCTCCACCATAGCAGAGATTGAAAGTCCAAGACCGTGTTTCTTTTTATCAGAAAATGCAGACTTTCCAATGGTCAACCCATTAGTACAGACCAAAACAATAGCACCACCCGTAAAGGATGGTTCCCACATACCGTCATGTGAACTTTTGATTTTAATATTAGGAGTTACCTGTTGACCTTCACGAATGGTAATGGGAGCACACTCATTGAATTTTAATTCAAAAATGAATTTATTCCCGTCTTGAAGAAGTTGAATGTTTGCTGTGGGAGTACCGTATTCTTCTAGTTTAGCCATAGCTTTCTCAGCATGCCAGATAATTTCTTCATACTGAAGAATTTCATATTTGCGGTTGGATACATCTGAAGCTACATATGCCAGATGCTCTTCATCCTTGTAATCAACGATGATTCCCATTTTGCTTTCTGCACGATGATGTTGCCTACGCCCATACCAAATAGGTTCTTTTCTTGCATAGGGGAAATCTATTTCGGGGTATTTTTCCCTCACTTCTGCCATAATATCGTCTACAAATGCCATGTTCGTTCTCCTTTCTCAATTTAGGGTTTAACTACATTATAATTTTTTTTACTGTAAATGTCAAGAGATTAATTCGATTAAAAGTAGGCACTTTGCCAATCATCTTCTTCATAATCAAATTTACTAAGGTATTTCTCCATTTCGTTCTTCACTTCAATTTTAAAGTCTTTTACTTTGGAGAAGATAAATTCTGGTTTATCCTGATTTTTGTAAGATACATCACACCCCCTTATAATATTTCCTTTGCAATTTAAGTAGACTGCTCCTTCACTTATTCTTGTTCTTTCATAATCGTATTCCTCCAGTTTAAATTTTTCCGGTTTAATTTCTTTCATCCCCCGCCCATCAGCCCTACCTTGATTGATAATACTGAATC
>Ga0233437_1000886_pt1 | contig 61350 bp, 49 predicted proteins | sample SI_122_August201_FD_182714 | JGI IMG/M metagenome (GOLD analysis project Ga0233437, IMG submission 182714) | Seawater microbial communities from Saanich Inlet, British Columbia, Canada - SI_122_August2016_200_MG | ecosystem: Environmental > Aquatic > Marine > Inlet | place: Canada: British...
AAGCGTATTAACATGAAATCGCAGCACCATGAGGTGTTTGCTTAATATGTTGGAGGCCCGGAAAGTGTCTCTTATTTTTTAAGCGATCTTGTCCGAATTACTTTGACGACTTACAGAATGCAGATTCTATTTCTTCAGGACTTCGGCATTCCTGATAGATATCATAGATCTTACGTTCAAAATCAACACCTGATTCAATACTCCCGAGGACATCATCAGAAGCCCCAAAGACACCAGCAAATAGGTTGAATTTCTCATTAAGTAACTCATAGACACGTCGATCAGCTGCATTGCGTTCATTCAAAAAATTAATAACGACAACATCGTGTTTTTGACCATATCTGTGACATCTACCAATTCGTTGCTCAATGCGTTGAGGGTTCCAAGGTAAATCAAAGTTAATAACCAAGGAACAGAACTGAAGATTAATACCTTCAGCCGCTGCTTCTGTAGCAATCATAATACTGGCATTACTTTCAAAATATTCAATGATGGCTGTACGAACATCAATGGCTCTTGATCCTGCAGTTCTTCCCTTATCCTTATTAACATCTATCCATGCCTTGAAGACATCAGTAGATTTTGGTTCCCTATTTGTCCCATTAAATGTTATTACTTCGCCAGTATAGCCGTTCGTGTTCAGGAAATCAAAAAGGAATTGTTGCGTTCTCCTGGATTCTGTAAAGATGATTGCCTTCTTCGATGCTCCTAACTTACCCATCTCACCGAATCCAACTTTCAGCGCCTCTAGAAGCGACCTTGTTTTTGTATCAATACCAATACTTTGCGCCCATGAGATATATTGTTCTAACTCCTTAATCTCAGCGTTCAACTTATCTTTGTCGATTTTAATAACATCATCTGGGACACCCTGATCCCCATCTTCGATATCACCATTTTCATTCTCCAGTAATTCATCTAGAAACTCTTCCTCAAGTTCTTCTCCAAAATTAACTGGATCTGCTAAAGTCTCATCTACAAGTGCTTCATCTCGCATAACAATCAGACGATCACAAATTACCTGAAGAGTGCCAGCAACAGCTAGTGACGATGATGCTAACAATTTATGGATTATCAATATTGTTAGATGACGCTGACGTTTTGGCAACGCATATGTATCTTCTCTTTTAAGAAAACTAGTGATTGCCTGGTAGAGTTTATGTTCCTGCTCGGTTGGTTTAAACGGCCTAGTAATCAATCTTCGTTCAGTATATTTAATGTATTCAACAACCTGACTTCTTAACGTTCGTAAGCAAAAAGTTTTAAGTCGTCCTCTAAGCTCCTGAAGATTTCCTCCATAATTTATATATTGAGTTCGAAACGATGGTAAATCTCCAAAGATCCTTTCGTCTATAATACTTGAAAGCCCAAACACTTCTAGTAGACTATTCTGTAAAGGTGTAGCTGTAAGAAGTGCTTTTCGTCTATCCTTTATGGCCCAACGAATATTTTGGCCCATTCGATTACTCTCGCGGTAGGCATTACGAAGTTTGTGTGCTTCATCGATAACAACCATATCCCATTGGACTGGTTTGATTTCGGAAGCTCTTCTACTAGCATAATGAAGTGAACAGATCACAATACTATTGCTTGTGAAAGGAGTGGGGTTTCCTTGACTTAATTGTTCACGATATGTTTTTGCGTCAAGAATCAGAGAGGGCAAGTGAAATTTTTCTTCAAGCTCCATTGCCCATTGTTTTCTTAATGATGCAGGAGTGATAATAAGAATCTGTCGCTTCTTTTCTGCCCAATATTGGCAAAGAGCTAAGCCGGCTTCAATCGTTTTTCCTAGACCAACTTCATCTGCTAGCAAGACTCCCTTCGATATGGGTGATCGCATTGCAAAAAGCGCTGCTTCAATTTGGTGGGGGTTTAAATCAACACAGGCATCAAATAAAGACCGAGAAAGCCGTTCTACACCATCCCCCCCCTGTCGTGTGAGAAAATGTGCAAAATACTTAGCATGGAAGGGCGTAATCATTGAAGGAAGCCCTTTATGATTTCGATTTTGTGGGTGTTGCTGCATCACCAGATTTCACCCATTCATCAATCTCATCCCGGTCAAACTTGAGCAATGTACCGACCTTATGAGCAGGCATGTGTTTCTTTGCTACCCATTTGTAAGCTGTATCCTTCTTGATTCCTAAGTGTACAGCAATTTCTTCGACGGATAACCAACGATCTTGTTCAATCATATTTTTTTTCATGATAAAAGCCCCGTTTTAGAATCAGAAAATATACTCTCAGGAGATTAGGATGCAATAGGATTGGGTGGGATGGCAAGCTGATTTCGCTTTTAACGGTGAATTGAATCTTTCCAGATCTCCACTAGATTCTATCCTGTCATAAAAGTGTATCTCATGAATAATCAAGCTACCATCACCGTCAAAGGTCAGGGTAGTCAACACCGTTCCAGATCAGGTTACAATCCGCTTAGCAGTGACAGCTCCAGAATGGGAATATGGCAATAGTGTCGCAATGCTGAATCAGAATGTCGGTCTCTTGCGACAACTGCTTGGCCATCTGGATATTGACAAAAAGAAACTCAAGACTATTGACTTCAATGTTGATTCTCATTTTGAAAATGAGAAAAAGAAGAATGTTTTCTAAGGTTATGAAGCAACCCACCGTATTAGACTCACTCTGGACTTAGACCAAGAACAGACGAGATTGTTTGGGGACTGACTTAAAACAATTTGGAGTTGTTAGTCAATCTAATGACTTTCAGCAGTTTGATTGAATTCATTCTGGAATGCTTCTATGACTGATAACATCTCATCGAATTTAGGTACCGGACCGAAAAACATCTCTGACTGCATACTGATATAGTCGTTTCGCCACTCCGATAGCTGATCATCTTGGGGAAGGATACGGAGATCGCCAGGACGTAGTGTCTCATAATCTACCCATGTGATATTGAAGTAAACTTTCCGGTGGCTAGCGACCCGATTAAACAACTCTATATCTTCAACTGCCTCTCTTCCAATACCAGCTTGTATCATCTGAAAAAGGTCGTAGTAATGTCTGGCAAGGTAGGCTTTACGACGTTTCTTCTCTTCAGAGCGGAAAGTCTCTTCATGAAGGAGCATGGCCTTTTCCCAAAAGGTTCGCTTTGGTGCCACTGCTCGGACTGGAATTCTATCATGAGATAATAAATCTGGAAATGTATCGCTTATATATGGAGTTACGACAATGTCTTCTATCGGTTCAGTATCAGATCTCGCACCCATTTCAATCTTTACTATCCGTTTGACATAGCTGTCAGCATCAGGGAATGCTGTAGGATACGTGAATAGCAGTGTCTGTCGATCTGGATCCTCCAGATCTTCTTCCAACTGCCAGGGATGATCCGAATCTATTTCAGCTTTAATAGCTGCACGTAGCTCCGGTTCAAGATTGTCAATGATGTACTGCCTACTAGCTTTTTTTAGCCTTTTGAGACGTTTCTTTTCTTGGCTGGGAGTAGGTGCCTGCTCAGGAGATTTCTCGCCATCGAACCCGAGGATTCCCTTATTTATGACGATATCGATATCTTCTGAAAACCGATCAATGATCTGCCACCCCTTCGATAGTGATGTGCCGCCCTTAAAAGTCAACTCACGACCACAGGTCGGTAAATGAAAGAGTTTATCCAGGACCCAGCACACCCAAAAGTCCTTCTCTACCGAGATTGCTGGTAATCCAGTTTTAGCCTCAACCTGAACAATAATCAACTGCTGGCGATCCATTGGCATATTGACAAAGGACTTCATCCAGCGTTCCCTTCTTGTGCAATCTCCCGGAACACTTTTGCGATCCACGCTGGAACATATCCGGTGTCCTTCAATAATTGTGCTTTCGCAGACACATCCAGATGATCTTTCAGTCTAACAATCATGGCTTGGTCTACCTGCTCCTTCCCTAGGTGTCTCAGAGCCTGAGCAACCAAACCACTGACTCGGCCAGCCATGGCCATATTGCGAGGGGTCGTACGTTTCAGAATGATCTGGCGTTTTCCAATAGTAACTATCTTGGACAAACCATCAGTTAGATAGATGATCTTCATGGGAACCTGAGTAGATAGTCCTAACAGATTGGCAGCGTAGGCACCAGAGGGCTGCAACCGGACAATGTCGCGACCTGCCAACACACTAACAATATCGTCAATAGATGGCTCCAGCATGCCCAGTTCTGGATCTGTTTGGGGATAGTCATACAGTCCGTGAGCAAGTTGCCGAATGTGACCAGCCAACTTATGGCGTTTCAATGCTGATGCTACAGCATCCCGGCTTCCCAGATCGTTAAAGTGGTTCGGCGTAAACACCCAACCCTTACCATGACCTCGAACACGCTTAAGTATTTGACTATCAGTGCTATGTAGTGATTTTTTCATAATTCTCCTGACACATAAATATATAACTATTTGTGTCAGGAAAAAGGATTGTTATGCTTCTAGCTGTATGGATACAGCATCTGGAACCATTATGCATGAAGAGTTATTCATAGAGTCAGACTTAAGAAAACCTACCAATACATTTATTTCACCAATAGAATTGATTTTTCTGAGGAGGAAGATTCAAAGATCACTTTCATATGTGGTCGACCCCCTACTTCTTTTTATACATCAGATCGCACTATTTTAAGGAAAGTTGCCGAAAAAAAGAGGGGGGGTCTAGAGACGGTTTAAACCGTACGTTTAAAAAAACAGAGACGAAGAGGGATAAACCCCTACTTTTCGGCATGATAATTTATCTAAGTCTAATATAAACACCAAATGTGATTTCAGCTTTAAAAATGCTTAATGCGTTTTTGTGTCAAAATCAGGTGTCTTCAAGGGGGGTGTTTGCCAAAATCATTGGTTTTCGAGCATATCTAGTGGTTTTTTGCGTTCCGAATACAAAACGATGCTAAGTATAATATACTAAGCATGATAGCATAGTATAGTTGGACTTTATTGAGGGTTCTATATTTTCGTAGATACTAGGTTTTAATGGGAATATTGCCCCTTAAACTAGGCGTCATCCTTCATGATATTAGTTTTTCCATCTTGGGTTTTCTTTTTGTATGGCTTTTCGAACCCGGGTCCTTTCACACACGGATGCTACTCTGTATTGCTCTTCACTTTCATAGAAGAGAATCAACTTAAACAAAGCGTCCCATGAAGGATTTTTTGTCTCTCCCTGTTCAATTCGCCAAATTACACTTTTTGATAGCCCCGTTTCGCTATGAACTTCACCTATCGATAAGTCCGCTTTTATTCGCATTTCTTTCATGTTGTGGGGCTTTGATAATTTTGATACTCTCGCCAGGTGTTTCATCAATTCTCTCTGTTTCTCCAGACGTTTGCTGTCCATCCTATCTATTCTGTCTATAAGAACCTTAATACGACCATTAGCTTGCGCCAGTTCTACAGCAACAGCTTCACGATAAGACTCTAAGAGCTCGCACTTCTTTTTCAGTCGTTCAATTGTCTTCTTGCTAGGCATCTTGCCCTCCTTCTCCTTGTACATGCTAAAGAAGAGGAGTGACCCCCCCTTCTTGTTTGTGGCCTACGTCGCAACTCCAAATACCATTGTTTTAGCTAGGTTGTTTATCTCCGGCATCATCAAAGTCACTCTGAGAAATCCGTTTGGTGTATTTTTCAAGTTCTGTCCGGGCAGCTTTGGCAATGACCAACATTTGTTTAGAAGCCACCCCACACATCCCAAATTTTACAGTGGACCATCGATACCCATTTTTCTTTACGTCCTCAAGCTCAAAAGTCGTATTCACCGCAACAACGGGCAAGTTGGATCTTGTGAGCTTGCGCTTATGGCTTTGCCATTTTGAAATGCTAGTTGGACTCAAATTCATGATAAATGGTTTTATATCACCATCTATCTCTGCCAACAGTAAGAGACGAACCTTGGGTTTACATGCTCCCCCAATGACACTATGCCCACAATGCTTGCAATTATCTGCCAGGGGGTCCTCGCTGATCGGTACATCATTAATTGCTGAACACACTGGTCGCTCTGCACCTTCCTGCCAATAAGCTCTGATAAACTGCTCCGCAAAGACGACTGCTGTCAATTTATTACCTGGGATATTGACCTCTTGTGTATCGTCATCCAGATAACTCTCACCACTATCGATAAATAGGCGATGTTTTCCATTTTGCTTGTGCTCAATATGAATCCGTGGAAGTTCCATCTGTGAGCTTTCCACGGCCATATCGTGCATCTCTTCTTCAAGATTCCACCCGGCTTCACTCAATGCCTGTTCGACAGTATCTGTTTCGATTAATTGTTGTTCCATTTGTATTCCTTCCTGGCTGTTAAGCCATTTCTAATTCAGCCAACAGCTCATGAGCCTGGTCAGCTTGTTTTTCGGAGATGTTATCATTTCGAGAAATGCAGTGTTCAGCATATCCACAATAGGAACACGCCCCCGATGCCGTATTGGGATAATACCAAGGTTTAACCATTGCTGATAACTGAGCCTTAACCTCATACCTGAAGTTTCTCAGGTCTTGAATTGATTTTTGGGTCATATAGAATGGAGTACCCTTTTCATCACCAATCTCTTTTCCCGTAACCTTCCGCTTATACACTTCATGAGCCCGCAGAAAGTAGATACCAGCTGAATCCACCAGCATGTTGGGTTTCACCCAGATATCATCAACCAGGAGTTCCCCAAATTTTAACGAGTACGAGTACAGGAACACCTGCAAATCATTAGAGATCGCATACCGATTGGGACGCATTTTGCTCGACTTGAAGTCCAGCAGCTCTATAGTCCCATCCTGATTCTTCCGAACCTGATCCATGGTGCCTGTGAAATAATTCCCTAGAATCTTGACCCTGAACTGCACCTCAGAGAAAAGCACCAATGCATCCTTGTTATAGGATTTCCTGCGATAGTTTTCCAGGATCTCCACCGCATTGATCTTCAGTGCTTCAATCTCCTTCGCCATATCCCTTTTCCACCTCACAGGGATATGCGCATCTTCTGATGCATAGAGGTAGTGATTCAGAGCCTCCGTATACAAAGACCTGAGGTCACCATGCCACTCACCCTCGTGAAGTTGCTTTAAGACTAGGTGTAGAGCGCTCCCATGGATTGATCCGGGGTACCTGAAGGCTGGTTCCAACTTGTCGATATGAATAAATTTATACATCAAACTACAACTTAGCCAGCTCTTGAGAGTTGACTGTCTTAGCTCAATAGTGTCCAGTATCTCTTGCTTAGTCATCTCTTTCCTCCTTTTCTGTCTTACCCTGATAGCTATCAACTACAGTACTAAGAAGCTGTAGCGCCATGATGATCAGAGCTTTTATAAGTTCTCTGTTCATATTCATATTCTCCTTCCAATGAGGGCTCTTTCTTCGAGGATATCAGCTCCAGTCATAAGGCAAACACTCTTGAGGCAGCTAATTGATACCTGGCTCGTAGTCGTTGATCCATCAGATGTGATATTATGAAAGTGATTATATTCATGACATCATATTGAGATGGATTGGGATTAGGATCTTCCCGTACCTGCTTCAATATCCGTTTTCCCAATAGTTTCTCAATTGAATCGTACAACGCATCGTCTGGTTCCCTTTGGATCAGCTCATTGATACGCGCTTGAATACCAGGCATGAGTTCAGTGATCTCTGACAAAGACTCACTAATCTTGCCCAGCTCAAAACCACTTGTATGTCTATGGTATGCTTTAGAAATAGATTTTCCGAAGACCATGCCATTAGTACAAATATCACGGATTGCTCCAAAGAATGCGCGAACACCTTCACTCCCATCATAACTGTTATGCAGATACAAACTGAGGGTGATGTCCGAATCATCATCATGCACTATGAGATCTGGAAATTTGATTTGCAGCCTCATCTTGTTATTCATGATAAAGCTGTGGCTTGGTTCGACAACAAATGGTGTTTCCATCCCAACCAATTCCTCCATCAATTGATTGATCAGAACTCTGTTTGGTACGAGTTGATAGGTGTTGCGAACAATCGATATTGGAGCATTCGTATCAGATCTCACTAACGCTTTGTAGTCTGCTGACAGGAATGTATTCCGATTCTCAATATCCATGATGTCTTGAATGCCATCGTGGATAGCGATTGGGCGCTCCTCAACTGGGAACATAAATTCATTCAGTTCCATAATTCCTCCTTTTATGTGGTTTAGGAGAGAGTTCTCCCATACTACATATCGCTCATTTTGCTGACTTTTTTCTGACTAGAGGAATTGGGATCCCAGTCATCTGTCAGAGTGATGTTGCGGGGTGTAGAAGAGTGAATCAGATTAAGTGATGATTAGAGAATGAGAAGTAATCAAGTCCGCCGATAATGATGTGATCGAGGAGATCTACATCTATTGCTGACAATGCAGTCTCGAGCTTTTTAGTCACAGCACGATCACTTGAGGATGGCGTTGTTGATCCTGAGGGGTGATTATGACTTATCATTACTGCCCCTGCTCCCAAGTCCAACACTCGCTCGATGACTTGTCTTGGGTATACTGCACTCGTGTCAAGTCCGCCCTCAAAGAGGACTTCGGTAGAAAGCACCTCGTGTTGACTATTGAGGAAGCAGATTACGAACTTTTCTTTCTTGGCCGCATCAGCAAAGAAACCTCTGAAATGATCAGCGGCTGTTCTGGCACCATTAATGTGTTCACCTCCTTGAATTGTGAATCGTTTGACGAATTCCTCTTGGATATCAGAATCGCTGAGCTCTGAGATATTCGTTCCCCATGATTGATTCTTGTGAGGACTCATGATTTTCTCCTTTTGATATGATATTTTGGTAATACTGGAGGGCTTCCTCCATACTTCATATCGCAAAACGAGAGCTTATTTTTCCACTGAAATCGGTGTACTTACTGGCCTTAGTCAATATATTTCATCCATTTAGTTGAATAGACAGCTAAAATTAATGACTATTTTTCTCATTTCTGTTCTTCCATTGTTCCCTTAATTCAATCGATATCATCCTGAGCAGGTCTTTCCCTCGGTTATCTTCGGCGATCTTTTTTTTCCATACATAATCTGGCATATACTGTCTGATTGATTTTCTTATAAGATCAACAAGGTATGTTGGATCTAATGCATCTAGCTCCCAGGATTCTGCACCATATTTTTGCAAATAGTCTTTTGCTCGAGAATCCGTCAGTTTTGTCGGATTGGGAGGTAGTTTATGATCATTAATCTGTTCAATAGTCAAAGCGATTGGTAGCACTTGGGGCAGTGCCTCACATCCATCTATGAATACTTCGAGTTGGTCTCGAATGTCACGGATCATATCGATACCCGATGGATCATGGTCGCCGAGATAAATAACCACAGTATCCTGACCGTTTTCTTCAAACCTCTTAATAATCCGTTGTGCAGCTCTCCACTTAGAATCAATTGACATGTAGCCCTTTGCTGCCATCCAGGGGATTTGGAATTGTTTGGCAGGTATTTCAATAATTCCAGATAATGCATCTTTCTCAACCCATATCTCGGGATAAACTGGCATATCATCCCAAATTGCGCTAGTGAAGGTGTTCGCAGTGAACTCAACAAGATCTGCTGGTGTTTCCCAAGAGTTATAGTCGTGAAATGGTCTGGTTCGATCCTCAATTCCATTCCAAGGTAGACTACCACTCTTTCTTGCATTTGTAACTATGGAACCCAGCTTTTTATAACTACGCTCGTTATTTGTGCTTCCAGTTTTCTTATCTGTCCATGCCTCAGGCAACAGATCACCAGCCACAAACTGATAATAAAGCTGGCGTAGTGTGAGTATTAAGTCCATTTCCATGTATCTATTTATTATCAGGTGAGCCTTATTAATGATATCCGAAGTCTGATCTTTGTAGCGTCTGGTAACATACTTTCTATAAATCCTCTCCATTGTAACCTCACTTTCTTGTGCTTAAATTCCTTTGATATCGGGTATAATTAATCAGATGACTTGCTTTTGAATTTTAAATTGAGTACTGAATATCTACCACTTTTATTCTCATATTTTAGATCAACAACACCTAGCTTTCCCACTTCCTTAAACCTGATTTTTGTAATATGAACCTGGACCTGATTTCCCTCTAAGCGGAATACACTCAAAGCGTTGTCAGCTTTATTAGCCCAGTTTGCAGACCCTGAAATATCATATGGGGTAGGTGCCACTATCACCTTATCTCTATTTGGTTTTGTCGGATGTGCCACAACCCAAATGGCTATATCTTTTTGTCTAGCAAACCGACGTACTTTAGACAGGAACTGGCTAACATACTCGGTCTCAGTTATTCCCACTTGTCGGTTATGATCAAGTTCATTGTAGGGATCAATGACAAGCCCCTTGATACCATACCGGTAGATGAGGGCACTCGCAATTTCCAGAATAGAGTCAATGTTGACCTCCCTCGGGTTAATAAAATGGAAGTGGTTGTCTACAAACGATTCAGCCTCTGCGAGCTCAGTTACAGTCATGCGCCCCGCGTCATCAGGGAAAAAGGGTTTGCCAGAAACTTTTTGGACCAGCTTAACAACATGTCGTTCATAAGGTAAATTCTCTAAACTACACACTCCAAAGCTCCAGTCATGAAGTTGAGCAAGGTTGACGAGCCCGGCATCTAAGAACTCGCTTTTACCGTGCCCAGTATAGCCTGTAATAATTGTCATTTCACCTTGTCGGACTTTATAACATTCATCCAACGTATCCCAGCCTGTCTCATATACGGTAGCAAACCCTTCATGGTAGAGTTTAGCTACCTCACTGTGCAGGTCGGAAGCTCTCGTTGCACCGATAACAGGAAACGGTTTTGCAGATCCAATCAGCTTAACTAGCCCATCTCTACCATGCTTGACAAGCACTTCATTCGCATCCTTGCAGTCGTCTGGATATGATACTCTGAAGCATTTTTCAAATCCCAAGCGCCTTGCTAGCTCATACTCTAGGGTCTGCCCAGCTGGGTCATTATCAACAGCCAAAATAAAATTATCGATATGTGCAATTTCAGATTTACAATTCTCAAGATAATCGAATTTGGATTGATAGTTTTTTGTGCCAGGAGCAGGTGCGCCTTCTGGAACCGAAACAGCGAAACTATATCCAATTTCATCGAAAGAGAGCATATCCATCTCACCTTCTGTGATGATTAAGGTCGTATCTTTCATATCAATATTATCAAGACCAAAGAATATTTTTTCACCACCCTTTTCCTGCCGGAAATGTTTTTTTCCGGATCGATACTTAATATTTACCGCTTCATTTTTACGTTTATACGGAAAGCAGATGGCACTCATTTTTTTCTTAACCTGGGGGAAATAAATATCCTTTGCAAACTGTATATCGTTCTTGAGTAGAGTAGCTTTCGATATACCGCGATCTTCGAAATAATTGATTGCATCCTCTGGCATATCTTTCTTACTCTCCCACTTTGGCTTCTTGAAGTTCAGCTTTGGTGTTCTCATAGGTAACTGAGTTTGATTTTTTAGGGCGCCACTCCATTGACAATGGTGGCAATGCCATATTTTTCTATCCGTATCTACGCTCAAACACTTATCGTTTGGCTTCTTACGGTCTTTGGAACACTCAGGACATGTAGTATATTTTTGTCCACTTGCATCCATTGGTAGATCAATTCCATAATCTTTGTAACACTCTTTTTTCATTTGATTTATCCTCTATGTTTTGGTTGTGGTCCTAAAATCCATATGGTTGTTGATCGGATTTACTATTGATTGACTCTTGGAGATAGCCTTCAAACTTGTTCGAAAACAACGTTTCAGGGCGTAGGTACCCGTCCATCTTTCTATCACCTTTCCAATGTTTCGCTTTTACTGTGATCACCTTCTCAAAGTCTTCGACGGTGAATCCTTCATTTAATCTCGCTCTAATAAGTCTTTGAGTCCCCTTCCTTGATGGTTTGAATGATTTGTCGATTGTCTTATTGAGAAATGCTATGATCTGCTCTGATATTTGTGTGAATGCAATTGTGCTTTCATTCTCACCATTTGATGGGGGTATGGGGGTTTCTTTTTTCTTTCCTTTTTCTTTAAGGGCCGGTAACTCGCTGTCTGTCAAGATGTTATGAGTACCCTTATGGCTATTTTGGCCACAGTCCGTGGCTATTTTGGCCATAGGTTGTGGCTGTTTTGGCCTCACCTTGTTCGTGGCTGTTTTGGCCATGGTCCATTGATCGGCGTGTCGGTTAAACCGAACTTTATCTTCACCAAGCATCAAGACTTTTTTACTATTTAGTTGATGTAATGTCTTCCACACATGTGAACGATCTATGCCTGTATCCTCTGCGATCTGCTTGGCGTCTAAATCACATTCTGATTGTTCTTTTTTAAATCCATAGCCATTCCGGAGGGTCCAAAGTATCATCTTGTATTCACGTTTTGTGAAGTCTTCTCTCGTAACATTTTCCATTACTTCATGACCAATCTGAGTGTACCCTTTTGTTAAACCATTGGGCATGGCTTATGCCCCTCTATGCTTCTCGTCAAAGAGGTTCACCGTGAATCCCTATTTAGGAATTGTTGAATACCTGGCTTAAAGCACTTATCTAACTCTGAAGCAGGGATGCGTACTCCGCCCGTTACCAGGGTTCGCGTTGCAATCCGCCTTTGAGCTATCCATCTATCAATGGTTCTGACAGACACATCAACCTGTTTGGCGAAGCTTCTCTTAGATAAATATTGCATGTGGTACTTGCTAGGGCTTGACGTAAAGTCTAGACCAAGCCTTAGCCCTTATCACAAGCGTCAGAGACTTTGATAATTGTTTCCTTAATCCCGTCTTTGGAAATAGCTTTGTTCAGTATCTTGTCTACGTAGGCACCCATGAGCCAACCTTCTTTTTTGCATTTTAATCGAATCATCTCATGTGTTTGTTTTGGAATACGAATGTTACAGGTGGGTAGTTCTTGCATTTTAGTCATTTGATCTCCCTTCAATTATTATCATGTATTATATTATACAATCTTGTACTATTCTGCAAGATATATATTCACTATATCATATTATTTTGTTGCATATTTATGTTTAGATGATATTTTTGTATATGAATTCATCCTGGAAAGATGTAAAACAAAATTTGAAGGATCTGATTGAGGCAGACCAGATTTCTGATCATGAAGCAATTCGTAAGGCTGGATTAAGCAGGAGTACTTATTATCAACTTTTTGATCCTGATCGAGTCGAATCGCCTATGCACAAATCTACTGTGTTTGCGCTCGCAAAAGTACTAAACCACCATGTTAAGTATGTCGATGGAATTCCACAATTCACACAAATGCTAGCTCGACCATCTCGAATCTCTGCTAAGCATGTACATGAATCTATTGATAAAGCTGTAGAGATTACTGGTAGCTTAGCCAAATTCTCACGATTATCAGGTATGGATATTGATCAGTTGAATACACTGATGGATCTTTCTCCGAATACAATCATCGACATATCATCACTGGATCTAATAGATAGTGCAATTGACAGGCTTGACTTGAAAAGAATTTCGAAGGGACCGATGAAATCACCAGAGGTAAATATTGGAAAGGTAGACGAAAACATAATTTCTGATAATGGGCTATTACAACTACTTACCGGTGAGAATCTTACGAAGCACAATATCTCTGAAAGTGAACGTTCAGAGTTATTGATGATTTCACAAAATAGAAATACACAGACGACTATCGAACATTGGGTTTCAATTTTATATACTCTCAGAGCACTGGACAATTAGTAATCTTCAGAACATCTGTAGCTATTACACATATCCATGGCCACAATTAAACTCTATAAAAAGTCCAAACAACAACCATGCTATAGGCTAAGCTATCGAGATCCTCAGACCAGCAAATGGAGGCAGAAGCTTCTTCATTGCAGTAGGGATGAGGCAGAAGAAATCCGTAAAAGGCTGGATGCTGAGCATGCTTGGTATCAAATCAACCCACATCTGATTAATAATCAGGAACTCCTCCCCTTTGAAATTGCCAAGGAACGGTTTCTAAATTCCAAACTCCACGTAATTGAGCATAGCACTTATAAAAGATACGAAAGAGTCTTCAAAAGCCTCGAGAATTTTATTGGCAACCCTGCAATGTCTGAGATCACAGGCTCTGTGTTAACTAAATACGCAGCGGCAATGCTGAAACCAAGCTCCACACGGGAGACAGGTCGTTCCCCTGCTGGGGTGAATCTGGATTTAAGACACATAAAAGCATTCCTACGTTATTGCAATGATGAAGGATTGTTAAAAAAAGCTCCAAAGATTGTGATGTTAAAGGAGAAGAAACGGCCGATCTATTTTATCACCAAGAAGCAATTTCAAGACTGGTATAAGAGTTGTGATACCTTGGGTGCAGATGCAGAGCTAGTCCGCGATATCGCAACGATTGTGCTCTTTACAGCGGCAAGAATTTCTGAAATACTTACTGCAAATTGGGATCAGATTGATTTGAATGAACGAGTGATCAAGCTCTTCGATGAACAAGATGATGACATTGGAGATAAGACCAATTCTGGGGGTAATCTTTATCTAAATGATAAAGCCTGTGATATACTTAAAAAATATATCGATAATACACCTGGACCCTTTACTGTCAATTACGATTGGTTTCAATGGCGCATGAGAAAGGTTGCCCTTAAAACAGAACTCAGATTGAGACCTCATGATCTTAGAAAAACTGCTGGCTCTTGGTTGGTTCAGGATGGAGTGGATATTTATCAAGTATCTAAGTTCATGAGACACACTTCTGTTATAGTAACCGAGAAATTTTATGCTGACCTTATGACCGAGCAGTATCATGAAACAGCGGACCAGATGGCTAATTTTCTTTAGTATTTTGACACAATTTATCTAAACCATTGGCAGACAGGCAGTTATATGGGACTAAATATCCCTCGAAAATTCTGGAATTCATCTGACTGAAAAATCCTTAAGCTTGCGATTCACTTCACGCAGTACCTTCTCAAAGTCTGGAAGATCTCTGATCTGGGTGGCGATAGAGCTTTGCCACCTGCCCCGGTATAAGGGGATCCGATCCTCGAGCTTTGAATGAAACCCCCTTGGATCGAGCCCTTTTTGCTCACATTTAGTTTTGAACTCTGGCTGGATGAAATCCGCATCCATTCCTTCTATTTCTGCGAGATACCAGATATCATAGAAGTCCCTTGCCTGTACCCGCTGCATCACCGATCGCAACTTTTCAACCAGTATTTCATCCAGGGTATAGCAAAGCAATTCATGATTTTCCTGGTCAGAGTATCCAAGTATTACGTCTTTCAGCTCCGGTTTTGAAACAAGCTTCTCACTTCTGGAGATATCAACCTTGACTTTCTTGTTGGCACCAGTACCACCCAGTGGTCCCGTGTAGCTTATATAGAAGTTGATCCCCCCATCGGCATGTTCATTATCATCGATAATGGTAAGTGGAATATTTGCTGCTTGCTTAACAAATCCGAACACTTCAGTAAACCAGTCCAGTATCGTACCACTGTCTACTGCCTCGTCTAGCAAAGTGAAATCCAGATCTTCTGAAAAACGATAGTCTTCGAAGTAGACCTTTTTTAGAACAGTGCCGCCTTTGAACGCCATAGCACTTGATAGCTCCTCATGTTGAGAGATTCCCTGTAAAATCCAGGAGAGGATATAATCCTTCTCTATCTGCTGGTCACGCACACCAAGATTGTTGGCTTTTTTCTGAATTTCACCGGACCGGATCATGTAAATCTCGCATTGAGAATCGTCTGAGAATCAACATTCTGCTGTATTCTCCATTTGCTTATGAACTTCCCCGTCGCAGGCACTTCTGTGTCCAATTTGACATACGAAGCCGTCCTCCTTGCGTGCAGAATTTCAGTAGCATCAGTCGGGATTTGCATGAGTTCCAGTAGATAACCCAGTCTTTTAATCACGGCTTGTGACTTGAAGCGCTCTGAATAGGTTAGTAATTTCAAGAAATCCAGTTTGTTCCTTGCCGTATAGATCGCTTTGGCAATCTCAGTAATTCCCCCTGCGTATTCTGGCTTGTACAGGCACTCAATTATTGTCTTCTCTAGGTCTGAGCACTTCACCTTATCAAAACTGTTTATCCAAATTTCCTTTCCGCCGAAGAATCGCTTTGGATTGTGATAGATGAACTGAAATGTTGTTTCTCTGATAGCCACTTTTGAAGGCTTCATCTGTTTGGATACAACGATCTGTTCTGTCAAGGATGGCTGTGTGATCAAATCATGAATCTGAAGCGCAGAGTAATATCCAATATAATGCTCTCTTCCCCTCGTCAGAGGCTCAGCGAGTAGATGCCAATCGGGCAAATAGCTTTGTGATTCACTTTCATAGGGGATTATATAGTACAACCCTCTTTTAATTCGCAAAAGCAGGCCACGCTTCACCATACTGCTCAACAAGTGTCTGATTGCGCTTCTACTTGATTCCGGCAAGGCCGATTCAAGCTCCCCAGTCTCAATAACCGCCTTGTTCAACGAGTGGAAATAGTTTAGAACCTTACTTGACTGAATTGATACACGTTTATCATACATAGGTCATTAATCGCTTATCTTCTTATTAACATGATACAAAACATAACTGCTATTATGTTACATATCATGTTAATCCCTAATTTCCGCACTAACAAGATATAATTGATAGTTTATCATCGTGTAAGTGATGAGATCCTGTATCGAGTCGGTGTAAAACGGAGAATCAAACCGATTTTCTGCAGAATAGCATTGAGTTTCATTTTACTATTTTGATATAATACTTGTAACTCACTGACTATCATTGAGTTAATCAGGACTTAAAATCCCTCGCCCTAAACAGGCGTGCCGGTTCGATTCCGGCCCCGGGTACACACTTATTTCAGATAAATTTAACTATCGTAGCTTTAGCGTAGATAGATCATCTTAATTGTATTGCTATATTCCCCTACTTGTAATCGACAAAAATACACACCCGTACTCACTGGATTACCGGATCGATCCATGCCGTTCCATTGCACCTCGTAAGTTCCCGGAGGTTTGTCGGATTGCTCAAGGGTTATCATTTCTTGTCCCCGAATATCGAATACTACCAGTTTGAATGAGGATTGTTCTGGTAGGCTATACCTGATACTGGTCGTAGGATTGAATGGATTGGGATAGTTGCCCAGCAACCTGAAAGATGGTGCTTTACTTTCCGACTCGTCAATTGATACAACTGGATCTATGGCAAAGGGACCTACATTTTCTTCTGATAATGGTGGCCTGGTCAGCGGAGATGTTGAAAATTCATCAGCACCGACATCATTGGGCAATACACGTGGCTGACCATGAATATCCCAGATAAGCCCCAGATGGCTTGTGGGTGCAGCATTGATAGCTGGACTATTACTACTTAGGAACCACAGGCTATCACTTGGTGTGGCTGAATATTCTAGCAATGGATCTATCTGGTTGATCTGCTCAGCAGTAGCGGTCATCCCCAGTGAAAAGTCATTTTGTGGAAACATGATATTGCCTTCCCAGGTGAAATTGCTAGGTTCATTTATTATTTCAATAAGATCGGCCTGCCCGCCCACCACAAGATTGTTGACCATTGTGACATTGCGTGGCTCTCTTGTCCAGGAATTGTCAGAACGTCCGTACCCTATCTCAATATTGGAGAAGTTATTGACGAGTGTGTTGTGGGTAATGGTGGCATTATCAATACGCCAATGTGCGCTCAAGGAACCAGTATCGGTGTCCCCATTGGTGAGGGTAATGGCTGCATCCCAGCGAAACCCTGTAAGACTTTCAAAATAATTATCATAGATTTTGTGGTCCCGAGCATAAATACGCACACCCCCTGTACCTTCTTTTCCCTCACCCAGGAAGTAGTTATCATGGATAACTGACCCATCACCATGTCGTAGCGAAAGCGTTCCCTGGGAAGTTTTAAAGGTGTTATATCTGACGGTGTCCCGGCAACTCTTAATGGAAACGATTTCAGGATCGCCATCACAATCTTCGAACAGGTTATACTCAATAACTGTAAAACCGTCTGTGAGGGAAAGCTGACTCCAGCCAACACGAATGGCTTCCATTTCATTGTCATGACGAGGGCCAATATTATAGAAATAGTTGTGGTCGATACGGTCATGCTGCGAGACATTGTCCCCACCGTCAATGGTAATAAAATTTCCCAACTGATGTTTGTCCCTAAAAACATTATGATCAACCCGGTTGTGATGGCTAAGGATTGTAGCATCATCCCAGACGCCACCGATATAGACCCATTTCCCATTTTGGCCTGCTTCCTCGGTTATCTGGAATGTATTGCGGGTGATACGGATATTGTTGCAGGCTTCCAGTTTTATCACGGTATAGCGATTCGAGGTAAAGTGAAAGCCTTCAATAACTAAATGAGATGATCGGCGTAGATTAAAATATGATTCACCCGCCAGCACAGCACCGCCAATATTAGCTGCTCGAATGATGATGGGTTCAGCTTCAGTTCCTGAAATTGCCATCGAAATACCACCAGTATCATAACTTCCATCGGCCAGCTCGATAATATCTCCAGGTCTTAGAGTCTCATCTTCACAAATATCCTCAAAATCATCTGCATTTGAGACACTATAAATGGTTGGAGGTGAATCATCGTAAACGACATCAGCGCCAATTTGCATATCACTGACTACTTCAAAATCCTGTTCCAGGCTGGTTCCAGAGAGATCGCCTGTCCATCCCACGTTCATATAGCTTGGTGGTAAGCTCAAAGTAGCAGTGACTTCTGTACCACTGTAGTAAATGCCTCCACCGGGTGAAATAGAAATGCTACCATAATCCGGCTGAATAACCGTAACCGTATATTGAGCCGGGGGATTGTCTGGGTCGATCCCAATATTCGCTCCAATCTCCATGTCACTTGTTATGGTGAATGACTTCACTAATTCTGTTCCAGCGAGATCCCCAGTCCAGCCCTCATTAATATATCCATCAGGTAGATTGAGTGTGGCAGTCACTTCGGAGCTATCTGGGTATTCATCTAGATCAGGATCAAGACTGATTGAGCCGTTTTCAGGATCTTCTACATCAATAGAGTGTGTAATCACCAATCCCGGAAAGGTGACATCCGCAATTGGAGTTGTGCTGATATAAATGTCATCCAAGGCTGCATCCACACTTCCCACAGCACTATCGTAACCAAGATTGAAACGTAGGCCATGGTACTCCTTCACTCCAGCAGGTCGATTTCCTGAAGCGGTTGGTGTATAGCTTTCACGGAAGGAACCTGAAACTGCCTCCCCTCCATTTAAGATTACCTGATATGCTGCATTGGTGTAATCAACCCTGGCGCTAATCCGGTTCCATTCACCAAAATTATAATTGCCTAGATATAGTCGGGAACCCCCATTGAACATCTGCGTGGATCCTGAGGTACCGGATGGTGTATCAAATTCCACTACAAACGTTCGTTTTTCACTTCCCCCTCCAAAAAGGTCGTAGCCACTGATGGCAAAATCTTTGATCGCCAGGAAATTTATCTTTACATACATATCGACATAAACGATACCAGTGACGCCCTGCTCTGAACCACTATAAGTAATATTATGAACCACAAGGGTCTGGTCGTCTACAACAAAATTCAAAGCCTGGGAACCTGTATGTACAGCATCTACATTGGTCGAAACTATGGCGACACCATTCTCAACATCCCAGTCACCCTGGTTATGAATGCTTCCTACTGTGTTGGATTCAAAGGACGTGATCAGGATATCCTGAGCTCTCAGTGGCATCACCAAAATGAGCGAAATTGAAATAGTCAGGATTGACCATTTAATAGTTCTTAATATCTGCATGTTAAACCCCGACAAAGAGTGTTATGTATGGTACAAAGCCATCTCAACAATGTGTATGACAACATACACATTGTTGATAGTTATGGCAATTTATTTTTCAGATTAACGAATAACAGGCAGGAGATTTTACTTTACTACTTCAGCTACGATTTCTCAATTATTTCCAACAACCCCTGCAAATAGATAATATCAAGGGCTCTTTCGAAAAGTCCATATCCTGGTGTATCAATTAATATTATATTTCAAATATGAAGTTATTCAAGACCGTTGTGAACGTCATCAATAAGACAATTCAAGCCACCATTGAGCGGTTTCTTCTCATCAATAATTTTGGGTTAAACATACTGCTAGGTTAAATTTAAACTATATTCCAGATATAAGCTTAATCCGACAGAGCAGTATCTCTCGAAATTAGTAAAACCATATTGAAGAGGATTAAATAATGAACATCCTCATTCTGACTTATCCAACTTAATCCTCATGGAGTAGCAAAATGAAAAAGATTATTACGATGATTCTAGGATTTGGCCCAGGGATATTTGCTATTGGATACACCATCGGAACTGGTAGTGTGACATCCATGATCGTTGCAGGAAGTACTTATAACATGCAGCTCCTTTGGGTACTCATGTTAAGCTGCCTGTTCTCTGGTCTCCTTATTTATGTCTATGGAAACTACTCCCTTGTGACTGGAGAAACTGCCCTGTTCGGTTTCCGGCATCATATCCCCTGGGGTAAATCCATGGCGCTTCTCATCATTGTTGGTGTTTCATTCGGACAGTGGAATTCCTTAACCGGTATTCTGGGGATCTCATCCAACATCATTTATGAAGTTCTAGCCATGTACTTCCCATTTTTCCAGGGTCATCAATACATCTCAGTCTTACTGATCGCATCAGTAGTCATGGGAACCATGTATGGTCTGCTCCTGGTTGGGAAATATACATTTTTTGAGAAGATTCTTATCATTTTCGTCTCAATCATGGGACTTTCATTTCTTATCTCTCTCTTTCTGGTATACCCACTACCTGAGGACGTTATTCGGGGTCTGATCCCATCCATTCCGAAAGTGAAAGGAGGTAGTATGCTGGTGGCGGCATTCGTAGGTACTACGATGGCTGCTGCGACCTTTCTCTCACGGCCACTGTTCATCAAGGGCAAGGGTTGGACATTTAAAGACAGAAAACAGCAAAGAAATGACGCCATCGCCGCAGCCATCCTGGTGTTCGTCATCAGTGGCTCCATAATGGCAGTTGCCAGCGGTGCTCTTTTTCACGAAGGGCTGCAAGTAACTAAAGTTTCGGATATGGGTCAAACACTGGAGCCAGTAGCCGGCAAATTTGCCCTGTCTCTATTCTTTTTTGGGACTGTGAGTGCCGGACTATCCTCCATTTTTCCCTGTATGATGATCACACCACTACTTATCGCAGACTATCAGTCAGGTGAGTTGGACATGAATTCTAAACAATTTCGTCTTATCACTGCAGGGGCATCCATCTTTGCCATGCTGGTTCCTGTTTTTGGTGTGAACCCCATCCAGGCTCAATTGCTGACCCAGGTCTTCAATGTTTTCGTTCTTCCCCTGGTGATCATTGGGATTGCTTATCTAATCAACCAGAAATCGTTGATGGCCGAACATATAAGCACTGTCTGGGTTAACATGGGCTTGGGTTTTGCCCTGTTCTTCTCATTGGTAATCTCGTATAACGGTGTTCTGGCAATTATGGAATATTTCAGCTGATTCAGGGAGTATTATGAAGGATAAAAAAATGATCTCGAGACGAGACTTTATCAAGCTAAGTACTATGGCAACAGTTGGCGCTAGCCCCTTGATCGCAGGAGCTCGCCCATTATTTAAGGGATCTCAGGCCGGAAACGATGAATTGAACATCTATATCTTCTCCAAACACCTGCAGTTCCTGGATTATAAAGATATGAGTGAGGCGGTCCGTGAGATGGGATTTGACGGCATTGACCTGACAGTGAGACCAAAGGGTCATGTACTACCTGAAAGCGTGTCAGAAGACCTTCCTAGAGCCACTGAGGCAATGCAGGCAGTTGGATTGCGAACTGATTTCTTCACCTCAAAAGTGCTGGACGCTGAGAGCAAGATCGATCAGAAAGTTTTGAAGGTCGCCAGTAACCTGGGTTATAAATATTACCGTACAGGCTGGTACAGATATAAGAAGGACGATGATCTCAGGGAGCGTCTTGAAACATCCAAGAAGAAGCTTCAGGGAATTGCCAGGTTGAATAAAAAGTTGGGGATTTCTGGCTCTTATCACAACCACTCAAGAAATTTTGTGGGTGCTTCTATCTGGGATCTGGATCATGCTTTGGAAGGCATTCCTCCCAAACACCTGGGCGCTCAATACGATATCATGCATGCTTCAGTCGAAGGCGGAGGAAACTGGGATATTGAGTTCAGGCTCATCAGGGATCACATCAATACCCTGGTCGTGAAAGATTTTCTGTGGGGAAAGGTCGGAGGAATCTGGAAACCTGTTCATACTCCATTGGGAGAAGGGATGGTTGATATAAAGCGCTATTTCAGTTTGCTGAAGCAGAACAACATGAATTTTCCACTTTCCCTACATAGTGAATACGATCTTGGTGGGGCTGAAAAGGGCGGTAATCCATCCATCCCTCATAAAGAGGTCTTCGCAAGGCTGAAGAAAGATTTGGACTATCTGAGGAAAACCTGGGCTGAATCTTAGGCCCGTTTCAACTGCCCACACCCCTCACAGCCAATGTGGCGGTAACGATAGAGAACAGTAGGATTGCAACAAGAATCACATTGAATGCTGTTTCATGCTTATGCTTACCATGAGGTCCTTGCGATTACCCAAATATAAAATACGCTCCACCGTAATCTGCAGGATCACTGCCCGTACCAATATTGAAGCCAAGGAGGAATAAGCCTGGCACAAAGAGAACCCGCGTTTTTGAAAATTTCGTTCTCAAGGTACTGACCATTTCGCATCACTTCACTGCTTCAGTTCATTGGGTTTTCCATCCCTGTTTTTCATACTTATGAGAAAATAAAATACTGCGCTCAAAATTATTAGAGCAAGCGCCTGTGATTTAAAGTCTGTCGCAAACAGATCCTGGTTCAGCCAGCCCATCCAGATCACCGCCGCTTTCAAAAGATAGTATCCTAATTTTGAGACAAGGATCGCAGAGAATAAGACGATCCAATGTCCGGATTTGTATGTGCTCATTATCGTAGCAAAAATCATCAGTTCTCCAGCCATGAGCAGAAATTTTGGTGCCACTGGATGACCTGTACTCATAAAGGAAAGGATAGGAAGACTCAGGGCGATCATGAGTGCGTTCCCCCGATTCGAATACATGACAGTTATCAAAACAATAATTTTCATGGGGTCTAATTGGTAGAGCGGGACCGACAGGATGTGGGCGAAAGTAGTGGTCAGATAGAAAGCCGACAGTACAAACACATCGGTTAAGACCGCTCGTTGCACGCCTGGTTTCTGTATGATTCCGAGGATGGCTGGTGATGTGCTCATAATAAAATCCTTTTTGCCTTAGCCCCATTGTAAAACTGATTCAACTCCAGGATCTGAAGTCCTGCCTCTACCACCTGTTTGAGCTGCTCCTGAGTATTATATCCCCAGGCTGCACAGCAAACCCGAACCTTGGAATGTTCAGCCACCTCCAGGACGGTAGCAACGTGATCATCTACAAAAGAAACTCTTTTGGGATCCAGATCCCGCTGACGGATAAGATCATTGATTATATCAGGTTTTCGATAATTTCTTGTGGCCTGAAAAAGATCTGACCTATCTGCTGCTATTCCTTGATTTTCCAGAATCATTTGAACAGAGTCCAAATCCTTCGTGGTCACAATGACACAGCTTCTTGTTGCAAAGATTTCCTTAAGAAAGTTTGGCATTCCTGGATAGACTGGATTCAAAGCCAGCCACTCCTTGGGTTTGTTTTGCTGCAGAATGGCTCGCTCGTTATAAAATATGTTTCTATAGACATCACGCCGATGATCGTTCGCCTCGAGAAAAGTGTCAAAATCTGATTGGGTAGAGAGGGGTTTTTCCTCAGCCATCGCTTGCATGATAAACACATAGTCCTCGCCCCTACGGATCAATGGCCGGATGTCTCTGAAGGCTTTTATCTGTGGCCCAAGAAAACTGCTCAACCCACTTCTAGGATCGTAGGTCTCTTGATATTTTGAATAGGCATTGTGTGCAGAGACCAAACACTCATCAATGCTATCAGCAATCACGCCATCAAAATCCAAAGCAAACATCATAAACTATATTTGCTTAGCGTTGAACTCGAGCTGAGCCGCCGCTTGCGAAAGCTTCAACTTCTTCAAGTCTTGCCATAGTCACATCACCAGAAAAAGTTGTGGATAGAGCACCATGCGCCCAACCCAGACGAAGCGTTTCATCCAGATCCCGACCATCGAGAATACCATAAATGAGTCCGGAAGCGAAACCGTCACCACCTCCGATCCGATCCAGGACTTTTAGTTCACATGTTGGGCTAATAGCCTGTTCATCTTTTGTCCAAACCACGGCTCCCCACTGATGTCGATTCGCAGATTCAACTTCACGCATGGTGGTTGCCACCATTTTCACGTTGGGAAAATCACGGTTCACTTCAGACATCATTTCAAAAAAAACTGATGTATCAAGTTTTGATTTTTTTTCGACATTTGGTCCCTTTACTCCTAAGCCCAATTGCAGATCTTCTTCATTTCCGATCAGCACATCAACATGCTCAACAATTTTCTTAAAAGTTGTCTGAGCCTGTTCTAATCCGCCCATGGATTCCCATAGCTTCCCACGATAATTAAGATCAAATGATGTGATTGCACCGGATGCCTTAGCTGCCTTCATCGCCTCTATGATCACTTCGGAAGTCGTTTTTGATAAAGCCGCATAAATACCTCCAGAGTGAAACCAGCGAACTCCTTTACTAAAGATTGCATCCCACTCAAAATCTCCGGGTTTCAGCATAGCTCCGGCTTCATTGGCCCTATTATAGAAAACCACGGGAGGTCTAACTCCGTATCCCAGATCTGAATAGACCGTTGCGATATTTGGTCCTCTCGCTCCATCATGCTGAAACCATTTGTAATACGGTTTTACACCCATCTCCTGTACCCGGGATTGAACCAGCTCTCCAATGCCATAATCAACCATAGCAGTAGCGATTCCAGTTTTCAGGCCAAAACAATCTGACAAATTAGCAGCACAATTATATTCACCACCAGATACGTGGATTTTAACAGACCGTGCTTTCCGGAACGGAGTTCTTCCTGGGTCTAACCTGTGTACAAGTGAACCCAGGGATAGAAAATCCAATTCACATTCGTCTTGTCTAATATTGAGAGTTGTCATGCTAGTCGATCCTTATGTCATATTACTTTGATTTAAAAATTGTTTTGGTTTGAGGACTTCTACTCAAACCGGTCCCTATTTGCCCATAATCCCAGTGCAGGATTAGAAATATAGAATATCTCCTCCCCATCAGCCATGGTGTTGAAACCATCTTCTAAGGCTTCTGGGTTATATCGTTGCATCATTGTTTTCAAATCGGCGTATTTATAGTTAACACTTTCTATTTCAGCCTGACTCAAATGACCCGGGCAATAAGTGATAGAAAAGCGATTTTCTGATGAACCATGTATGAGATGAGCTGTCGCACTCAAATTGTTCTGCAACTCCTCATTGGCATTTGTCAGGGCCAGGATCTCGGGAGTGGTTAAGTATCCATATTTTCGAATGAGCTCATCAATTCGCCCATCTTCACCAAATTCCTTTAGCCCCGGCGCGAGAACGATCAATTCACCGCCATCTGCGATGGCCATTCGCGTACGATAGATGCTTTTGTTGCCCAGCCAGGTGCTTTTAAACTCTGATGGATCAAGATAAACAACCACCTTCTTCAGAGGTTTCTCAAGCATTTGAAAGTTCACTTCTAGAGAAAGGGCGGCTGCCTTCTCAAAACATTTCAGGTCGTCTCCTACATACAGACCTCTGACACGGAGATCCCCTTGCTGGTTCTTGCCGACTACGGTCAAGGCGTAGACAATAGGGAGATCTTGCGCAAAGTGTTCCTCTGCATAGTTCAGGACTGCACGCACGGGTGTATGCGCCCGTCCCATAATTCTTTCCATACCATAGACAGCGCCGAGGAAGTGACTTTTATTTATCCCCTCGGATCCACCGGTCCCCACAAATATGTTTTTATTATGGTTAGCCATACCGATTACTTCATGAGGTACAACCTGCCCAATAGACAGAATGAGATCATGCTGACCCTCCACAAGCAGGCGATTCACCTGTGCAGGCCAGGTAAAAGACAGTTTACCTTCGGACACTTTATTAATGAATTCTGAAGGCACCTGGCCTAGAGTGACCACATCATTTCGCCAATCATGGTCACGAAACAGATCGCTGGGAACATCTGCATACATTTTCTTAATTTGCTTATCCATCATGGGTGTATGCGTTCCAAGTGCGGGTAGGACATCGGTCAAATGATCACCATAGTATTTCCAGACCGAATTTGTAAGCTCACCTGCAAATGAATGATACCTGGTAAAATCGGGCGGAATAGCTAGCACTTTTTTCCTGGGGCCTATTTTATCCAGCGCTTCGTGCAAGCCAGATTCCAACTCCTCAGCGGTAAATTCAGTGTCAACTGATCCTTTAGCATAATACAGCATTTTTTAATCTCTTTTCAGGTGTTCATTTCTGCATGTGACCTGGTTGTTTACCACTTCAAATGAGGAATGTTTAAACAACATACGTTGAAGCAGAAGTATCGCCCCCACGTCCTGTCCAATTAGTGTGAAACCATTCTCCACGTTCTTTATCGATGCGTTCATAAGTATGAGCACCAAAATAGTCGCGTTGGGCTTGCAACAGATTTGCCGGTAGTCGCTCAGAGCGATATCCATCATAATAGGCAAGTGCTGAGCTCATGGCAGGCATGGGGATTCCCATTTCAACAGCTTTCACAATCACTCTGCGCCAGGCATCCTGTGCCTTAGTGACAGCTTCACTAAAGAAGGGGTCGAGGAGCAGGTTTGTCAGTTCTGAATTATTATCAAAGGCATCCTTGATTTTACCCAGAAATACGGATCTGATAATACAGCCACCCCGCCACATGAGAGCGATACCACCGTAGTTGAGGTTCCAGTCATAACTCACTGCTGCTGAGCGCATTAGCTGATATCCTTGAGCATATGATACAATCTTTGAGGCATACAGAGCATCTTCAAGATCAACCAGTAAAGCCTCCTTGTCATCAATGGTCACTTTCTCTGGTCCAACCAATACCTTGGATGCTTCTCCCCGCTCATCTTTGATTGCGGAAAGAGCTCTTGCAAATACTGCCTCACCAATAAGTGTGAGAGGCATTCCCTCGTCCAGTGCAGCAATAGCAGTCCATTTCCCTGTACCTTTTTGCCCCGCAGTATCAAGAATCAAGTCAACTGTGGCGTCACCATTTTCGTCCTTATAACCCAGGATATCACGTGTAATTTCGATTAGATATGAGTCTAATTTGCCTGTATTCCATTTGGCGAATACATCTGTCATTTCCTCGTTAGACATACCAAGACCTTGACTCATCATCTGATAAGTTTCACAGATCATCTGCATATCACCATATTCGATGCCGTTGTGCACCATCTTCACGAAATGTCCAGCTCCATTTTCACCAACCCATTCACAGCATGGGTCACCTTCATCCGTATGCGCAGAAATTTTCTGAAAAATGGGTTTTACATGTTCCCAGGCAGAGTTACTGCCACCAGGCATGATTGAGGGTCCCAGAAGAGCGCCTTCTTCACCACCTGAAACACCGGTTCCAATGTATTGGAGACCTTTGGATTCAACATGGGCTGTTCTTCTGATTGTATCAGGGAAATGTGAGTTACCACCATCGATGATGATATCACCCTCCTCTAATAGGGGTATAACCTGTTCGATGAAGGCATCCACAGGTCCACCTGCCTTAACCATGATCATGACCTTACGTGGGCGTTCCAAGCCCTGAACGAACTCTGCTACCGTGTGATAGCCATAAATATTCTTCCCTTTGGCTCGATCACCCATAAAATCATCCACTTTTGAGGTTGTACGATTATAACAGGCAACGGAAAACCCTTTACTCTCCATGTTGAGAATAAGGTTTTCCCCCATTACTGCCAGTCCAACGACTCCGATATCTGCTTTCTTTTGTGTCACTTTCATTCTCCAATTATTTTTAAAATGCTTCCTTAATCGCAATCCCTTGACCAGCCTTCAATCCATCTGATCACCACCACTGAGGGTCAGGGAAAATCCTATCTATTCAACCACTTCCCATAATTATCACGCCACCCTTTAGCGGAGTAGTAGGGTGGCGTGCAAGAAGGAGGTATTAAACTCCGCTAAAAGCTGAGAACCCACCATCGATGGGTACAACAATTCCAGTTACAAATTTTGCTGCATCGGAAACCAACCAGATCGCGGTACCAAGTAGATCATCTGGTTCTCCAAAACGTCCCTGAGGCGTGTGACCCAGGATCTGGCTTCCGCGTGGTGTCAGCTCACCTGTTTCTTTATCCGTGAGTAGGAATCGATTCTGCTCGGTCAAAAAGAATCCAGGTGCCAATGCATTGACACGAATGTTAGGTGAATACTCCTGAGCGATATGAACTGCCAGCCATTGAGTAAAATTAGATACTGCAGCTTTGGCAGCTGAATAAGCCGGGATACGCGTCAGAGGTCTAAAGGCATTCATTGAGGATATATTGAGGATGTTTCCTTGTTTAGCCTCAACCAAGTGCCTCCCAAAAACCTGAGATGGCAGTATCGTACCGCTTAAGTTTAGACCAGAAACGAATTCAAGACTGTCCTTGGGGATATCGAAAAAGGTCATGTCTGGTCCGGTAGTGGCTTTTGGATGATTCCCTCCTGCCCCATTCACCAGAATATCGACACCACCCATACCTTTTATACAAGCTTCCAGGGAAGTCTGTATGCTATCCGTATCCAGGACGTTAATCTTGGCACCAATATGATTGGTTCCCAATTCAGTCGCCAGCGCCTGGGCTTTGTCAACCGCAAGATCAAGGATGGCGACCGTGGCACCTGCATCGGCATATCCTTTTGCCAACGAAGCACCCAATACTCCAGCACCCCCGGTTATGGCAATTCGTTTTCCAGTTAAATTAAAACTATGCATGTGAAACTTTCTCCTTCAAATATAATTACATGTAGCCAAAAAATGCAGGGAGGGCTTCAGTTAGCCATGGGATATAGGTGATAAGCATTAAAACGGCTATCATTACAGCATAGAACGGCAATAATGACTTGGCTAAATTTCCAATAGTTGTCTTCCCTATTCCGCATCCTACAAACAACACCGTTCCCACAGGGGGTGTTGTCAAACCTATACACAGATTGAGAATCATCATGATACCAAAATGTAGAGGGGATATCCCGAGGGTTGCCACAACGGGCAAAAAGATGGGTGTAAAGATCAAAACAGCTGGTGTCATATCCATGAACGTTCCTACAACCAGAAGAATTAGATTGATAATCAGCAGGATGAGGAATTTACTCTCTGTCATGCTCACCAGGGCATGACTGATGCTCTGGGGGATATTTTCATAGGAAAGTATCCAGGACATAGCTGAAGATGCCCCAATAAGCAACATAACCATGGCTGTGATTTCAACTGTCCGTAATAGAATCTCCGAAAGCTGGCCAACTTTGACTTCCTTGTAGAAGACAAGAGAAAGCAGTAAGGAATACAGAACTGCAATGGCTGAAGCCTCAGTGGCTGTGAAAATCCCTGCAATGATCCCACCTATCACTATTACGATCAACATGAGGCTTGGAATTGCGTCCCCAAGTTTCTTGATGGCATAGACCAGGCTCGGTCTTTCGCCTCTAGGATATTTCCGAATAGTAGCAATAATCGCTGCTGCTCCGATCAGACCTGTTCCCAATAGAATCCCGGGGATATAGCCAGCGATAAAAAGAGCAGCGATAGATACGCCGCCACTGGCCAATGAGTACACAATCAAAATATTACTGGGTGGAATTAAAAGACCTGTGGTTGAGGCAGTGACGGTTAATGCAGTATTAAAATTCTTATCGTAGCCTTCTTTGTTCATCACAGGAATCATGAACCCACCGATGGCTGTAGTCGCGGCGGCGGCGGAACCAGAGATTGCTCCAAAAAACATACAGGCAACCACATTCACATAAGCAAGACCACCGGGAAACATTCCGACGAGAACCTTTGCAAAATCGATCAGCCGTCTGGCAATACCTCCTCTACCCATGAGTTGACCAGAAAGGATGAAGAAAGGGATGGCCAGCAGGGCAAAACTATCGATTCCTGTAGCCACCCTCTGGGCGATGGTTGTAATAGCCGGTCCAATTGGAATGGTGAATAACATCGTGAACATGGTTGCGAGGCCTATGCTGAAAGCGATAGGTACGTTAAAGGCGACCAGAATCACGAAACTGACGATGAGAACCAGGATTGACATATCCATTAGTTCACCTCCTCAACAGCAGTATGACCTTTCATAGCATCCAGAATGACATCCAGAGAGTAGATAATCATGATGATGCCACTGACTGGTAACACCAGATAGATATAGCCCATCTTGATTCCAAGGGATGCGGATATCTGATTCAGGACAAAAGTGAGCGAAACCAGTTTTATTCCGCCTATCACCAAAATCAGCGTAGCAAAAAGAATTATGGCCAGATAGATACCAACCATGAGCATATCTTTTTGTCGACCTTTTAATTTGGTAGTCATAATATCAATCCCAAGATGGGCGCGAGTCCGCAAAGCCCAGCTTCCGCCCAGAACTCCAATCCAAATTAATAGAAAGCGGGCAAGTTCTTCAGTGTAGGAACTGGGTGTGCTCATGAGAAAACGGGTTACCACCTGCCAGGTGACCACTAAAACAATGGAAGCCATTAGTGCTACTAGAAATTTTGATAATAGGGTGTCGATCAGACTTACAAGCGCTTTCATGATTCAATATCCTCAACTGTTTTCGTAGCATCAATTTCCATGATCAAATCGTATATCGAGCTCCCCTTGTAGCTTTCATGCATAACCTTCACAGAGTTTTGAAATCCAACTTTGGATGGTCTAATTATTTTCACACCGGCTTTGACCACCTCCTCCAGTGCGTGCTCCGTAGATTCCTTCCACAACTCTCGTTGATAGACTACGGACTCATCTACAGACTCCTGGAGCCAGCCCTGTTGCTCCGCTGAAAGAGATTCCCAGACGACAGTACTTATAAGCAGTATGTCCGGGACAGAGGTGTGTTCATCAAGAGAATAGAATTTGCATACTTCATAGTGTTTGGAGAGATAGAAACTGGGCGGATTATTTTCAGCCCCATCCACTACTCCCTGTTGCAAAGCTGTGTATAACTCTCCCCAACTGATGGGAGTTGCCGAGCCACCCAAGGCTTGCACCATTTGGACCGCAGTCTGACTCTTCATCACCCGAATTTTTAAACCTTTTAGATCCGCTGGTGAGTGTACTGGATTTTCTTTGGTGTAAAAGCTGCGACTCCCGGCATCATAATAACCTAAGCCTCTTAATCTGAAATCCTGACCGGCCAACAATATGTCTCGACCGATTTTGCCGGTTAAAATTTGCCAAAGATGCTCTTCACTCCTGAAAACATAGGGGATGCTGAAGAGTTTCATCTCGGGAACAAAGGATTCCATGGGGCTGGCTGACACTTTTGTCATAGCCAGGCTGCCAATCTGCAACAGCTCTATCAACTCACGTTCGCCACCTAGCTGTCCGGAGGGATAAATATCCATCTGCATTTGACCTGCAGATTTTTCGGAGAGGATCTCAGACATGAAAACCATGGCCTGATGAACTGGGTGAGAAGGATCTAAACCATGAGCTAGCTTGATCACAGTTTTATCAGAATGCGTCGAACATGTAGACAACACTGATATCAGGATGACTACCCACAAGGTTAAGCTGGTTTTCTTCATAGACATGTGCGATACCTTCGTGTTATAGTTTATAGGCGGTTTTTGCCAGATCATGGGCCAAAGCCCTGCCCATCTCTCTCGCAGTGCTCATACCAATTCGATGAGTCGCAACAAGACCAGCCAAAAAATTTGAATCAACCCGACGACTAAGATCATGTCGAGCTGGAATGGAAAGTAAAGCTCTTGTATCGTCATTAAATCCCACTGTATTGTATATGGATGCAGTCTCAGTAGTCATCTGGCGAAAACGAGTCATGCCCTCAATGCTGTCATTGAACCACCAGGCAGGACCCAGCTTAAGTGCAGGGTAGTGCCCCGCCAGGGGAGCCAGTTCACGTGCGTAATTGGATTCATCCAGAGTAAAGATGAGTAGATTCAGCTTTGGATTATTACCATATTTATTGAGAAGCGCATGTAGATTTCTTGTATACTCTGTTTGGACAGGAATATCAGCGCCCTTATCAGTCCCATAATTTACCAAGAGCTGATTATTGTGGTTTCTGAACGAGCCTGGATGAATCTGCATAACCAGACCATCATCAATACTCATTCTAGCCATCTCCATGAGCATATGGGCAGTAAACCTGGAAGCATCATCGGCTCTTGACTCTCCCACTAGAGCACGACTGAAAATGGATTCACATTCATTCCTCGAAAGTTCAAGTGTGAGTGGAATTTCCACACCATGATCTGTGGAGGTAGCCCCATGTTGCTTGAAGAATTGTCGCCGTTCTTCTAAAGCCTCTATCAATGCTGGGTAAGATGTAATTTCTTTACCGGTAATCTCACCGAGATCCTGAATATTTGCTATCCAGTCCGGGGTGGCAATATCGGTCACAGAATCTGGCCTAAACGTAGGAATGACCCTCCCATTCCAGTCAGATGCTTTGACTCGCTGGTGGTGCTCGAGAGAATCATTTACTCCATCTGTGGTGGCTAAGACCTCTATTTGAAATCGATCTACGATATTTCGCGGTAAAAAATCAGAGGTTTTGAGCGCAGCATCGATCACATCATAGAAAGCCATTGAAGTGTCAGCATCAAATGATTCCTGTATTCCAAAGACCTCCTGAAATACATGGTTGAACCAAGCGCCTGTGGGACTTGCAGCAAACAAATAGAAATGATCTGCAAAAATCTGCCAGATCTTTCGCGGGTCTTCCTCTACGGCCTCACCATTCAATCTGGGTATGCCCAATTTCTCCAGTGCCACACCTTTTGAGTACAGCATACGAAATACATAATGATCTGGTATTATCAACAGGCTAGCTGGATCACTGAAGGGATAGTTGTTAGAAAACCATGCTGGATCTGTATGTCCGTGTGGAGAAATGATCGGCAGATTCTTTATTTCCCCATATAGCTCACGCGCTATTCCTCGGCTTGTTGGATCGGGGCTGAAAAACCTGTCTTCTGAAAGTATATTCTTACCCATGGTTCCCACATGGGGTTGATGTTATTACAACCATTTGCTAGCGTCCCATCCAGCCGCCATCAACCAGAACGGTAGTCCCGTTGATATAATCAGCAGCCGATGAGCTGAGGAATACAACTGTTCCTGCAATATCCTCCGGTTTACCCCAGCGTCCTGCTGGGATGCGTTCAAGAATAGCTTTATTTCTAATGGGGTCCGTTTGCAAAGCAGCGGTGTTGTCTGTGGCGATATATCCTGGAGCAACGGCATTCACATTCACCCCTCCACCCGCCCATTCATTAGATAATGCCATGGTCAGCGTCTTGATACCACCTTTGCTGGCAGCATAGCCAGGTACGGTGATCCCTCCCTGGAATGAAAGTAGTGAGGCGATAAAAACGATCTTCCCATATCCACGCTCCAGCATGCCCTTGCCGATTTCCCGACTGAGGATGAACTGTGAACGGAGATTGACATCCATGACCTCGTCCCAATAAGCATCGGGGTGCTCTGCTGCAGGTGTTCTCTGTATAGTTCCGGCATTATTCACCAGGATATCAATAGTGTTTTGGTCTTTAATTAAGTTTGAAGTGAATCTACTAACTGCCTGTCTATCAGAGAGATCACAGGTATACGATTCGAATTTCCGACCACATTTGTCCGCATGTGCCGCCAATTCTTCAACGGACCCTGATCGGGATACTCCAATGAGATTTGCGCCGGCATCCAGAAGGGCTTTTCCTATGGCCTGACCAATACCCCGACTGGCTCCAGTGACCATGGCCGTCTTACCACTTACGGAAAACGCATTATAACTCATAGTTACCTCAAGGTTTCCATGTCAATAAAATCCATATCAGCAAATGCCTGGTTCTCACCCCCCATACCCCATATAAATGTATAATTACTTGTGCCCGCGGCAGAGTGCATAGACCAGCTGGGACTAATCACTGCCTGCTTGCTCTTCATTACCAGAGTACGGATCTCGTTGGGCTCCCCCATAAAATGGAAGACACGCTGATCATCGTCTACATCGAAGTATAAGTAAATTTCCATTCGTCGGGGATGGAGATGGGGTGGCATGGTGTTCCAAATATTGCCTGAAGCCAGAGATGTGATCCCCATTACAATCTGGCAGGTGTCCAGAGCGCCTGGATGAATGAGCTTGTTAATGCGACGAACATTGGCAGACTCTGGTTGGCCAAGCTCTTCAACCTCGGCATCTGCAAATTTGATCAATTTAGTAGGGAAGACTGCATGTGCGGGGAAGCTTAGGATATAATACTCTGCCGGCCCCTCAACCGAGTCACTGCTGAATGCAATATCCTCGGATCCTTTTCCAATGTACAACGCATCGCCACGATCCAGAGTGTAGGTGTTGTTATCGACCTTTACCTGTCCAGTACCGCCTATATTGATCACGCCGACCTCGCGTCGCTCACAAAATACCTCGGTGGCCATTTCCTGCATACTACCCTTCAAAATCAGAGCCTCATTCAGTGGTACAGCGGATCCGACGATTGCTCGATCAACATCTGCATAGAGTAGGCTCAATTTTCCAGACTGAAAAAGCTCCTCTACAAGGAAGTTGGCTCGCAGTTCATCTGTGGTCATCCGCTGGTAGGCCTGGTTATTTGGCAAATATCTAGTTTTCATGTTCACTCCATTATGTGATTCGTTAATTCTTTTTAATATTTATCTGAAGAGGATTTTTGATGCGGGTCTCAAAATTTTCAACAAGCTTTATCCAATCCGATGTGTTTTTAACCCAGGGACTTTTTGACCAGCCCGCACCTGCGTAGTATTGAACCACTCCCCTTTCCAATATGGGGAGAGTGATCAGATTTTGATCTCCATAGCTAATCACAGATCTATCCTTGATTTCGTGGACATCGATAACTGCTGTCCCTATTTCTCCATGACCCTCTTTCATGCTCTCGTATACGATTAGACCGCTGGATGACCCCTTCATCATGACCGGGGAATCTGAGATACCTGGGTGAGATACCAGGCCAGTGACTATGTTCTCATCTTTTTCAAGGGGTCTTGAAAGCGCTAACCGGCTGAAAATTTTGTTAAAATGGCTGCCAGCATCTAAAGTGATGCGCTTGGTTTCTGTGATACGGAGGTCTGAAGGACCCCAAACTTCAAAGTCCAATTCAAATGCAAATCTAAGTGGACCTTCTGCAAGGATACGGTAATCCGTAAAATTATTGGAGGTATATAGAGAATCACCATAGAGCAGGCCCAAGCCTCCACATCCTAGTGTTGGTCCGACTTTGTAGAAATCGCCACCTTCCCCATGATCCTTATGATAATCCTCTAGTGCGTACCAATTATCGATTATTAGGTGATCCACAGATTTTGTCCATACATCCACACCACTGCTGATCTCTCCTGATTTTTCGAGGGCAGGACCATACATGCGAAAAGCGATCCGGTCATTTTCCCAGGCGAAATCATCCATCCGTTCTGGGACTAACCGGCCGAAGACATAGCTTTTATCTGTCCGGTGAGGTGTGTCAGAATTTTTAAAGACCATCTCCCTTGTTTCATTCGCTTCCAGGGACACAAGAACCAGTAGTTGATCCCATGATCCATTCTGATCTTCATCCACTAGCTGTATGGGGAGTATCTGGTCATCACCAGCATATGTAGCAACAATGTTCTGGGCTGTGTTGATATCCCCGTCGATCAAATCTCGGTCAATCCCAACAACTTCCACATTTCGTTGAACACCGAGAGGGTTAGAGATCTGAACCGACACGGTAGGCGATGAGCAAGAAAGCAGCAGGAGTGAAATAATCATTATTGACAAAAAATTGATTTTCATAGATATCCCCTTAATCGTAGCATGGTGCTGAATCACCATAGATGTGTTAAAGTTATAGTTCTGCATATACTTCGTCATACTAGTTGTCCGAGTCCCTGACATGTATCCCCCTGATTTATTTCAACGGGGATAATAATATTATTTTCTTGTTCTTTGGTTGGGTTATTGATTTGATCCAGGAGGTTTGCCAGGGCCAGTTTTCCAATTTCAGCTGCAGGTTGATTGATGCCGGTAATGGATGGTGTGATGAGTTCGTTGTATTCACTGTTTCCAAAACAGACAAGATCAAGGTCCTGTGGAATTTCGATTCCCAGCTCTCGGCTCCTAAGCAATATCCCCATGGCCACTGGGTAGGTTACAGCAAAGAGTATCTGTGGAAGAGGTCCACGTTCAAGTAGTGTATCAAGACCGGCGATCCCATCTGATCTACTGAAGCCTCCAAACACCAAATAATCTTCATTGTGCTTCAATCCATGTGATTCCAATGCCTTGAGGTAACCATTATAGCGATATTTACTGATACTGATGTGTTGATAGCCACCAATGTGACCAAAAGTTGTATAACCCTTTTCAATAGCGCATTTCACCAGATCAGATGCTCCCTGTTCATCTGCAGAACGTATGCAGACAAAGCCTTGATCTTCAATCACTCGATCGAAGAATACCAGGGGTGTACCTGATTCCACAACCGTCTTGAAAACTTCCGTACTGGTTGTTTTTTCTGTAACTGAGACCAGTAACCCATCTACTCTCATTGAAAGCAGGGTCTCAATATGTTTGCGCTCGAGATCAGCATTTTCTTCAGAGACCATCATGACGATCTCATAGTTCTGTTCGTTGGCAGCGAGGTAGATTGAGTCAATAGCTCTGGTTAGAAAATGGTGTGCAATTTTAGGGACGACCAAGCCAATGGTTCGTGTATGTTTGGCTGATAGTTTCTGAGCCAGGATATTTGGTCGATAGCCTAACTCTTGCGCGAGAGTAAGAACCTTTGCTGTGGTTTCCTTCCCAATATCTGATTGTCCCCTCAACGCTTTGGATACGGAGACCTTTGAGATTCCAAGTCGATCAGCAATATCTTGAAGTGTAACGGGCTTTGACATCTATTCAAACTTCCTGAGCATATTTACTTTACCGGTTAAGTTACCGGCTAACGCGCTAAAATCAAGCAGAATTGACAATTCATTTGGACTGAATTCTACGCAGAAATGAGATGGGTGTGTCGGATATGATAACTATCAGTTCGAATTGGATGCGCAGCATAACTTGAATTTTTTTCCACTACCACAGGGGCATGGGTCATTTCGGGAAACCTTCAGATCGGGGAATCCTGCATCTTTCTGCTCCATCCATTGTATGATGCCTTCAGCCGGTTGCTTCATTTCAAGCAGCTCAGCCAGCACGCCCAGTTCTGGTCGTATGCTTTTAAAGAAGTGCAAATACGATGGGCAAAGGTAATTCAAGTATTTTTCACCGTTTTCTCCAACGACAAATCGATGCTTTGGGCACTCACCGTGGCAGAGGTCTAGCACCTCGCAGTCTCGGCACACTTGCGGTAGATTTGATTCCTTATCCTGTCCAAATTTCCGCTGCTCAGGCGCATGAACCAGGTCCACCATAGGCAATTCGTTGATATTGCCAAGTTTGTATTCAGGAAAAACATAATGGTCACATGGGTATAGGTCTCCATCATGCTCAATGGCCAGAGCTGTACCGCAGGTCTCATTCCATACACAGACCCCGGGATTCATTCCTAAATGGTTTGCAAGAGCTGATTCAAAAGTTTGGACAAAGATCTTCCCTACATCTTCCCGCACCCAGCGCTGAAATATTCTATCCAGAAAATGACCAAATTTATCAGGATCAACCGACCACTCTGCCATTGGATAAATGGTCAGGTCCTCTGGAGGGGCTAATGTGCCATCGGGTTTGTGACGTTCAACTACTGGGATAAATTGCCAAAAAGTACTTCCAATTAATTTAAGGAAATCGTAGATCTCATCGGCATGATCCACATTCCCCGCTTGTACCACAGTTAAGGTATTGAATTCCACCTTATGTTTTTTAAGAATGTCCAGGCCGGCCATCACCTTTTTAAAACTTCCGCCACCACTACGGTTTTTTCGATAATGATCATGAATGTGCTCAGGACCATCTATAGAAATACCCACCAGGAAATTATTGTTGACGAAAAATTTAGCCCATTCATCATTCAGTAACACACCGTTGGTCTGAAATCCATTCTGGATCTGTTTCCCATCGGCATACTTATTTTGAAGTTTTACAACTTCCTCAAAATATTCCAATCCAAGTAAGGTTGGCTCCCCTCCCTGCCAGGTAAAGGATACAACATCCACTTTATGTGCTTCAATCTTTTGACGGATGAAGGATTCCAACACTTCTGACGACATTCTAAACTTGTTGTCCTCTGCGTAGAGATCTTCTTTTTCCAGATAAAAACAGTACTCACAGTCCAAATTACAAATGGGGCCAACAGGTTTTGCCAGGATATGAAATGCAGGGATGACATTGCTCACTAGTCGTTTTCTCCAATCCTGATATAATCACCCTTAAAAGACTGGTTCCTCGCTTCAATGGTCGCTGACTCACCTGGAACCGGTTTATAGACCACAGATGCCTGGCCATTGGCAAATTCTATGACCGAACTACCAGTTGGTGTACCGAGATCAACCAGCAATTTTCCAGAACCGGAAAGATCAAAATACACTAACTCTTCATAATCCAAGCAGCGACGCCCATTTTTATCCACAACCGTAGCAGCAACCAAATAGTTCCCATCTGATAACTTACTGGCTGAAAGTTCTATATGATTTGGCTTCTCAGGCTTTGAGTACCAGTATTTTACTTCCAGAGTATCACTATCAATCAGATTTCCAGTAGCATATCCATGTGCAAGGAGGGTATTCTCGCCTTCAGTGAACACTACATCCCAGGTCAAGCCCTGAGCAGGAAATTTACTTTTATCCCTCACACGTTCCCCGAGACTTACACCATTGTGAATCAATTCGACTATTTCGCAGTTACTAAACACGCTTATCTCTTTCGCCTTACCAGATGGACCAATTCTCTCAGTCCAGGTATGCGACTCTATGTAAACAAAATCAGGCTCATCCACCCAGTAAGATTTGAAAGTATAGTATGAATCCTTCGGTTTTCCCTCACGGTCAACAATACCCTTCTGGTTTATATATGGAATAGAATTCTCAGGACGTAATGGCGTACCAAAATCTTTGAAAGCCCACTGAGCATTCCCTGTTAGCCAATCCATCTTTGCACTCACATTCAGGTGCCAATCAAAAAGATCTACGATGTAATTTTCATCCCAATTACTCGTGCGTGCGACATTCTTCACCTGTACCTGGTTTTCGTCTTCCTCCCAGCCTTCAGGATCGATTGTACCACTACCGGTAATGGGTGTTTCATTGTGACGGCCTACATGACTGGATCCACCATATTCCATATGAAAAAAACGTGAGTAGTCCTTGCGGCTTTTAGCAATGGCCTTTTCAAAGTTCTTATAATATCCACCGTACCAGCCTGCCCAGATTGAAGGACTGAAAACATCAACGATATCTGCTCCTTCATAAAACTTTCTAGTAGATGTCATCCTGGATGGATCAAGTTCTTTTGCGCGTAGGTGCATTTTAATCATGAAATTACGGATCTCATCAATCTCACCACCGCCTTCAAAATCAGGCATCCAGTATACTTCATTCCCCATTGACCAGAGAATCACGGATGGGTGATTTCTATTTTGATCAATCATGTCCTCGAGCATGTTCATCGTGTTATTCTGCCAATCAACGGGACCAACACCACCACGACACCAGGGCACCTCATCCCAAACTAAGAGTCCAAGTGAGTCACATGCTGCATATACAGCTGGATCCTGGGGATAGTGAGCAAGACGGACAAAATTCGCACCGACATCCTTGATCATCTGCATATCTTTTATGTGCAGCGAATTTGGCATCGCATTTCCATAGCCGGCCCACTCTTCATGGCGATGAGTACCTTTGAGTAGCATCCTTTCGCCATTTAGTTTGAACGGTCCATGCTCTTCAAACTCAAACCATCGATAGCCAATTTTATCGGTTAGCCAATCACCAGACTCACCAATCTTTGCTGTCACGGTGTATAGGTGTGGATCATCAGGCGACCATAGGTGGGGATTCTTTAATTTTGACAGACTAATTTTTATATCATTGCTGCCAGCCTTAATCGTCTTTTTTTTCTTATAAGACAACACTGTTTTACCAGCAGAATCCTTTACTTGAATGTTGATTTGATCACTGCGGCGTTTGCCAGTATTATCAACACTCAACACAACTTCAGTACGGGCGGAGGATTTGGAAACTTTCGATATATTAACATCCATATCAGATATGGAGACTGCAGGAACCAGTTTCAGGAATACATCTCTAGTAATTCCTCCATATATGAAAAAGTCCGCTTTCTGTGAAGGAACGATGGTGGGATTTACACTGTTGTCAACCCTGATATAAATTTCATTTTCCTGATCATATCTCACATAATCCGTGATATTCACGTCAAATCCGAGGTAACCACCAACATAACCACCCGCACGCTTACCATTTATATATACATCAGATGTTAAATTCACACCTTCGAATGATAAGAGGACCTCTTGCCCTTTAGTCAATTCTGGAAGAAATATAGTCTTCTTATACCATGATGCATCCCGGCGATACCCCGGTGTTGCATCGACAGCATCAAAGGCATTCCAGGTATGAGGTAAATTTATTGACTTCCATTCATCTGAGATAAATTTCAGGTCAGATAAGTTGCTGAAATTGTTTTCTAAATAACCCCAACCTTGATTGATATTAACAACCTGTCGTTCATCAAGATCAACAAACGGACTTCTAATTTTATCCAGATCTACTAATTTCTGTACAGATTCCATGAAATAGTAATCACCAGCCGGGAATGATTCACTCACCCCCCATTTCTTGGGGTTATGATAGATCGTTTTCAGCAACAAGCCCTGTTCAATTCCACGGGTAGATTTTGTGTATAAATATTTATCAACCAGAGATGTTGTTATTTTACTTGCGGTATTTTCATAGTATCTGGCATCCGTATAATCCGGGAGCATCTCAGATAAAATCAACATTCCTGAAGTAGCTATTGCAGCCGCTGAGGCGTCTCTTCGCACATCACTACCGGATAAATCCAGATCCCAATAATTCACCATATCTTCAGGGAGATGTGCTATGAAGTAGTCTGCCATTTTCCGGGAAATCGTCAGGAAGCGCTCGTCCTTAGTAAATTTGTAGGCATTTGCAAAGCCATAAATTCCCCATGCCTGACCGCGCCCCCATGTAGACTCGTCAGCATTCCCCTGATGGGTTCTTTTCTTCTCCACTGCACCCGTCTGTGGATTGAATTCTACTACATGGTATGACGATGCATTTGCCCGTACCGTCTCCTCAAGCGTTGTCAGAGCATGTTTATATGCGATTTCATAGTACTTTGAGTTTCCCGATTCCATGGCAGCCCAGAACAATAGTTCCAGGTTCATCATTGTGTCGATAATCATCCAACCCGATTTTTTGGGCTCACCAAGTTTTCCCCAGGCACGGATGAAGTTACCATTTTCATTAAACCTTTTTGCTAACATCTCTGCGGCTAGCAAACCAGCTGTTCTATATTTTTCTTCACCCGTTTTTTTGAATGCCTCCACGACAGTGGGCAAAAAAATAAATCCCATATCATGAGTTCTATCAATCCCAGCATCTTTTAAAAGCATATCAGCTCTGGATAAAGCAAGTTTTTTGAATCGTTCATCCCCTGTTAATTCATACTGTATCCAGTATTCACCACCGATAAAGCCAGACAGCCATCCTACTTTAGATCCAAAATGCCATTCACCATCGACAGTATATTCTGCGTATTGGTTACCAATCCACTTGCTTTGTCGTATCAGCTGCTTTCCTATATCAGTTATTACAGATTCTGGAACTGACTTATCAGCGAAGAGATTTGAACATAAAGTTGATGTTACAACCAAAAGGGTGAAAAAATATTTTCTAAACATCGAGGAACTCCAATTACCTATTCAAACTTATCTATTTAATCAAGCCAGAGAACTGGCTGTCTGATTGGGAAATTTCGTATCACCTCCGTTATTTGCGGATTTGGATCAAGTGTTTTCCACAGCTTGTAATATTCAGTTGTACCAGAGGACAAAAAAGCAAATAATAATGAAGGGTGTCTTACTGGATATTCATCATAATACATCACATCTGGCGCTAGTGTCCACAAGGACTTATCATTAATAAACGGGTACATATATTTAACTGTGCTCATTAAACTCTGTCCGTCCGGGAGTGTAAAATTCCACAGATTATCAGATGTGGTTGATAATAGATGGGCAACACCGCCCAATACATCCATATTGAATAGCATATAACCGAATGGTTTGGTCCTCTTTAACTCTTTTGGAAAGGAGCCGTCTTGCGCCAGCTGATTTGGTAGTAGCACAGTTTTGAATCTATCCCGGCAATATTCCAGCACTTCATCATTACCTGTTAACTGAGCAAATGCACTGGCCTGCAAGACCCATGCTGAACCATGATTATTGGTTCTGTCGCGTTCATCGATGCCATACTCATGCGTTGTGAACCATTCCAGATATTCTTCAAACCATCTGATAAGTTCAGCGCCATCCTCTTGTGGCAAGACACCGGCATTCTTCAGGACATAAATCGCTCTGGCTACCTCCACAAGGTGTATGGTATCAATCAGCCCAACACCTCTGCCAGTTACCCGCCCCATAATTGCCTGAGAGTACTCTAGAGCTGGGCGCATCTTCGTATCCCCGGAGACAAACCAGGCTCTCAAATGAATCAGGGCATGATCAACATATTTGCTATCACCGCTGATCTTCCAGGCAGCTACTAATGCTGGCACCAATCTTGAGAGTCGAACCATTGCCTTGCGATGATCCTGGAAATTGTCAGGATTGCTCATTCCATCTCTCACCTGATAGGGTCCACCGGGATTCTCAGGATCTGGCCACCAATAATCACCCTCAGAATAAAAATCATGCTTTCCACCAGCAGATCTTTCACAATAACTATCTACCAAGGTGATTGGTGCTTCTTGCAAATATTCATCAGCAGTTTTAAGAACCCAGACCTTATCAAGGGACTTCACTTCGTTAAGCAATATGTTTCCACTATTTGATTGATCGTTGCAGGACAACAGGATCAACGTGCACAATATTGTTAACACGAACACACTTTTTCTAAAGCCTTTAACATTCTTCATATATTTATCCTCGCTTAATTTTAATCTATAACCCACGACAACAGCGATGTTTGATGACTGCCATCAGGTGCCTGGGAAATAGTTGATATATCACGGCTGATCTCACTTGATTTATTTGATGTATTCAAATTTTCTAATACCAGTACCTCATCTGCATTCAGGTGACTTAGCTTCAAATCATTTGTGGTAGAGGAGGATTCAATTGTCCATTCCCCACTTGAGTAGGTCACTTTGTCTTCATCGCTATCACTTACTTGCAATGAACTGTTCATATCAATGATGGATACAATATCCAGGTCATCTCTTTTCTCTACTGTGAAAACACTATAAGGCTTAGTGTTAACAGTGCCTATTTCCATATGTACTTCTACTGGATTTGTATATACAAGATCCAACTGATAGTTATCATCAAATTTAGTGTAAAAACGATTGCTTACATCGGTGTGGGAAAAATTCCCCTGCCAGACCTGAGAATAATCATGGGTTGAATCTGAACGAAAATGATCTACTACAACCAGGAGTGATGGTTTCAGAAAAATTAATTCTCTCGCATAGACCACATCTAGCGTGTCATAGCCGTTATGCGTACCAGCAAAATAGTCATACTGTTTATTGCTCGTCCAGTTAATGACCTCAGGTTCTGGCAGGAATGCCCATGAGGCAAATCCAGTCCCACCTGGCTTCCCAGTCCATTCTCTCCCCTGTAACACCCCGTCAACAATGGCAACATTTTTAGACAGTGAATTCTTGAAATGCTTATACTCCGGTGCAGAGTATTTTGCTTCATAATTTGGTAATCTGGATTTCCCTTGTGAATAAAGCGTAAGCCCCAACATATCGCCCTGCTGATGATCTGGTTTCACATTTGAAAGCCCGGCTGAAATGACAATCTGATTCATCTGTGCCTGATCATAATCACGCATGATGTAATATCCGGCATCCTCTAAGGCTACTGAGGCCTTTAGAGCTGGCATTACCACTTCGATTGCGTTGAAATCCTGGACCAAGTCATCAGTCAACAGCCAGAATCCCTTTTTAGGCAGTTTATCTCCAATGAGGCCGGTCCATGATTCCTTCCGAAACAAATCGTAGCCCATAATCATGGTGTTGGCTATGGGAACTTCATCGTTATAGTTACCACTACAATCCTGAAGTGGTGGTACTTTTCCATTATCCTGACTGAGTAATTCCAAACTCTGAAACATTTTTTCCAATGTTTCTGTATAGGTATCAGGCAACTCAAATCCACAATTTCTGGCCAGTCTTGCTACCCTGTAGTAATTTTCAATATCACCCATGTGATAAAACACTGATCTCTCGAACTGAAAACCATCTTCACCAATCTCATTCTCCATATGCCAGAGCAGACCGTCAACTGCAATTTTGCGCCATTTCTCAGTTTCAGCGAACTCTGAGAAAAGGGCCGCTATCTCGTAAAGTCCAACCAATCCCCTGGTATGATGATTCCCAGGTTCGTGGGTTTGAACTCTATCTGCCAGATCGGCACCGTGGGCTAAAAATGACTTGATTAGGTTCATCTGATCTTCAGCTGAATACGATTCAGAGCTCAGGAGCGCATTGTGTATGAAAAGCCAGATGTAGGCACGACGGCCAGAAATAAATGGTAAGAAAACGCCATTAATACCATCATTATAGTTTCCTGATTGATAGGCGTGGTTTAAACTGCTGACCTGATCAACAAAATACTGCTTATACACTCCAATATCATCTTCATAAAATCCTGTAAAGATAAGAGACTCAACCTTGTGTTGTCTGGCAAGATGACGGAATACATATGCAGAAACTTCATCCCCATTTTTATCAGTGCGGGGCCAATTCCAGGTGGTTTTCGCATGATACAAGTTGAGGTGAATCTCTCCTTGCTTCTTGTGGTAGATTTGTTCTTTGGGTAGTTCACTAGAGAAAGTAGCAAAGCGTTCATCGAAGTTCTTCCAATTGAAATAATATCGGCTGGCCATTTTTTCCTTAAAATAGCCCGTGATTACTTCAGTACGCTCTTCTGGATTATCTACTTTTTTGATTGATTGAAAGAGCTTGACTGCGTCTTGATCATCAGGATTAAGTGCATGCACTAACTGCCTGTCTGATAGTACCTTACCTCGCTCTAACGAAGTAACTTCCCAATCAGGAGCACACGAAATCAAGACAGTACTGCAACTTAATGCTATTATGGAACTCAACCTTCCTATTGCTCATTCCTTTCATGCAAACTATGCTTGAGGAGTACCTGGCTGGAAATGATGTTTATCGCCAGCCAGGTGGTAACATGACTTTACTTCGTATTTAGTCTCTTTTTCAATTGGTGGGCATACAAGGAAGGTACAGCTATATTTGCCTTGTTAATCCCTTCCATATAAGCAGCAGGACCGTAAGTGATTTCCATGGGATAATTTGCATGAAGCCCAATTAATCTTGCAGATGGTCCATTGGGAACTCCCTCAAGCTCAATAGTTTTATTCCCTGAATTTTCATAAGCAAAATCAACTAGGATATTCCAAAATGTTGAAAATGCACCATGGGTGGGTGACCAATATCCATCTCCGCCTTTGTAAAAGAAGGTTCTACCGGCAGTCGTTTCAAGAATCTTGATATTATCAAATAGATTCTGATGATTTGCACCACCATGCTGATCCAGGGAAGGCTTGACAATGACACTGCAATCTGTATAGACACAGCCCTTGGCGCCTGTATTAAAACTCAGGGAATGTCTGCAGGGACCATTAACGTTGACATGGCGTCCCAGCAAACTGGATACATCACCAAACATGATGGTATAGTGACTCAACTTGCCAGTATATGTTCCACCTTCTATGGTGATATTTGAGCTGACTTCAATCAGTATTCCACTGTCACCATTATGAACCGATACATTTTTACACCAGGATTGTGTTACGTTGGTCAGATATATAGCATTGTAGCCCTTTTCCAGGTGGTGTGCTATATAGGTATCATCTGGATCAGGGAACTCGAACTTTATCCCCTCAATACCAACTTCCGAGAGTGCTTCCCATTTCGTAATCGTCGGGAACCATTCTGGACGTAAATCATGCAGTAACTGTTCCTTTAGGGTTACACTATTTCCTTCAACTTCTACAATGGTAACTTCTTGTTTGATGATAGGAACATCAGGATTTTCCCAGTGTCTGAGACCGACGACGACATCCTTACCATCATACAAGTGACTGATCAATGATGATTCCTCACCTTCTTTATTAAACCAGTTGAGTCTTACGGCTTCACCTGCTTTGAGCAAGCTGCCATCTTTCACTTCAAAGCTTCTATCGCCACGCTTTCCGGCTATAGCATTGGCAATTACTTCTGGTTCACGATAATACTTCTTGAGATAAATCTTTGATTGAATCTCAGGGTTTTGAACCCAGATGAATCCACCTGACCAGGCATATTGTGAAAAGGGTTCATCAATGCCTCTGTCTTTCTCACGCTGGCGTTTGTTGTTCACAATCAGATATTCACGCAACTCAGTCAGCTCGTCAGGATCAGGAATCTCTGACATGGCTTTTGGCATGTAGATAACTGTGCCATCAACTCCGTCTCCAGTACCTTGGAGAACGAAATTGCTACGTTCAATGTACAGGATTTCAGTAAGGATGATCTTCCCGGCTGGAAGTCTTAAAACAACTGTTCCTTCCGCTTCATGGGCAGCCTTAAAAGCTGCTTTTAAAGCCTTGGAATCATCTTGCCCGTCATTGGGTGTAACTCCAAAGTCTTTGGCATACAATGTTGGCTCAAGAACTGGTATTTCCTTTTCACCCCAGGCATAGCCTGCAGTCGACCAGTCTGGTAGATACAGCGTCTCATCACTTAATATTTTCGGGGTCCACGAGTCATCTACGAGTCGTTCACTTGAACAATTTGTCAACCCCAAGGTAGCGATTGTGAGTACGACTACGAGAATGGCTAATCCTTTTGCAGTTTTCAATTTTTCCTCCGTTTAATTCTATACATTTTTCCAAGTTTTATTCTCAGGTAAATCAGATGCTAGCTCTAGTTTTGATTCCCATTCTTTAAGCAACTTTCTATGCTCCATCAATTGTGGTTCATAGCCTGCCTTTAAGGCCAAGTTATCAGTTTCTCCTGAATCCTTTGACAGGTTGAACAATTGCTCAACACCATCTCTGGCATTCACGATATATTTATAATTATCCGTACGAACCATTCTGGCTAATTGATTTTTCACACCATGACTATCATGACTGACTTCGCTTATTAAGCTTGGCCGCCATGTTGTCTCACGGTTTTCCAGTAATGGTTTCAGACTTCTGCTGTGCGCATTCCCTGGTGATGGAATACCTGCAAAATCACACATGGTGGGTACCAGATCGATACCGCTCACCAGGCTGGAAGTATCATTGAGATCAGAATTAATCTGGTCGGGCATGGACACAATGAGTGGGACCTTTACCGAAGCCTCATACAAGTAATTCTTTCGAATCATTTGATGTTCGGCCATACCCTCACCATGATCTGAGGTAATCATCACCAATGTATTTTCACGTTCGCCGGAATCTTCCAGCCCTTGCAAAATCCGCCCTATTTCAGCCTCTACCATTTCCACCTGACGATAATAAACATATAGGTAATACCGCCATTGCAGTTCGGACCAGTTACCCCTGGTGGATTCCATGGCACTTCGCAAATCACCAATCGCTTCTGATTCTGGACTGCTAATCTGGAAATTTGGTGGCAATTCAGGTAGCTTTCCAGCAAGTTCCGGGTATCTCAGTTCATCGACATTTTCTATGTTAAAACGGAACCACTGACAAATATCGTGGGGTTGAAACAGACTCGCCACCATGAGGAAAGGATTTTCAGACTGACTTCTGTTGTGGAAATATCCTTCACAGGCACTGGCTACGACAGCATCACCCAGATTCCCCTGCCCTTTTATAGCAGGTGTCAGAAGATCAAACCCAGGAACTGATGGTTGCCAACTTTGAGGTAAGTGCCATTTTCCGGCATACAGGGACCTGTATTCTGAATTACGCCTAAACCACTGACCAACATTTGGTACGGATTCATTAATTGCGAGGGTATTCCGATGGACTCCCGTCTCACTTGGCATTCTGCCAGTTAATAGAGAACTCCTGGCAGGAGAACATACTGGATTCGTAGTGTAGGATTCCTGAAAATGAACACCCTCTCGACAGTATTTATCCAACCATGGAGTTTTCAATTCGGTGCAACCCGTATGGGATATGGTATCAATCGCCTGTTGATCTGTCATGATTAGAAGGAGATTTGGCTTTTTCTTCTTGATAAAAGCTGGCGCACAACCACCCAAATAAGGTGCTGACGCAACTGCTGCCGCGGCACCCAGACTGAGTTTAAGAAACTTTTTCCTCGTCATCTTTTCCATCAGCCCACCTCACTAGCATCAATTCGATTTGTGATCTCATCTTTCAACCAAGGATGTCTTTTGTTAAAGATATCAGTAGCACTGTCATCCAGTATATATGCTCTGGGGCCAGTTACTATCATGAGGCACTCATGATTTGTATCTAGATAATATTCAAATGGAAATACACCTCTACCGAGTTGTTGGAAATAATGCAGTTGATCTTCTTTTTCGCTCATTCCTGACGATCGTAGCCCTTGATAACTCAAGTGATGATCATTTTTGATCACAACCAGGTCTTCCATATATGTAAAATCCAACTTGGCTGAATCATTAAGGGGCAATCGCTGTATCGATTCACAAAGACTCCAGTTACTCGTCACATTTCGATCGATAGTCTGCTCTCTCATCTTCCCATTTGTAGAAACGGACAATATGCTGTTATTGATTTTACCCGTTTTAATGAGACCGATCTCAGGTAGATCAAGTGAATTATCCTCATAGTAGAACTGACTCTCCAGCTTCCATTGGATAGGTGTGGCTAATTCATTCAGATGACATTTTAATTTTGCTGTAACGAGATTGAAGACGCCTAAATCAGATTTTCTACCGGTAAAATTATTTATCAATTGAGTGATGCGAAAATCCTGAGTAGCATCACTGAGATTCACCTCCCGCTGAATTTTCAACCAACCGTTATCAAAATTATTCTTTTCCCAATATCCATAACTCGACCAGATTCGATAGATATGGCTCCAGTTCTTTTCAGGATCAAATCCTTCACTTCCTCTGGGAATCTGATCAAGTGCATGCAACTCCTGAAGAACCTCAAAACCAAGGGGTGAACCTAATATGCCTTTTTTTTCCATATCAGTCCCCCTTTTCGATTTGATCGACCTTTTTACTCAGACGAATTTCAGAATCCAGTGCAGACATAGAATGGGTGTGTTTCGCTGCTAGACCAGCTACACGTCCCCCACCCGATGTATTGTTGCGCATGGCTTCCAAATCAGATAGATCACCACGCCATCCGAGTAGAGCTATAAGCAGTTCACTTTTGATCTTTGTGAACTGTGGATTGTCATAGAGGTTGATCTGCTCGTTTGGATCATTTTTACGATCAAATAATTGACCGGTGTCCTGCTCATAGTAATACACAATCTTCCAACTGCTGGTGGCCAGAGCTATTTGATGATATTCTGCAGATACTGCATGATTTCTTGGAGATTTCTCTCCAGCAGCGATTGGTGTATAAAAGTCATAGCCCTGCATGGTATCACACGACGTCCCAACTGCAGCCAGGATGGACGTGGTGATATCATTCCAGATAGCAAAATCCCGTTCCTCACCCTGTGGTATGGTTCCGGGCATGCTGATGATAAACGGCACACGCCATGACTCATCATAATAGTGGTGTTTGTTGGACAAGCCATGATCATAAAATGTAGTTCCATGATCAGAGGTATAAATAACCAGTGTATTCTCCCGTACACCAGATTCATCCAGAAATTTGATAAGCTTTCCAACCTGGGCATCACAATAAGCAGCCAGGCCATAGTAGGCACGTCGCTTGGCATCCATAGCCTTCATATCCAATTCGCCTGGATCTTTCAAATCCAGATGATCGATGAGGTACTGTGGGAGTTTCTTAAAATCACCATTGGTATAATTGAGGGGTGGAAATTCCACATCATCAAACATGGTAGCGTACTCGCCAGGTGGGTCAAGAGGCGGATGAGGGCTCGGCATTGAACAATGAGCAAAGAATGGCTCCTTGCCTTTTGAAACCACCTTTTTCATTTCATCGATAGCCGTCTCAGCCAGGAAGGAATCCATGAACTGATCAGGAGGGATTGGATTGGGAATGACAGACTTTCTTGAAAATCCTAGCTTTTTAATATGCTTCCCATAAAAATCATCTGCATCACCCTTTTTCCCGGCAGTCAATACTTTCTGCACCTGGAAACTATCTGGCACTGGACCAAAATGAGTTTTGCCAACCATAATGTTGATATAACCCTGTTCCTTTAAGAGATCAGGAAGAGTGGTTAAATCTGTTCGACGATCAATTCCGTTTTCAATACAGCCATGTATGGGGGTGTGTACACCTGTTAATAGACTTGTTCTGGCTGGAGAACAAACTGGACTGGATGTATGGCCATTTCTGAACATTACTCCTTCCTGGATCAACTTATCCAGGTGAGGTGAAACGGGATGTTCATAGCCCATGGCCTTGATGGTATCACAGCGCTGAGTATCCGTTGTAATCAATAGAATGTTGGGTCGTTCGGGCAAAGTACCCAGGCTATTTCCCTTTTTTGAAAATGCTGATGCTATACCTGGAATGGTGGATGCGACACTAACAGCAGCTACAGCACCCCCTATCATCTTCAGAAATTCTTTCCTTGTATGCGTCTTCATAGCAATGCTCACCTCATTATTGGTAGAAATAAATTCATTCGGTGTTCTAAAGAATCAATCGCGGGGATTGAATCAATCAATGCCAGGTACGCTGGCTCATCAAAATACCTGGTGGAGAGTTTGAGTATCATCGCCAGTGATCTGGAGTCATCAAATTCCCATCCCCTGAGTTGCTCATAAGGCCATTCATCTATTCGGGATAAATATGGGATTAAATAATCCAGAGCCTTTTTAACCAACTGTCCATGCTCAGTATCAGGATTCAGTATTCTCACCCCAACCTTCTCACCTAACATAGCGATGTAATACATGCCCTTCAGGTTCATGGTTGAATAGTGAAATGAACGAGTACGTGACAGTTCTCTGGGTTGGCTGCCATCAGCCTGGATCTGCGGTATAATTCGATGTTCTGGAAACGCGGTGATTACTTTTTTTGCTATCTCATCCTGACCGGAATAAAGTGCCAGACTTGACAATATGACATCATACCATGTCCCGTGATTATTCAGGGCATCTTCCTCATCAATACCATTTTCACTCTCCATGAGCCATTTAACATATTCAGCAAACCATTTTTTCAACCCAGCCTCATCTTGTCCTGTCCATGATTCTGAACTGGTAATGAACCCAATAGCTTCTACAATCTCAAAAAACGATCGGGAGTCAATGATACCAATGCCCCTACCAGCAGTTTTCCCTGGAATGGCCTGAGCATAATTCAAATGCGGATTCATCCGGGTTTTTTCATCCAAAAACCACGCTCGAATCATAGTGGTTGCCCGCTCTGCATATTTTTCATCATTGAGAAAAAAGTATGAAGCAGATAATATTGAAACTTCATGAGCTAATTTGCGGAGGGGGGTCGTGTCATACAATTCACGTTCAGGATTCACTTCACCATCGCGTCTGATATAAGGCAAACCATCCTCTTTCTCAGGATCTGGCCACCAAAAAGGTCCAACACTCATGTAATCGTGTTTGTCGCCACTAAGGGGTGTGAAGGGCTTATCCATCACGGAATAGATATCCTTAATGAGCATGATCTGTTCTGCTTCAGTCATAAGCTGATTAATAGATTTAGCTAATTCCGTATCACCGGAAAGGGCTCTCTCACGAGTTTCGAGCAGGACGGCGGGATCATTAAAAAGTACTCGTGGTGGAATCTTGCTATTTGAGTCTGTATAGCAGGAGATCAATACTAGTAACGAAATCAGACTTGGCGCTAAAAATCTGGTCATTTGTTCTCCCTGCTGAGTAAAGTGGTGTTAATCTCCTGGATTTCTTCCCAGGATACCACTTCCATTTGCTCGCTCCACTTATCAAATAGATCAATGAGTTCAGAAACCTTCTCAGGATATTGATCAGCCAGGTTATTAATCTCTATCCTGTCTGCTTCCAGATCATATAATTCCCAGGCACCTGTACGTTCTCCCTTGCTTACTCTTTTTTGACGTGGCTCAGTATAATATGAAGTCAGTTTCCACTTACCCTGCCTGATGGCCCGATTTCCCTCATGCTCCCAACAGATGTATTCATGAATTTCATCATCTTCACCGTTGACCAGGGTCAGCAAGCTTTGGCCGTCGATGGGCGTAATAGTATTGCCATTGTATTTTTGTGGATAAGCGACTCCACTAGCTTCGAGGCAAGTCGCCATGACGTCCATGACATGCCCGGTTCCCCTGACAATGCCGCCGTTATCTTTTACTGCTTTCGGCCATTTCATGATAAATGGGGAGGCAATCCCCCCTTCATGCACCCAGCGTTTAAAAAGACGAAATGGTGAGTTACTGGCATTGGCCCAACCGATACCATAGCTCTGAAATGTGTCATCAGCTCCTGGCATTATGTCAGGGTTCGTGCCACGGTGAACAAATTTTCCATCTGAAGTCTCTCTTGGTACATAAAACTTCCGTGGATTTTTAATAGTTTCCGGTGAGCCACCATTATCAGCAAGGAACAAGATTAATGTGTTGTCTTCCTCACCAGATGCCTTCACCTGATCAAGAATTTTGCCAATGCCTTGATCCATGCGATCAATCATGGCTGCATAAACCTCCATGCGGCGCTCTTGCCACTCTTTATTATCGACATCGTCCCAGTTTTCGACTTCTGGATCACGGGGGGAAAGCCCCCACTTATCATCAACAAGACCTAGCTCGACCTGCTTTTTGTAACGCTCGTTACGCAGCTCATCCCAGCCGCCACTGTACCTTCCTCTGTATTTTTCAATATCCTCAGGCAAGGCATGAAGCGGCCAGTGAGGGGCATTATATGCGACATACATGAAATAGGGATCGTCTGTTTTGGCTGCTTCTGAGATATAATTCACAGCATTGTCGCTGATGGCATCGGTCAAATAAATATCATCTGGAATTGAATCGAAAGGCTCATTATCTCTTGTCAATACCGGATCGAAATAAGAGGATGATCCATGGATAATACCGTAGAATTTCTGAAATCCACGCTGGAGGGGCCACTGTGCTTTGGAGGTATGTTCAGATCCATCCCAATGTCCGGTATGTTTGGTAACATGCCATTTCCCTGACATCATGGTTTGATATCCAGAGTCCCCTAGCGCTTCAGCGATTGTTACACAGCTATTATTCAATTCACCGGTATATGCAGGCTTCTCATAGTCGCGGGTCATGTGTCCTACGCCAGCCTGGTGCGGATAGAGACCTGTCAGGAGTGATGCTCTTGATGGACAACATCTCGCAGCATTATAGAACTGTGTAAATTTGACACCTTCAGCTGCCAATTTATTGAGTGAAGGTGTCTCAATTTCAGAGCCATAGCACTCGATATCTGAAAAACCCATATCATCAGCCATTATCAAGATGATATTCGGCCGTTTGCCAGGTGCAACGGTAGCCAAAGGAGCAACACAGCTTGAAAGGGCAAGCCCTGCCACTCCAACTGCCGTATTCTTAAGGAATTCTCTTCGATCCATAGTCAAATTTCCTTAACTAGCTTTTGGTCTAGCGCCCTTCCAGCCTGCATCCATCTTGGCATCTAGTTTTATAGCAATTTCTGAGTATGCAGGATCATCAATCACATTGACATTCTCATTGGGATCTTTTATGTGATCGTAGAGCTCACGGGCCCGCACTTCACCAGATTTGGTGTGCCGCCATTCTGTGTAACGATACTTATCAGTTTTCATAGTATACCCAATAACTTGAATATCTTCATCATATCGGAAACGTCTCTCTACCCAAATGCTGAATGCAGCCGACTTCCAGGCTAACTCAGGCTCATCCATTAGCGGCCTAAAGCTGATCCCATCAAGATGTTCTGGTTGCTGAAGACCTGCTAAATCGCATAGCGTAGGATAGATATCAACGAATTCGGTAAGCGCCTGTGTTGTCTGGCCTTTGGCACGCATTCCTGGTGCTGATACAATAAGTGGTGAGCGGGTGTCAATTTCAAAATCAGTATGTTTGCACCAGCTGCCATGCTCACCCAGTTTCCAACCATGGTCGCCCCATATGACAACAATCGTATCATCAATGAGATTTTGAGCTTCCAGTTCAGTCATGACTTTACCAATCTGGGCGTCAATGAAGCTCACACAGGCATGGTATCCGTGGATAAGGTGTCTCGCTAATTCATCATCAACTGGCTCATTTCCCTTTGGCATATCATAGTAATTTCTGAGTTCACCAAAATTATTCATGGTGTATTCAGTCGCACCTTCGGGTGCATATGGATTATCTACCAACTTGAAGCTTGAAGGATCATACATATCCCAATATTTCTTTGGTGCTGTAAACGGCAAGTGCGGCTTGCGGAATCCGAGCCCGATAAACCACGGTGTGTCGTTCAATTCTCGAATTTCTTCAATGGTTTTGTCAGCCAACCTACCATCTGAATAAATGTTATCGGCCACATCGGGCGCTTCGGTTACTGGACCCTTAGTACCTGATTTAGGGTTGGTCTCAGCGTTTAGTTTTACAAGCTTTTTGCCTTCCTCTGTCACATAGCCACTGCCCTCCATTGCTCTGAATGGTTCCTTGCTCCAGGCAACAGAGTCATCATCTCCTTTGTGATAGATCTTACCAATCGATCTTGTCTTATAACCATTGTTCTTAAAATGTTCTGGTAGACTGGGGATGTTTGGAAGGAAATCTTCCTTCTTATTGATCAAACCATAGATCTTTGTGTTTTCGCAATACATTCCCGTCAATACGCTGATACGGGAAGGACCACATATTGCCTGCTGGCAATAGGCCCGGTCAAATACCATCCCATTCGATGCAATGGCATCGATATTAGGTGAAATGACCTCATCTTGACCATAGCATCCCAATTGGGGTCGCAGATCATCGATAGCGATGAAGAGAACATTCTTCTTTTTGGAATTCCCTAACATTGCTGGCACACAAGCAGTGCCTGTGAGCGCCACAAGGGCCGCACTCCCAGCGGTAGCTTTTAAAAATTCTCGTCTGCTAACCGATTTCATTTTTTACTCCCTTATTTATTAGTATGGGGTGGATATTTTTTCAAGGTTTCGAGTTCACTCTTTATGCCCTTATCACCAATTCGCGTCATCCAGGCATCGATCTTCCCAGAGAGTTCAGCTCTTACGGATTCGAATTCTGAATTCTGAGCGAGGTTAGTGAGCTCACCTGGATCATTCTTAAGATCGTAGAGTTCCTCATAGGGGTTCATAATCTTGCTTTTAGGATGAGGAATTGTGTGATTGATGTTTCGAATATAGCGATACTTGTCTGTACGAATCGCTCGAATGGGATACGGTGTTTCCTGTCTCCCGTTTTTACTCACAATCACACCTGTATATGAAAAGTAGAGTTCATCATGGTGCTGGTCTGTTTGTCCCTTCCAGACAGGCAACATGCTTTTGCCATCTATGATCTCTGGTGCTTGACCACCTGCTATCGCCATAAATGTTGGCATAAAGTCAATAAAACTCACTTTAGCCTCTGTTGTGATACCCGGCTCCATCACACCGGGCCAGCGGACAACCATTGGCACTCTAGTTCCCGTTTCATACAGCGTATTTTTGGTTCTGGGAAGCTTGGCTTCATTGTCATTGACATAGATGACAACCGTGTTCTCAGACTTTCCATGCTTTTCAAGAATTTCAAGCATTTGGCCAAACTCATAGTCCATATAGTAATTATTGGCATCATAGCCTTTCAGGCCATTCAAGGACTCATTCAACTCTGGATTATGGGGCAGACTGGCTGCATGAAAATGACAGAAAGGGCGGTCATCGTCGGATGAAACCATAGCCTCAATAGCAGCGAGGTCACTCACTCGGTGTCGGTCGTGACGGGGTTCATCAGCACCAGGGACATGATTCTCTGTCTTTTTGATTCGGAATTCCCATTCATACAGATCACTGGGTTTCTGAATACCATCCTTTCCAGAGATCACGGCTCTGTAACCCAGCTCCTTCATGTAATTTGGCAGGGATTTGACCCCATCGAAAAAGCCAGAGTGATTCGCATGAACACCATTTTTAAGAGGGTATTGACCAGATAGGAGGATACCACGATTAGGTGAGCATATTGATGAAGGCGTGTACGCACTGGTGAAGCGCATTCCCTCTTGGGCCAACTTATCAATATTGGGTGTATAACTCGGTTCAGCACCATAACACCCAACACTCCCAATATATTGATCATCGGCAACGTAGATAAAGATATTGGGACGTTCATCACCCTTCTTTCTATCAAATATCTGCCACCATTTCTTGTCACCTGCAAGAGCATATGCAGGAGCGATGCTTACTGCGGCCGCAACAATTCCTACCTTCTTTAAAAATTCATGTCGATTCATATAAGTATCCTCTCGATATTAAATATTTGAAGCAGTCACACTATCTATGACAGACTAGGATGGTACAGCACCACGCCAACCAGCATTCAGCATAGCAGCCAATTTCTCGACCAGGGTCTTGTTATCTGGAAGGTTGGCAATATTCACATTCTCCCCGGGGTCATTCGTATGATCGTAAAGTTCACGCTCGAGATAACCTGCTTCGTCATTTCGCCACTCACAATAGCGGTACCTGGCGGTTCGCATGGATATCCCCATGACCACTCCGACCCCTTTGATTTTGCGAGGGTAGACCGTAAATGCTGCTGACTTCCACTCCATTTCAGGATTATCCAACAGAGGCTTATAGCTTGATCCCTCAATGTGCTTAGGTTTGGGTATTCCAGCGAGATCGCAGAGTGTGGGATAAATATCAACAAATTCTGTAAGCGCCATGGTGGTCTGTCCAGCTGATTTCATCCCCGGAACACTTATTATCATTGGCGACTGTGCCGATTCTTCAAAATTAGTATGCTTGCACCAGATACCGTGCTCAAGAAGATGATAACCATGATCTCCCCATAGTATGACCATTGTGTTGTCACGAAGACCTTGTGATTCCAGAGCGTCTAACATTTTTCCCAGCTGCGCATCGATGTATGATATGCAAGCATAATAAGCTCTGATGAGTTCACGGGCCTGTTCATCACTCACGGGACCTTCTTGAGGAATATCTCTGTATTTTCGCAACTCGCCCCAATTGAAGCCTGCGGCTTCAGGTGCATCAGTGGGCATGGATTGGTTATCTGGTAGCTTAATACTTTCCAGCGGGTACAAATCGTAATATTTCTTTGGAGCTACCCAGGGTAAGTGAGGTTTGCGGAGACCTGCCGCAAAGAAGAAGGGTTTATCACCGACTGTTTCAAGAGCTTTGATAACTTCGACAGCACATTCCCCGTCGGCGAGTTGATCATCCTCTACTTCAGGTGCGCCCCAGGATGGACCTCTGAATTTTCTTCTAAATCGATTAAACTGTTCTTCTTCAGGTAGGTCTTTCAATTCCTGAGCATTATCAGAAATAAATTGTGCAAACTCTGCATTCAGAACATCGTCAATCTCAGGAACTCGATAGTTGAATTTATCTGGATATTGTGACCACCAGGATTCCTCTGACCATGATCGTGGATCATCCTTCGTGGGATGGAATACTTTGCTGAATGAGCGTGTATAATACCCATGATTCTTGAACTGTTGCGGTAAGGTGATGACTTCATCACCCAGAGTATCCCGGAAATGTGTTTTTAGATCCATAACACCATTATTCTCTGGACGGGTACCTGTTAGCAATGATGTTCTAGAGGGTCCACAAACCGCCAACTGGCAATAGGTCCGTTTGAAGAGTAATCCTTCTGAGGCAAGCCTATCAATGTTGGGCGAATGAATGTGGGATGCCCCATAGCAATTCAGAGTCGTATTGAGATCATCAACAGGAATAAATAGTACGTTCATCTTCTTCTGGGATGCTTGTTGCAAAAGATGACTGCATCCAGGCAGTGTTGCAACACCAGCACCGAGTGTTCCGATAGCCAGGTTGCGCAAAAAGCCTCTCCTGCTAAGAGTATTCTCATTTTTTCCAGACATACTATCTTCTTTCATGAGTTTGGGTAATTGTCTAGCGCAATAAAATCATCTTACGACTTGCGTTAAAAGTTGGAGTCTCCAGCACACATAAATAGACGCCAGAACTCCATTGAGAGGCATCAATACTTATCTGATGAAAACCTGCTGGTCTGTAGCCACTCACCGGCTGTAACATCTCTGTACCATCCAGCTTGTAAATAGTCAGGCTGGTGATCCCCGATTCCTTCAATGTGAATGGTATGGTGGTTGTCGGATTAAAGGGATTGGGAAAGTTATACCCCAATTCATAGTTAACCGGCATCTCGCCCTGCTCATTTAAGGCAGATGTTTCAGACATAAAATGAACCATGACGCTTTTATTCTCGGTCATCAGGAGTGTATCTGGGTTCAGGGAACTGCCAACAAGATCTCCACCCCACGAATCAAATTCATAGCCTTCTGCCGGTACTGCAGTAATGGTCACTAGTGTACCCGGTAAATAGCTATCAGTATCTGGCGAAAAAATCACTGATCCTGATGCACTTCCAGAAGTATTCCAGACAGAAATCGAATACATGACAGGGGGCAGGAAATGAGCAATCACTTGTTTGTTGGTGTCCATTGTGATGGTTGTGGTCAGTTCTGCCCCACTGAGATCACCTGACCAATTCAAGAAAGTGTGACCTTCATCTGGAACAGCTGTGAGTGTTACCACGGTTCCCTGAGTATAACCTCCGCCTGGAGGATCAAATAGTACCTCGCCATCACCTATGATACCCACTGTGAGGAAGACCGGTAGATCCACAGTTCCATACCATGATGGTCCGACTTCGTCCGCAGATAATGGACCTCTGGGTCCCATGCCCAACTCATCGGCACCAATATCTTTGAGCTCATCACGTACGAAACCATCAATATCATCCACTACAAATGGATATTCGCCGGTAGCGTTGTTAATGGCTGGACTTGATGCTGAGATTTGATACCAGGTATCAATTAACACCAGTTCCGGGTCATCTTCGATATAGCCGACGTCAGGAACATCTCCAAGATTTGAACCACTCAGAAGATTGCTTTCCCAATACTCATCAATTCCCGGATAGTCAGAATCTGCATCATAACAGCGTGCATCATCATTCATTGTGACAACATTGTTGGCTATAATATTGTCTTTGGGAGGAAGACGAATGGGATCATCATCATCCCAACTACCAGAGTAGATACCTGATTCACAATTAATGATGGTATTATGGGCAATGGTGATGCTATCTGCCCGAACATGACCACCTTCATCGACGATATAGTCCGTATGATCCATACCGGCATATAGCGAAATAGCACTTCTCTGCCCGGTGCCATCCAAATCCTGGAAATAGTTATTAAATATTTTATGTCCGCGATGGGTAATTCTAACCCCTCCGGTTCCATATGCATCGTTACCAAAAAAGTAGTTCCCCTGGACTGTACAATTCATGCCCTGACGCATAGTCAGCGTTCCCATACATTCAACAAAGGTATTATAGCGGTAAATATTATTATGGCACTTGTTTGAGATAATTTCCATCTCACCACTACAGCGGTAGAAATAATTGTTTTCGACAATCACATTTCCAGTAAGATCAGAATATGCACCACCTGCGATCTTAATGGTTTCATATCCATTACCATCCCCCTCAGGAATATCTGTAAAATGATTGTGATCGATAAGGTGATAGCCGTAGGGCGAGCTGGATAGTGAGACATGAACAACGACACCACTATGGCGTTTACCCGATATGTGACAATGGTCTAGCCGGTTGTGAGAGCCTTTTAGAATGATCCAGTGATATCTGGTGTTTGGGTTTGGCGGGTTATACTCTGAGACTTGTGTATTGGTTACTCGGCAATGCTGACTTCCACCCTCAAATACTATGACACTCGACTCATTGTAACCACCATAAAATCTTAAACCATCCACTTTTAAGTATTCACCATCGATACTAAGACGTGAACTTCCATTTAAGATGACATGCCCTGGTGTTTCTGCCCGTAGCAGAATGGAGTCACCCTCTACACCCGAGCCGCTAAAATCAATATTCTGATCCTGCCAGACCCCATTTGCCATTGTCAGAGTGTCACCAGGCTGAGCTTGATTCATGGCACTGCTAATTTCGCCTCGATTGTGAACCAGATAGTCTTCAGCAAGAAGCCGAAATGGAGTGATAGTTATTAAAGCCAGGAGTAGGGGGAAATAAATTGACGGATAAGTATATTTTTTCACAACTACTTTCATCTAATTAGAGTCATTTTTCTTGTTTCATTAAAGGTGCCTGATTCCAGGTGATAAATGTATACGGCTGAAGGAAATTCAGCTCCCTCAAACAGGATTTCGTGATGCCCCGCTTCAAGATGATCGTGAACAAGCTGTTGGAGTAATCGTCCTTCTAAATCGTATACGCCCAAGGTTGTCAGGCCACTTTTTATTATATCATATTTGATCAGAGTGCTGGGATTAAACGGATTTGGATAATTTTGCTCAAGGGCATAAGTCTCAGGGAGAGAAGTATTCTCACCATATAGAGAGGTGACCTGAAGAAAGTTCACCATGATCGCCTTATTGTCATCCATGCGCAATGTGTCAGGATTGCTATTTGACCCATCCAGATCTCCACCCCAGTGACTAAATTCATATCCTGCTGCTGGAAGAGCGGTCACAGTCACGATAGTACCTGGAGTATAAGTTGATGTTGCCGGGTTGAGCTCGACGGTGCCTGAGACGGTGCCTGAA